>Ga0256834_1001182_pt1 | contig 18158 bp, 20 predicted proteins | sample 4281140metaG_FD_190536 | JGI IMG/M metagenome (GOLD analysis project Ga0256834, IMG submission 190536) | Hydrothermal vent microbial communities from East Pacific Rise, Pacific Ocean - 4281-140 | ecosystem: Environmental > Aquatic > Marine > Hydrothermal vents | place: Pacific Ocean: East...
AGATCCAGTACGCCTATCAGCCATAGATTGCTCAAAGGGCAGGAGATGAAATGGCTCCTTTTTTCGATTAGAGTAACCTTTAAATCGGGTCTAAGTCTCTTTAGATGTTTAGCCACGCTGAGCCCGGACCAACCGCCGCCCACGATCACCACTTTGGCTTTCTCTTTTTTGTGAGTCGCAGTCGTTCTAGATTTCACGCCGTTTTCAGGAGAGGCGAAAAGGTTAGAAGCCGCCAAAACCGCGCCGAATTTGAGCAGATCTCTTCTGGATAGAGCCATTTTTGATCCTTTATATGGTTTTTTTAACGAAAATCCGAATTTTAAAAGTTTTATTGATGATAACATTCAATAAAATTTATGAAATGATAAACCTACGGCACTTAACGGGCGCTTAAAAATATAAATTTGATTTATAGATGAAAATCGATAAAAAAAGGTTATTCTGTAGATAAGCGGACGTAATAAGAGAGCCGGTTACTCCCGGCCGTTGGAGCTAAATCCGAGATCTTTCAGTTTTAAAAAGAGATTTGGATGGTTTTTTTTGATATCCTGGATCAGCCTTTTTATATCTATATCCAGCAGCTGTTTATCCTGGGTATTGGCGAGTCTGTTCTGTATCTCCTGCATAGCGACGACCCACACGTCGTTAAAATCCACCGGCAGATTTTCCAAAATGGCCTTTTCGAGTTTGAGATTGAAGTTTTCGTATTTCGTCTTTCGAAGGGAGTTAATCAACTCCATTATGGATTCCAAAGAGGAGAGCACGTATACCCTGTTGTCGTCTCCTATGACGAACCATGGGGCTTTTGAGTCCCACTCTCCCTGAATCAGTTCCAAAATCTTTTTGTCGGGATCCTCGGTCTCCTTGATTTTGACAACGGTAATCTCCTCCGGAGCGTTTATACCCAGTTCCTGAGCCATCTTGCCGATATTGTCCAAAAGATTCTCTCCGGTTATCTTCTTTATCTCCACTTCCGCCCCCTAACTTCTCTCTCTATCCAACCAGACCATTATACCCTTTTGGGCGTGCAGTCTGTTTTCCGCCTCGTCGAATATCTCTTTACTGTGCTTTTCGAAAAGCTCTTCACTCACTTCGTAACCTCTGTATGCCGGAAGACAGTGCAAAAATATCGCATCTTTCTTTGCAAGCGAAAAGAGCTCTTCGTCAACCATAAAACCTTTAAAATCGGCGATTCTCTTTTCCTTCTCCTCCTCCTGGCCCATCGATATCCACGTATCGGTAGTAACTACGTCGGCATTTTTGACCGCCTCGGCCGGATCGTTGCAAAAAACGATTTCGGCTCCGCTCTCTTTGGCGAACTCCATAGCTTGAGCCACAACCTCGGAATCTGGCTCGTAACCCGAAGGCGTGGCTATTCTCAGCTCGAATCCCAGTTTGGAGGCCAGCATCAACCAACTGTTGGCCATATTGTTGCCGTCTCCAACGTAGGCGACCACCGGATCCTTGTCCTTGCCGTACTCCATCATCGTCATATAGTCCGCCATGAGCTGTACCGGATGAAACCTGTCGGTCAAACCGTTGATAACCGGAACGTGGCTGAATTTCGCGAACTCCTCGATATCGGCTTGGTCATAGGTCCTTATCATAACCATATCGCACATTCTTGAAATAACTCTGGCGGTATCTTTCATGGGCTCACCCCGTCCCAGTTGAAGATCGTTTTTACTCAAAAACAGCCCGATGCCGCCTAGCTGATAAATACCTACCTCAAAACTTACTCTGGTTCTGGTGGAGCTCTTTTCAAATATCATAGCCAGACTCTTGCCCTCCAAATAGGGAATCGTTATCCCCTTTTTCAGCTCTTTTTTTATATTTGCGGCCAGTTTTAAAATATCGAGTATCTCCTCTTTGGTAAAGTCTCTCAGAGTCAAAAAGTGTCGCAAAACCGTATCCTTTGAGTTTTATGAAATTTAAAAGGAGTTATTATACCCTATCGTCTCCTCTAAGAATAGAAGCGGCCTCCTTGGCGTGATAGGTTATTATTATATCCGCACCCGCTCTTTTGAATCCGACTAGAGTCTCCATCATAACCTTCTCATAATCTATCACGCCGGCTCTAGCGGCCATTTTCAGCATGGAGTATTCGCCGCTAACGTTGTAGACGGCCAAAGGGGTCAAGGTAGACTCTTTGATATCCCTGATTATATCCATATAGGCAAGAGCCGGTTTCACCATCAAAATATCGGCTCCTTCGCGTTCGTCCTCCAGACTTTCGGCTATCGCCTCTCTTCTGTTGGCCGGATTCATCTGATAACTGCGTCTGTCCCCGAAGCTGGGCGCAGACTCGGCCACATCCCTAAATGGGCCGTAGTAGCTACTGGCAAATTTGGTGGAGTAGCTCATTATGGGCAGATACTCAAAACCAGCGCCGTCGAGCGCCTCCCTGATAGCCGTTATCATACCGTCCATCATTCCGCTGGGGGCTATCATATCCGAACCGGCTTTGGCGTGAATAACCGCCTGCTCCCCCAATATCTCCAACGTGGCGTCGTTGTCCACGCTCTTTAGTTTGGGATTCAAAATTCCGCAGTGCCCGTGATCGGTATATTCGCAAAAGCAAAGATCGGTAACCACGAACATATCGGGATGAGCTTTTTTGATCTCCCTCAGAGCGGTGGCGATAACGCCGTGTTCGCAAAGAGCGTCGCTGCCTATGGAGTCTTTGGTTTCGGGAATTCCAAAAAGGATTATTGCTCTAATACCGAGACGTTTCAACTCCTCGCACTCTTTTATGATGTTGTCGACGCTCATCTGGTAAACTCCCGGCATCGAATCTATCTCTTTTTTATAATCCTCTCCGCTTTTTACGAAAAGAGGATAGATAAAATCCTCCACGCTCAGTCTCGTCTCCTGCAACAGATCCCTCAAAACAGGATTTAATCTGACTCTACGAAATCTTTTAAACATTGATCGATCCTTGAAATAGTCGGCGAAAACCATTTTTGATATAATTGCACAATATTTTACCAAAAGAAGAGGAAAATGGGGCTAAAGTTTTCTCAAGTCGCCGGCTTGCCGACAAAATTCGGAAAGTTCAAAATCCAGTGCTTCAAAGAGAACGAAAAAGAGCATCTGGTGATCTTTACGGAAAATCTTCCGTCGACTCCGATAGTCAGAGTACACTCTGAGTGTTTGACCGGCGATACGCTCGGCAGTCTCAAATGCGACTGCGGCGATCAGCTCAGATTCGCACTGGAACTGATCGCCAAAGAGGGGGGCATGATTATATATCTGCGCCAGGAGGGGCGTAATATAGGCCTTTTTAACAAAGTAAACGCCTACGCTCTCCAGGAGGAGGGTCTAGATACGATCGAGGCCAACCATCAACTGGGTTTTTCCGCCGACGAGAGAAGCTACGAAATGGTTGAAAAAATTTTGGAACACTTCGGAATAAAAAAGATCAGACTCCTTACGAACAATCCAAAAAAAATAGAGAGCCTAAAAGGAGTGGAGATTATAGAGAGGATACCTATAAAAGCCGACCCCAACCCGCATAATCTCCACTATCTCAAAACGAAAAAAGAGAAGATGGGGCATCTTCTTTGATCGAACAACAAAAAATGGAGATTTTTATCTCCAAACTGCTTGAATGGAACAGAACGCACAATCTAACCGGAGCGAAAAACGAAAAAGATATAATAAAAAATATAGAGGACTCTCTGGCTCCGTTGGAGATGAACCTCATCGCAACAGATTTTAAAAAAGCGGCCGACGTGGGAACCGGAGGCGGGTTTCCGGGACTGATTTTGGCCATGGCCATGCCTGAGTGCTCATGGACTCTAATAGAGCCCAGAGTCAAAAGAGCCGCCTTTTTGCACTATATAAAATCTCTGCTAAACCTTTCAAACGTAACCGTGGAGAGAAAAAGAGCGGAAACGATAACCGAAAAATTCGACCTCATAACCTCAAGAGCCGTAACAAAAAGTTCACAGTTGGTAAAAATATGTAAAAATATGATAAAAAAAGATACCGTTTTGCTACTTTACAAAGGGGAGAGTCTCCCGGATGAGCTAAAAGGGCTCGAAAGCTTTGAGGCGCAAATCCATGAAAGAGGCAAAAGAAGATATCTGATCTTAAAATCAAAGGAATCCGATGCTGCTTAAACTTCTACTACTGGCCGTGGTAATTGGAATAGTCTATATCTTTTTTATAAAACAAAAACCGAAAAAGAGCGAAAAAAAGGAATCCTTGGGCGAAGAGATCATGCTGGAGTGTCATAGGTGCAAAACCTATGTCTCCAACAAAGAGGCGATAATAAAAGACGGCAGATTCTACTGCTCGAAAGAGTGCGCGAATGGAGGTCAAAAGTGATAATCAAACATCTAAAACAGTTTGAAAAAATCTCCTCTATAGATGAGCTGAAACGATCAACCAAAACGCCTCTGTTCGAGTTCGATATCGAAACGATGCTTTTTTGCAAAGAGAACGGACTCGAATACGCCGTAAAAACAGTCTCTATAAAAGAGGCGGTGATAGCTAACGAACTAGGCGCGACCTACGCCGTGGTTCCCAAAGATAAGGCGGCGCAAATTCAAAATATTGCCAACGAATATCTTTTCGATACGAAAATTCTCCAAAAAGCGGTATTCGACTGGGAGATAGAAAAAGCCGCTCTATTGGGAGTCGACGGAGTATTACTGAACAACCCTCCTTTTTAAAAAGGGGGAGAGTTTAACTAAAACCTCGTAGCTTATCGTTCCGAAAAAACGAGCAAACTCTCTGGCGTCTTTGATGACGCAAATCTCCTCGGCGTCGCTAAGGGCGCTGAAACTGTCCATGGATATCCTGCCCGCAATTTCCACCCCCTCCGGTAACAAAAGTCTTCTTTTACCGTCGGACCTAAAAATTCCGTCGGCATAACCTATATCGTACGTAGAGACGGTTTCGCCTCCTTTGGCCTCGAAAACCCCGCCGTAGCCTACCCTCTCTTTAGGCTTTAGAGTTCGCGAGCTAATTCTGCTGGCCCACAAGGACAATACCGGTTTAAGATCCGGCTCGCCAAACAGGGGATCGAGTTCCAGATAACCGTAAACGGCTATTCCGACTCTAGCGAAATCGCCCTGGAGGTTTTCGCTTCTAAAAAGAGCCGAAGAGTTATACGAATGATAAAGAATATCGGGCAAAGAGAACTCTTGACGTAACGACTCTACCTTTTTTATCGTCTCGTCGAAATTTCTCTTTTGCCAAAAAAACTCCGGACTTATCTCGTCGGCACTTCTAAAATGGGTAAACACCCCTTTTAAAATCAATCCTCTCTTTACGATCTTCTCTACGGCCCTCTCCACCTCCAAAGGCGAAATACCGCTTCTGTGCATACCGGTATCCACTTTGAGCTCTACAAAGCACCCTTTAGGAAAAGATTCGATACTCTCGATCGAATTTATTGCAAAAGAAAATTTCGAGGTCTTTTTTGGAATATCGGCCAAAACTAGGATATATTCGAAAAAGCGCTCTATTCTTTCAGCCTCTTGGAGGTTTCTGACTACCGCCTTTTTGATTCCGAAATCCGATATCAAAGGCGCTATCACCTCCAACCCGTGTCCGTAGGCGTTGTCTTTAAGAACCGCCGCAACCCTATGCGATCCTCCGGCCCTGCTACATATCAAATCCAGATTGTGAAAAAGCGCTTTTTTGTCGATTTTAATACAACCCATGCTAAAATTTTATCATTTTAAACTAAAGGGTAATTGATGAGACTGCCGGCCGAATGGGAGCCCCAGACCGCCCTGATGATAACGTACCCTTCCCCCGAGGGCGACTGGAAACCGCTGTATAAGGAGGTCAAACGCTTTTACGACTCATTTATAAGGACCGTATCGAAATTTCAGCGGGTCCTGCTCTTATGCAAAGAGCCGCCCGCTCTGGACATAGACAACGTCTCGATAGTGAAAATAGAGACGAACGACACGTGGGTCAGAGACTACGGTCCCATATCCCTAAAAAACGGCAACGAAACCGAACTGCTCGATTTTACCTTTAACGGATGGGGACTAAAATACAGAGCCGATCTGGACAACAGAGTAAACCGAAAGCTTTTTAAAACCAAAAAGCTGCCCTTCGTCCTCGAGGGAGGCGCCATAGAGAGTAACGGAGCCGGTGTTTTGATGACAACGGAGCGCACCCAGCTGGAGCCGAACAGAAATCCGCACCTAACCAAAGAGGAGATAGAATGGCGCTTAAAGCGTTTTTTTAACCTAAATAGGGTAGTGTGGCTTAAAAACGGCTATTTGGAAGGCGACGACACAGACTCGCACATAGATATGTTGGCGCGTTTTGTGGATGTGAAAAAGGTGGTATATACTCTCTGCGACGATGCGAGCGATTCCCATTACACGCCCCTGAAAAAGATGGAAGAGGAGCTAAATTCCTACGGTTTTGAGACGGTGGCGCTGCCGTGGCCATCTCCAAAATATCACGAAGGCTCAAGACTGCCGGCCAGTTATGCCAATTTCGTCATAATCAACGGCGCCGTCATAGTTCCCCTGTACGGCGACGAGATGGACAAGGAGGCGCTCGGCCTGTTCGAACATCTGTTTCCAGATAGAGAGGTCATAGGACTGGACGCTTCGGTTCTTATCACGCAAAGAGGCTCTATACACTGCAGCTGTATGAATCTTTTTGGATATAATATCGTCCAAAAGAGTTAGGAAAATCATGAAAAGAGCGTTAATAGCAGCAATTATACTCTGCTCGGCCCTACTCGCAAAGGAACGTGTTGCGGTATCGATACTGCCGCAAAAGTTTTTCGTGGAAAAAATAGCCGCGGACAAGGTGGAGGTGATGGTAACCATACCTCCTGGCGCTTCGCCGGCCTCTTACAACGTAAAACCTAGCCAACTACAGAAGCTAAAGAGCGTTGCTATCTACTTCTCTACGGGAGTTCCTTTTGAGAGGCACTGGCTAAAAAGATTCAAAAGCGTAAATCCGTCGATGAAAATCGTCGACTGCGGCAAATATGTAAAAAAGTTTCCGCTCCTGTCTCACGATCACGACCACGAAGATCACCATCACGAAGACAACATGCAAGATCCACATATCTGGCTGGCGCCCCCTTTGGTAATACTGCAAGCTAGAGCCATTTTAGAGGGCTTATGCGAACTAGATCCCGAAAACGCCATTTTTTACAGAAAAAACTACCGCAACTTCGTAAAAGAGCTGACCGAAATCGATATGCGGATATTTGAGCGTCTGCAAGGGATCAGACTAAGAAGTTTCATAGTCTATCACCCCTCTTTCGGATACTTCGCCAAAGTTTACGGCTTAAAACAGATAGCCATAGAAAAAGGTGGCAATACGCCGCCCGCGAAATATCTAAAAAATATTCTAAGCGAAGCCAAAAGATTGAATATCAAAACAATTTTCATAGAACCCCAGTTTTCCCAAAAAGAGGCCAAATTCCTCGCACAAAAAATCGGCGCCGCCGTTAGAGTCATAGATCCGCTGGCGTACGAGTGGGACAAAAATATATTGAAAATTGCGGAAGTCATCTATGAAAACGGCCGTTAAATGCGATAATCTCTACTTTAGATACCATAAAGAGTATATTCTCGAAAATATAACTTTAAAGATCGAAGATGGAGAATATATCGCCATCATAGGTCCCAACGGAGGCGGAAAAAGCACTCTTTTGCGACTGATTATGGGTCTGTTGAAACCTACGAAAGGATCGATAGCCATATACGGACAATCCCCCCAAAGAGCTAAAAGAGTTATAGGATACCTTCCTCAGAAAATAAATTTTGGTCTGGATATGCCTATTACCGCCTTCGAGGCGGTCCTACAAGGAAGACTCTCTGGAAGCAAACTCTTTTACGACGAAGAGGATAAAAAAACGGCCCTGAGAATTATGGAAAATCTGGGAGTAGCCAACTACAAAGATTCCAAAATTTCCGAACTATCCGGAGGCGAAAGACAAAAGATTCTATTGGCCAGAGCCTTGGCCTGCGATCCGAAAATATTGATTCTCGACGAGCCCACTGCCTCAGTGGATATCGAGGGTCAAAAACAGATATACGAAATTTTAAAAAATCTAAATATGACTAAAATAGTCGTCAGCCACGATATAAAGATTCTGTTTGAGGGGGTGGACAGGGTGGCCTATATCAACCGTCGCCTCTATATGCACGACAGTCCCGATCTGAATATCGAACACTCCGAAGGACATTTTTGCGAAATGGAACTTTTTGAATATCTCAAAAAGGGGTGCGATGTCTGATTTTTTTTCGCTGTTTTTCCACTCCTTTATAGCGGTTATATTGCTGAGCATCGCCGTAGCCACTATCGGATCTATAATGTTGCTGAATAGATACTCCTATACCGCCGCCTCGATCGCCCACGGCAGTTACGGCGGTATAGGACTGGCTCTATACTTTGGCGTTCCTATGCTGCTGGGCACTACGTTGTTTGCGCTGGCGCTGGCGTTGGTATTGGCCGCCATAACTTATGGCAACAAGGAGCGAAACGATCTTTTAATAGGGCTGATCTGGGCGGTCGGAATGAGCGTGGGAATCATTGCCGTAGACGCGTCGGGAGGATACGGAAGCGATCTTATGAGCTTTCTGTTTGGCGATATACTCATGGTGCCTAAAAGCGATCTAGTCTATATGGCTTTGGTGGATCTCTTACTGATCGGATTCGTTGCGCTCTTTTACAACCATCTGCTGGCTATTGCCTATGAGGAGGATTTCGCCAAACTCAGAGGCATAAACGTAAAAGCCCTCCATTACGCAACCCTATTGCTCATAGCTTTGACCGTGGTAATGAGCATCAGAAGCGTGGGACTGATACTGGTAATAGCGCTTTTTAGTATCCCGCCGTTTATCGCGGAAAGATTTACTCACTCTCTAAAAGCGATGATCCCCTTATCGGGAGTTCTTTCTTTTATATTCTCCTTGGCGGGACTTTTGATCTCTTACAGTTTCGACATATCAGCGACGGCCTCCATAATTTTGGTGAGCGCCGCCGCCTTTTTGATATCGATGATCAGGAAGAGAGAATGAAAGTAGCGTTGATTCAGCAAAAATATCGCCATACCAAAGAAGAGACCGTCGAACACACCTTGGCGCAGATCGAGAAAGCAGTCGCTCAACGTGCGGATTTGATAGTACTGCAAGAGCTCCATCAGGGGCCATATTTTTGCCAGTACGAGGATCCGGCCCTCTTCGATCTGGCCGAAGATTTCGAAACGGATAGGGAGTTTTGGCAAAATGTATCCAAAGAATACGGTATCGTAATTGTAGCTTCTTTGTTCGAAAGACGAGCACCCGGTCTTTATCACAACAGCGCTTTCGTATTCGACAAAGGTAGATGCGCCGGTTTCTACAGAAAAATGCATATTCCGGACGATCCCGGCTTTTACGAGAAATTCTATTTTGCTCCCGGGGATAGAGGATTTGAACCGATAGATACCAGTATAGGAAGACTCGGGGTATTAATATGCTGGGATCAATGGTTTCCAGAAGCCGCAAGAATAATGGCGCTAAAGGGGGCGCAGATACTAATATATCCTACGGCCATAGGCTGGTTCGATGAGGATAGCCAAGAGGAGAAGGAAAGACAACTCGAATCGTGGATAACGATTCAGCGCTCTCACGCCATAGCAAACGCTTTACCCGTAATAACCGTAAACAGAGTGGGATTCGAAAAAGATCCTTCGGGCGGTCTAAACGGAATCAGATTCTGGGGCAACAGTTTCGTAGCCGGGGTTCAAGGAGAGATTCTATGCAGAGGCGGTCTGGAAGAGGAGCTGTTAATAGCCCAAATCGATCCGAAAAGAACCGAGAATCAAAGAAGAATCTGGCCCTTTTTGAGAGATAGAAGAGTCGACGCGTACGAAGATCTTCTAAAGCGATTCTGCGACGACTAGGAGTTTTTGGAAAACCACCAGCACAGGGCGTACATCAATCCCGGAGTTTTGGGAACGGAATCCTCCCGTAAAAACCGTTCGGCCTCCCCTATGGGCAGATATACCACCTCTATCCTCTCTTCCTCTACTCCTCCGCCTTGCGAAACCCTCATATCCTCGCTCACCTCCGCATAAAAGAGGGACTGTTTGCTGCCGGCAAAACCCACCGAAGTGTAAAAGGAGGCTATCTGTCGAAGAGTTGCCGAATCCACCGCGTACCCCGTCTCCTCGAGAATCTCTTCGGCGGCAGTTTCGCGCTCAGTTTTGTTTTTGTCGAGTATCCCGGCGCAAAGCTCGTAACAAAACTCCAAAGAGTGGTTAACAAAAAGAGGCGGTCTAAACTGTTTAACCAACACAAAAGCCTCCTTTTGCCGATGGTATATCAATACGGCTACGCTGTCGTGAACCTTGGCCGCCTCCCAAAAACCCTCTTTTTCGTCTATCTCGTAACGGATTAAAAACGGTTTTACGAATTTAGGACTTTTTAACGGTTCCAGGCCCAAAAGTTTTATTCGCCCCATCTATTTCACCAACAACAGCTTTGCAAGTCCCAAAAAAGCGAAAAAGCCGACTACGTCCGTTACCGTCGTCAATACGACGCTGCTACCCACAGCGGGATCCGCTCCGATCTTTTTCAGCACAAGAGGTATGACCGCGCCAAAAAAGCCGGCGGCTAACAGATTGATAACCATGGCCATTGCTATCACCGCTCCCAACATCCAGTCAGAAAACCATACCCACGCGATAGCTCCCATCACAACCGCAAAAATCAGACCGTTGAACAAGGAGACCAGCGTCTCTTTGTATAGGGCCTCTTTTGCGTTGTCCCAATCTATCTCCCCCAGCGCCAGTTTTCTAACTACTACCGTCAGAGTCTGGGTACCGGCGTTTCCTCCCATGGAAGCCACGATCGGCATCAAAACCGCAAGAGCAACGTACTTTTGAATGGTTTCGTCAAAAAGTCCTATCACCAACGAGGCGAAAATTGCCGTCCAAAGGTTGATAAAGAGCCACCAAGCCCTTTTTTTCGTGACGATCTTTATATCGTCCTCTTCTTCTGCTTCCTCTTCTACCCCGGCGAGATTATAGAGCTGTTCGGTAGCCTGCTCTTCGATCAGATCGATGATATCGTCAGAGGTGATTCGTCCCAGCAATCTGCCGTTATCGTCAACCACGGCCAAAACAGGCAGATTATAATCCTCGAACTTTTTTATGACGTCTTTGATGGGTTCCGTGGCCCTGACGCTGATCGGCTCATAAGATCCCTCTTTTACTATATCCTTGAACCGTTTTTTAAAATCGAAGGTGATCAGATCCCCAAGAGGTATAATGGCTTTTAGATGACGATCCTCGTCCACCACGTACACCTGCTGGATATTTTCTAGCTCCCCCTCCTCTTTGAGTCTTCTTAGCCTGCTTATAGCCTCCTGGATAGTCTCGTCGAGTCTGGCCTCGAAAACCTCCAGCTGCATATAGGCGCCCGCCTGATCCTCCTCGTAGGCGCTAAGCTTTTCTATCTCCTCTTTCTGCTCTTCGTCCAGATTTTCGTAAATCTTTCTCTCTAAATTCTCGTCTACCTCTTCGATATCTTTAATCAGATCCGTCGCGTCGTCCGATTCGAGCTCTTCTATCGCCACCGCCAACTTTTCCGCCGAAAGCTCCCTGATCGCCTCCTCTTTGAGAGATTCCGGCAGCTCCAGAAGCACCTCTCCCAGAACTTCGGGCGGCAACTTTTTTAAATACTCTAAAAATCTATCCGAGTCCTCTTTTTTCAGCTTTTTGAGATAGGCCGCTATTTCCGAAGGAGCAACGCCTTTTATATCTTTTTTGTTTTTGATTATCTTTTTGATTTTGTTTCCTATCTCCTTGAACTTTATCTTATCCATCGTTACCCTCCGTTTCGGAGACGCCGCTCTTTTTCAACGATACGACGAAATCGAACTCCTCGTAACGTGGAGGCTCTTTTTTGGCTATTATAGTTCTTTCGATCTCCTCTTTGTATCTTTTGGAGAGTTTTAAAAACTTCTTTCTCTTTTTTCCGTAAAGTCTGCTCTTGGTGATTCTGACTACCTTGAGAGGGTTGATGGGCCTGTTGTTTTTATAAAGACCAAAATGCAGATGCGGTCCGGAACTTAGACCGGTACTGCCCACATAACCGATTATTTGGCCCTGTTTTACCCTTTTACCCCTTCTGATACCGCGTCTAAACTTGGAAAGATGAGCGTATAGAGTCTTGTATCCATCTTTGTGTCTTATAATGACCACGTTGCCGTATCCGCCCTTTCTCCCAGCAAACACCACCCTGCCGCTACCTGCCGCTCTGACCGGCGTCCCCTTTCTCGCGCCGAAATCCACGCCCAAATGGGCTCTGTATCGTTTCAAAACCGGATGGTAGCGTCTTAGGGTAAATTTGGAAGTTATCCTGGCGTTAGGAACCGGTCTTTTTAACAAGAAGCTCTCCAGCTCTCTTCCCTTTTCGTCGTAATATCTGCCGTCGAATAGATATACGTAGTGTCTCTTACCCCCAGTTTCCACCATAGCCGCCTCTATAACCGGAGAGCCGAAAACTTTGCCCATCCTTATCTTTTCGGTGTAAACCAGGGCTATTTTATCGCCCTTTCTCAAAGAGGTTCTAAAATCGATACTGTTTTTAAAAGCCGCCACGAACTCGTTAGCCAGCTTGACGCTGCCGGTTTTGGCGACGATATCCTGATAAGGGGAGCGCTCTATTTCGATTACGAAACTCCCTCTTCGTTTCGTGTACTCAATAGGCAAAAGATCCAGAGCGTAACGGTCGCCTTTTTTGTAAATATGAATTTGCAATTCTTCGTTTATGGGAATCAAAACCTGCCTTAGATCCCCCTCCTCGTCCTTTAGAGTATAGTAGGTAACTCCGGCTATTATTTCGTCCGCCAGCTCTTTGGTCTCACGATCGAGATCGTAATACAGTTTTTGGGGAATATTGTTCTTTTCGAAAAAGGTCAACAGCGTCTCGCCGCTTTTCCATTTGGCCTCCTCGAGCATAGCGCTCCAGCCGCAGACACTCAAAAAAAGGGCGATCAGAAAAAATCTCATAAATAACTCTCTTGAGGATATTAAATGGTGGGATTTTACCAAAAAAGCTCTTAAATGTATGTTACAAAAGTAGCATTTGGCGGACTCTTTGGAACCGAAAAGTGGTTTTTTGATATAATCACTAAAAATTCTAAACAGGCAGGAGCCCAAGTGAAAAAACTGTTTGCAGCGTTAATAGGAACCATCTCACTAATAGCCGGACCTCAACCCAACATAAAAAGCAGCATCGAATCCGTTCACGGCACCGAAGCCATCCTCAACACAGAAACCGCACCAATCGGCAGCAGCGCAATCGTGGTTCACAGATTCGACGAGGAACATTCGACCATAGTGGCAGGAGCCGAGGTTGTCGGAAAAAACAGAATCAAGTTCAAAGTGTTCGGCGCTTTGGAACAAGAAGCGCTCCCGTCGCCCAAAATATTGCCGCAAAAAGGGGATCTGGTAATTTTGAACTATCTTTACGACAGAGGAGTGATCATAGCGCCCGATCTAAAAAGCTACAACTACGCCTTATCCAACCATCCCGAAATAGAGTGGATGCATCCCGATCTCTTCGCGGCACAGCTCGCGGCCTACCAAAATCCGGCGCCCACGATAGAGGATTTCCAAAAATTTTGCAACGACTATTCGGTTGGAGTGGTCTATTTCGTACTAAAAAACAGAGGGGTTTTGACCGATTGTCAGACTCTAAAACCTATTCATATAGAGAGTATCTCCCCAAAAGCGCAAAAAACGAAACTGCCGTTTTACAGCAGAATAAAAAAGATCGAAAGCAGCTGGTTCGATTTTTTCGGAAAGTCTAAAATCGAGGACTATTACAACTACTATACCAAACTGCTGGAGTTAAAATGATAGAAAACTCGCACATCGAAGCCCTAAAAGAGCTGATAGGTTCTCAAAACGTAAAAACCGACAAGGCCCACCTGCTGGCCTACTCCTACGACGCCACGAGAGAGCGGTTCGAGCCAGACGTTGTTTTGTTTCCTAAAGACGAAGAGGATGTGAGCAAAATATTAAAATTTTGCAACGAGCGCTCGATCCCCGTAGTTCCAAGAGGTGCCGGAAGCGGTTTTACCGGCGGGGCACTACCGGCCAAAGGGGGCGCGGTTTTAGCCGTAGAAAAGCATATGAACAAAATATTGGAAATAGATATGGAAAACATGGTCGCGGTGGTGCAGCCTGGAGTCATCAACAAAGAGCTTCAAAGAGAAGTGGAAAAAAGAGGTCTCTTTTATCCTCCCGATCCGGCTAGCCAGGAGTACTCCACCATCGGAGGAAACGTTGCCGAAAACGCCGGCGGTATGCGTGCCGCAAAATACGGAATTACCAAAGATTACGTAATGGGGATCAGGGCCGTATTGCCAAACGGCGATATAGTTAGAGCCGGCAAAAAGACGATCAAGGACGTGGCCGGATACAACCTGGCCGGAATTTTGATAGGCAGCGAGGGCACCCTGGCCGTTATTACGGAGATAACGCTAAAACTTCTGTCAAAACCGAAACTCACCAAAACCGTTATGGGGGTTTTCCCCACGGTCAAAGAGGCCATGAACGCGGTATATCGATCGTTGGCTGGCGGAGCAAATCCAGTTGCGATGGAGTTTTTGGACAATCTAACCATCAAAGCGGTCGAGGAGAAGTTCAAAAAGGGGCTTCCCACAGAGGCCGGAGCCATTCTGATTAGCGATATCGACGGAAACGTGGAAGAGGAGATAGATTATCAAATAGGTCTGCTGGAGAGGTTTTTCAAACAGAACGGATGCAGTCAGTTCAAGGTGGCCAAAGACGAAAAGGAGGCGGCAGACATATGGTTCGCCCGAAGAAACGCCAGTCAGAGCATAACCATATACGGCAGCAAAAAGATAAACGAAGACGTCACGGTTCCAAGAAGCGAACTACCCAGATATCTCGAGGAAGTAGATAGAATCTCCAAAAAGTACGGATTGAAAATTCCGTGTTTCGGCCATACCGGAGACGGTAACGTCCATACGAACGTTATGGTGAACAAAGACGATCCAAAAGAGGTGGAAAAGGGTTACAAAGCAATCGAAGAGATTTTCGAAATCACCGTTAAAATAGGCGGAACCCTAAGCGGAGAACACGGAATAGGGCTGAGCAAGGCGCCCTTTATGCGCATGGCCTTCACTCCGGAGGAGATGAATCTCTTTCGGGCCATAAAGAGGGCTTTCGATCCCAACAACATTTTAAATCCGGGCAAGATGGGACTTTGATGCGAGAGGCGGCCAAAAGAGTCATAAAGTGGTTCAAACTGCTTTACGACGAAAATATCACGATGTACGCCTCCTCTTTGAGCTTTCATACGATTTTTTCCATTATCCCTCTACTGCTGGTATCCTTTTCGATTTTTACCAAGATGCCCAGTTTCGAAAACTACTACGGAAAAATAAAGGAGTTTATCTTTTCTAATCTTATGCCGGCCCATCAGGAGACCGCCACGAAATATCTGGAGGGTTTTTTGCAAAACAGCGAAAAGCTCGGATTGATAGGGTTTGTCTTTGTAATATTCGCCTCGTTGATGTTTTTTCAAAACTTCGAATTCATAGTCAATAAGATTTTCAGATCGAAACAGCGCTCCGTGTGGCAGTCGATAACCACCTACTGGACTCTCGTTACGCTGGGGCCTATCGCGCTGGCACTCTCCTTTTTTCTATCGAAATCGGTACAGAATCTATTAGATAGTTTCGCGTATACCAGTTGGATAAATTTTCTCTCAATATTCCCCTATCTGATAATATGGGGGCTCTTTTTTATCACCTACATAATTTCGGCCAACACGCGTATATCGCCAAAAGCCGCGGCCATCTCCTCTTTTAGCGCCTCGCTGGTATGGTATGTGGGGAAATCTCTGTTCGTGTACTACGTAATTTACAGCAAAACCTATCTGACAATATACGGCTCTTCGAGCGTTATACTATTTTTTTTCCTCTGGATCTATATTTCGTGGATCATTTTTTTATACGGACTAAAACTGTGCCACGTTATAAATCAAAAAACCGAGCGCCGATGCGAGGAGAAGCCAGAAGACCCTTTTATAATAGATTGACAAAAGAGAAAGCAGCAAATATATAACCAAAAAAACCTCGCCGGTCTTGAAAAAGTATCTTTCAAATTCATACTCTATCGCGCTTTCCAAAATCGGATCGAGCAAAAACCCAAGACCCAGCAGATGCAAAAGCGCCCCCAAAGGATAAAAGAGAGCAAAAATCATCGTAATCGCCGGGGATAGAAACTGTAAATACGAGAAGTTACCGAAAAAGTAATGAACCGGCGGAATCATAGCTATAAAAACCCAAAGATTTAGTAAAATCGCCAAGATCGGCTTCGACAGATGCGAAAAGTGGTGCAAGAATAGATATATATAAAAAACCCCCGCCACCGAAAACCAAAACCCGACAGAAAACAGATATTCCGGAAAAACGGAGAGCAAAATCGCCACAACCCAAAAAAGCGTCTCAAAAGATAAAATTTCTATATTTCTCTCCATCAAAAAAAAGGCGGCCACGCTGAGAGCGAACGCTCTCACCAGACTCGGTATCTCTCCAAGTAGCAGAAGATATCCAAAAAGTACCAACAATACAAAAACCGTATAATCTCTCGTTCCGTTTCGATAAGGGAAGAACCTCTTTTGCAAAGGTGAGTAAAACAGGGCAAAAGGAATATATAAGGCCGTAGCCAGAACTCCCAAATGGAAACCGCTGATCGCCACCAGATGACTCAATCCCAAATATGAGAGCAGCTCTTTATACTCTTTTGACAAAGGTATACCTAAAAATATGGCCTTATAGAGCTCTTTTGAAAACCCATCGCCGTGCTGTGAGGCTATCGTCTTTTTGATCTTCTCCTTGAAAGAGTCGTTTTTAGGAAGAATATAATAGATATTGGAGCCTCTAAAATGGGTCGAAAGAGACTCTATAAAACCGGGCGGTTTGCCGTAGATAACCGCTTTCGCCTTGCGGCCTCTTAGATCTTTCAACTCCTCTTTCGACGCCGAATAAAATACAAAACCATCTTCGCTTTTGAGTTTTAAGAGAGTTTTTTCGCCCTTTTTGTACTGATCAAGAACGGTAACAGTCGTAAAAATTTTGCTTTTTGCGTAGTAGTTTAGATATAGGTAGTATCTATAACCCAATCCGGCTAAAAAAAGAAGCGCCAAAATCAGCAAAAGTATGAATCGCTCACGCCAATTTATAAACAGAGGGGCCTTTAGCCCGTCCATTTTCAGCCCTCAAAAGGCTGCGGCATCTCTATATGGGACTCTCTCATATCGAATTCCCTTATGGTTTCTGTAGCCTCTTCGGCAAATTTGACGTAATCTTTGTGAAAAAAGAGTTTAACAACTCCTGTTGGACCGTTTCTTTGCTTTCCTATGATGATTTCCGCCTCTTCGACCCTTTTTTCTTTAAATTCCGCCTCGATCTCTTTTTGGGCTTTGGCGGCCTCTTTGGCTTTTTCCCTCATCTCCTTTAGCTTATATACGTCATCTCTGTAGACGAACAAAATCACGTCTGCGTCCTGCTCTATAGCTCCAGACTCTCTCAGATCACTGAGCATGGGCCGTTTGTCGTTTCTGCTCTCGAGAGATCTGTTGAGCTGAGAAAGGGCGATTATCGGTATCTCCAGCTCTCTGGCCAGAAGCTTGAGACTTCTCGAGATTTCGCTGATCTCGAGATGGCGCTCTTTGTTGCCGCCGCCGCTCATTAGCTGGAGGTAGTCAATTATGGCCAACTCCACCTCCGGATGCGTGCTTTTTAGCTTTCTCAGCTTTGCTCTGAGTTGATGGATGTTTATAAGTCCCTCGTCGTCTATAAAGAGCTTTCTGGTAGCCATATAGTCGCTTACGCGGCTGATCTCGCTCCACTCCTGATCGCTCAGACTGCCAACTCTCAGTCGTTGTAATGGTATCGAAGCCTTCGCGCTCAGCATTCTGAGCAGAAGCTGCTCGGCGGGCATCTCGAGGGAAAATATGGCTACTCCCTTGTTGTGATCCAGAACGGACTGGGCGATATTCAAAGAAAAGGCGGTCTTTCCCATCGACGGTCTGGCGGCTATTATAATCAGATCTCCAGGACTAAATCCGGCGGTTTTTAGATTGAGTTCGCCAAATCCCGTATCGAGGCCCACCAAAATGGAGTTGCCG
>Ga0256834_1001183_pt1 | contig 18155 bp, 12 predicted proteins | sample 4281140metaG_FD_190536 | JGI IMG/M metagenome (GOLD analysis project Ga0256834, IMG submission 190536) | Hydrothermal vent microbial communities from East Pacific Rise, Pacific Ocean - 4281-140 | ecosystem: Environmental > Aquatic > Marine > Hydrothermal vents | place: Pacific Ocean: East...
AAACGTTATACTTTGTCAGAAACTACTGAAACTATCCTTGATAAACTAGATGAAAATGCCATCGTAAAAGTATATCTTGAAGGTGATTTTCCTGCTGAATTTAAACGCTTACAAATAGAAACTAGACAACATCTTGAAGAATTAACGGCAACCAATAATCATGTCAAGTTTAAATTTATCGATCCGTTAGAGCAGGCTGAAGAATTGATTAAACAAGGTTTACAACCAAGCAGGCTATCCGTACAAGAAGAAGGTAAATTATCTGAAGCTATTGTTTTTCCATGGGCAACTATTACTTATAAAGGTAAAACTGAAAATATTTCTTTACTGACTGACGTTTCTGTTGAAAATCAAGAGCAACAATTACAAAACTCGATTGAAAATTTAGAATATGCTTTTTCTGATGCTATTCATAAAGTATCCTCTGAAAAGACTCAAACTATTGCTATCTTAAAAGGAAATGATGAATTAAATGACATTTATTTAGTTAGTTTTTTAAGTAAATTGAAGCAATACTATAAACTAGCTCCTTTTACGTTAGATTCTGTGAGTAATCATCCGCAAAAAACATTAGAACAACTCTCTAAATATGATTTAACCATTATTGCAAAACCTACAGAAGAATTCTCTGAACAAGAAAAATTTACCTTAGATCAATACATTATCAATGGCGGTAAATCACTTTGGCTTATTGATAATGTTACGGCTGAATTAGACAGTTTAATGCTAACTGGACAAAGCTTGGCTTTCAATAAAAAATTAAATCTAACTGATTTATTATTTAGCTATGGAGTTAGAATTAATTATAGCTTAATTAAAGATGCCTATAGTTCAACTATTAGATTGGCAGATGGCAATACAGGTAATAAAACACAGTTTAATGATTATATTTGGCATTACCACCCACTTATTACTTCAAAAAATAAGCATCCTATTACTAAAAATGTTGATCCTGTAAACTTACGTTTTGCAAATACTATTGATACTTTAAAAAATAAAATTAAAAAAACAGTATTATTACAAAGCTCTGATTTTTCAAAAGCAGTTGGTACTCCTGTGATTATTTCATTAGCAGACATTTCAAAAAAACCAGAAAAGAAAGATTACAATAAAGGCAATCAAACCTTGGGCGTTTTATTAGAAGGCGAGTTTACTTCTGCTTATGCAAATAGAGTAAGACCTTTTGAAACTCCTCTTTATAAGAGTAAAAGTACACCTAATAGAATGGTAGTAATTGCAGATGGAGATATAATAGCTAATGAACTAGTAAAAGGGCAACCTATTGATTTAGGCGTAGATAAATACACAAGTGTACGCTATGGAAATTCTGATTTTTTAATGAATACTATTAATTATTTATTAGATGATTCTGGTCTATTACAATTACGATCAAAAACAATACAATTACAATATTTAGATAAAGAAAAAGCATATACTGAGAGAACATTTTGGCAAATGATAAATATTGTCGTTCCTCTTATTCTTTTAATACTCTTCGGAATTGTTTTCACCTTCATCAGAAAGAAAAAATATAGTTAAAAAACTGTTAAAGAGATTTTACACCTTTGATATTTATTATCTTTGATTCAATTCTAACTAAACTATAAACGATTATGTACAAAAAATTAGTAGTAATGTTCCTATTTGTTGGAGCGTTAAGTGTTAATGCACAAGTGAAATCACCCGCACCAAGTCCATCATCTAAAACCGAATTAAAAGTTGGTTTAACTGATGTTACCATAGAATATTCACGCCCTTCAATGCGTGGGAGAACTATTTTTGGAGATTTAGTTCCTTATGGAAAAACTTGGCGAACTGGTGCTAATGCCAATACAAAAATAACCTTTAGTGACGATGTTCTTATTCAAGGGGATAGCTTAAAAAAAGGAACGTATGCTATCTATACGGTTCCTAATGCAGAATCTTGGGATGTTATTTTCTATAGTGACGCTACCAATTGGGGCACGCCTCAAGTTTGGGATGAAGGCAAAGTTGTATTAAAAACATCTGCCAAAGTGATGAATTTTCCTGAAATGAATATGGAAACATTCACCATTCTAATAGATGATTTAGCGGATGGAAAATCTGGAAAACTTAATTTTCTTTGGGATGATACCATAGTAACTCTAAAAATTGATGTTCCTTCTGATGCAATTGCTCAAGCTAGCATTGATAAAGTTATGGGAGGTCCTACAGCAAACGATTATTTTAGTGCTGCTTCATATTACAGAAAGGCAGGTAAAGATTTAAAACAAGCCCTAGTGTGGATAACCAAAGCAACAGACTTACGTAAAGAAGCATATTGGATGATGAAAGAGAAATCATTAATTCATGCAGCTTTAGGAGATACAAAAAATGCACTTGCTGCTGCAAAAGCATCTTTAGTAATGGCAGAAAAAGCAGGAAATGCTGACTATGTAAAAATGAATAAAGACAACATTGCAAAATGGTCTAAATAATTAAAAAAAACTATGAAAAATTTTAAACTCTTTTTAGCTTTTATTTTAATAACAACTTTAAGTTTTGCTCAAAAAAGTCCAAAACAACAAACAACAGGTATTATTGACGGTGTAAACATAACTATTGATTATAGTGCCCCTAGTGTAAAAGGTAGAACTATTTGGGGTAAACTAGAAAAATATAATAAAGTTTGGAGAGCTGGAGCAGATAAAAACACCACCATTTCTTTTGATAAAGATGTTACAATTAACGGTAAAGATCTACCTGCTGGTAAATATGGTTTTTTTATCATTCCGAGAAAAAATGAAGATTGGACAATTATTTTCAATACCAAAAATGACAATTGGGGAGCATTTAAATACAAAGAAAAAGAAGATGCTCTTCGTGTAAATATCACACCCGTTTTTGGAGAAGAAAATCAAGAACAATTATTTTATGGTGTTATGGATACTATTCTTGTTGCTTGGGAGAAAGTTTCACTTAATATTAAAGTAGCTGCTAAATAAACATTCTTTTTGCAAAATTATAAAAATCCTCAATTGTATAATTGAGGATTTTTTTTAATACCGCTTTAAAACTTCTAGTTTTTTTCTTCTTTTAAAAATGTTTGAATCAGAGCCGCAGTCATCATAACCAATGCACAACCTACAAAATTCAACCATAAATAAGGTAAATTAATGTATTCATATTTATCTAAAAAGTACAAGCCAATTATTACAACTTGAGTAATTAGTCCTGCAAAAAAAACAGCATTACCTTTTACAAACTTGATAAAGAATGCCAATAAAAAAATACCCAATACATTACCATAAAAAATAGAACCTATTATATTCACCAATTGTATCAAATTATCAAACAAATTGGCAACACTAGCGACCATTATAGCAATAACACCCCATAATAATGTAAACCATTTAGACATAGCTACAAAGTGCTTATCTGTCCGTTCTCCTTTGATATTACGTTTATATAAGTCTATTGCTGTAGTTGACCCTAAGGCATTTAATTCTGATGCTGTTGAAGACATTGCTGCAGATAATATAACAGCCAACAATAAACCAATCAAACCTCTAGGTAAATTGTTTAATATAAAATGAATGAACACATAATCCTTATCATTGGTTTCTATTTTCGGGTTTGCTTTGTCGATAATTTGTTTTGCTTCACTTCTTAATTCTTTATCTAAATCTTCTAAATCCTTTATCCGCTCTATAACTAAAGTATTTGTCGAATTTGAAGCCAATTCTAACTGCAATGTCCTTTTTTCATTTTCATTTTGTTTATGCTTTGCTTCTAGTTTAGCATACGCATTGCTATAATTTGTATTTACTACAGCTTTTTTTGCTTCTGGGTTAAAATTCAATGGTGTAGGGTTGAATTGATAGAAAACAAAAACCATTACGCCAACTAATAAAATAAAGAATTGCATCGGCACTTTCAACATTCCGTTAAAAAGCAACCCTAACTGCATTTCTTTAACCGATTTACCTGACAAATATCGCTGTACTTGACTTTGGTCAGTACCAAAATACGAGAGCATTAAAAATGTACCTCCAATCAAACCTGTCCAAATTGTATACCTATTATTCAGGTCAAAAGAGAAATCTAAAATATCCATTTTACCACTTGCACCTGCTATTTCTAAAGCCTTAGTAAAAGTAATTTCTTCTGGTAAGTAGCTTAAAATTAAATAGAAAGCAATAAACATCCCTGCAAAAATTACTGCCATTTGATATTTTTGTGTAACACTTACTGCTTTTGTACCCCCAGAAACCGTATAAATAATCACTAAAACTCCAATAATAACATTAAGCGTTATCAAATCCCACCCTAAAACAGCTGAAAGGATAATTGAGGGGGCAAAAATGGTAATTCCTGCTGCCAAGCCACGTTGAATTAAAAATAGAATTGCAGCTAAAGTCCTTGTCTTAAGGTCAAAACGTGTTTCTAAATATTCATAAGCGGTATATACTTTTAAACGATGGTAAATAGGAATAAAAACTAAGGAGATAATAACCATTGCTATTGGCAATCCGAAATAAAATTGTACAAAGCCCATTCCGTCATGAAAGGCTTGCCCTGGCGTTGATAAAAATGTAATTGCACTGGCTTGAGTAGCCATGACAGACAATCCGATGGTCCACCATTTTGATTGATTACCACCACGGATAAAATCATCTACATTCTTACTGCCCCTAGTTTTCCAAACACCATATAATACTATAAACAATAAAGTACAGGTAAGAACTATCCAATCGAGTTGCTGCATATTAGTTGAAATATTGCATTAAAAAATAGAATAAAATAATATACACTGCATTGGCGATAAGGACAATGGTATAAGATGATTTCCAATGGTATTTTTGAGGTTCCATAGCTACTATTCTTTGAACAATTTTATTTTATTTTTTACCAACAGAGAGCATATTAGCAAATAATTTATAAGCTCCAGGGACACCAGCTGGTAATTCTCTAAAAAAGCTCAAACCAGTATAAATAAAATATCCTTTATCATATTTAGCAATCAATAAACTTCCTTTTTTAGCTGATTCTCCTTTATCGTGCATTGATAAAATTGGTGTAAACTCTTTTGCCCATTTATCAGGAAAATACAAGCCACGTTCTTGTATCCATCCATTAAAATCATCTTCATTTATTTTATTTGGTGTATTTAATAATTCATGCTCTTTTGCCAAAAGCTTCACTTTTGCATCTTCTTCAGTCACTCTATCTCTAGAAAGCTCTAACAAATAAGGGGCTACTTTGTCAACTTTCAACCTTCTATTCGTATTGTATTGTACAATTAGTGTACCGCCATTTGCAGTATATTCATGCAGTTCCTTTTGATAAAAAGCAGCTTTATCATCAACATTATAAGTTCTAATACCTAAAACTACAGCATCATATTTCTTTAAGTTATTTGCTTTTATATCCTTTCCATTCAATTCAACAACTGTATAACCAATTTGACGCAAACTAGCTGGAACCTGATCACCAGCTCCTTGAATATAACCAACTAATTTTCCTTTCATTTTTATATCTAAACGTACAACTTTTGCTTCTGAAGGAAGTACAATTGTTTGCTTAGGAATATGACTGTAATCAATCTCAATCAGTTCTTGAGTATAACTTTTTCCACCTAGATGAACTACAGGAGAAATAAAACCTTCACTTTGATTTGCTGGAGGACTCAACTTAAAGGTAATCGTTTTTTCTTCACCAGCTTCTGCAATTTCAAAATCTATCTTTTCAGGAGTTACTTTCCAACCCTTTGGTATCTTTAAAGAGATTGAGCCTGAAGTGTTCATCTTTGCACTTCGTACAACTATTGGAACCTTTCTAGGCTTATCCTCAGAAAAAAGAGTTACTTTATCTACAATATTGGCCGTCACTCTAGGTATTATTTCAAAAGGTTGATAAACTTCTCCTTTTACTGGATCAGTAAATTTGTATACTATGTTTTTTTGAAAATCAATATTATATCCATCTATATTTAAACTAAACTTTACCCTAAGATTTCTTGGAGTTTCTGGTTTTCCAATTAATTTAGCATCAGGTACATTATACATTCCCAATGTACTTTGTTCATTTAACCAATAAGCACTTGTATAGTTTATTTCTGTTGGTATTATACCTTTTAAAGTTAGGCTATGCCTTATATTATTTTTTAGAATAATTAATGAATTATCAGAAACATGAAGAGGAAGAATCTGTACATTTTTTAATTTGATGTTTTGAGAACTTCTGTTTATTGCTTCTATAGAAAAAGAGACTTCTTCTGAAGGGTAAGCACTTGACTGGTCAGAAATTGCCTCTAGATACAAGCCTGTACACGCTAAAATAATTTCTTTAATTTCTTTTACCTTTATAGTTCTCCAATGTTTATCTTTTAAAACAGAAATTAACTGATAGGCTTTTAATAGATTAGGAATACTTGCAGATGGGTTTTTAAAATCAAACTCATTTTCTACTTTCTTCAAAATCTTCTCAATTTCTACGCCACCTTCTACTCTACTCCATGTGGTATCAACACCTTCAAATATATTTCTACTTTCAGGAAACTCTCCTTTAACGAGTTCTAAATATTCCTTTTGCTCTCCTCTTACTCCTGTATTACCAAAACCTTGAGATTGATGTTGACTTCTACTTAGTGCTGCTATTTCACCGTTAGACAATCCTTTTGACGGAAAATAAACACCAATATCATAATTTAACATTTTTGATTTATCTGCTCTTTCAAACTTTTCTTTGCTCCCATAAAACCACCAAGTGGTATTAAAAAACAAGCGTTTAGGTTGCCAAGGTTTATATAAACTATGACTTTTAAAAGAAGTATCACCAACCAAGTCAAAAGCTTCAGAACTTAACATTGCAGAAGAAGTATGATGCCCATGAGTTTTTCCTGCTGATGCAATATTAAATCGATTAATGATGATGTCTGGTTTAAATTTTCTAATGATTGAAACTACATCTTTTAAGACTTCATCTTTGTTCCAAATCTCTAAAGTTTCGTCAGGATGTTTTGAATACCCAAAATCTTTTGCTCTTGTAAAAAATTGCTGACCTCCATCAATTTTGCGTGCAGCTAATAACTCTTGTGTTCTAATAACACCTAATAATTCTTTCAATTCAGAGCCAATTAAATTTTGACCTCCATCACCTCTAGTAATTGATAGATAAGCTGTTCTTGCTTTTACTTTATTTGAAAAATAGGAGATCAAACGAGTATTTTCATCGTCAGGATGTGCAGCCAAATAGAGTACAGACCCTAAAAAATTTAATTTCTGAATTGATTCATGAATTTCAGTTGAATTAAGTTTGCTTGGTTGTTGAGCAGATAGGTTACTATTTATTAATAAAAGAATAAAAAATAATGAATAAAGCTTCATATAATTAATTGAGGAGGTGAGTTCACAAACTTACTCAATTCTATCTGTAAAAATGTTATATTATGAAAACCTTAACACTTTCTAATAAAATGTGAATAAAAGGGGATAATTAAATTTTTTTTGCTCACATATAATATGATATATTTGTATCTATATTTTAAACCAGACTTTAGATGAAATTTATAGTTTCAAGTACAGAATTGCTAAAACAACTTCAAATATTAGGAGGTGTAATCAATAACAACAATACATTACCTATTTTAGATAACTTTTTGTTTGAATTATCTAACAAACAGTTAAAGGTGTCTGCCTCTGATTTAGAGACAACTATGAGTACTGTAATTGCTGCTGAAGCAGATGAAAATGGTACTATAGCTTTAAATGCAAGACTGCTGTTAGATACTTTAAAAACTTTTCCTGAGCAACCATTAACTTTTGTGGTTGAAGATAATAACACTATAGAAATTAGTTCTGAGAGTGGTAAATACGCTTTAGCGTATGCAAATGGCGAAGAATTTCCTAAAGCAATAGAATTAGAAGGGGCAAGTTCTACTAGCATTAAAGGAGATATTTTAGCTACAGCAATAGCTAAAACTATTTTTGCCTCTGGTAATGATGATTTACGACCTGTAATGAGTGGTGTCTTCTTTCAGTTTTCTACAGAAGACTTAACTTTCGTTGCAACTGATGCTCATAAATTGGTAAAATATACTAGAACTGATGTTCATGCTAATGAAGTAGCAGAGTTTATCATGCCAAAAAAACCTTTAAATTTATTAAAAAATATACTTTCTGGTACAGATAATGAAATTACTATAGAATATAATAACGCAAATGCTAAATTCACAATTGATGACACCATCTTAATTTGTCGTTTAATTGATGGCAAATATCCTAATTACGACGCTGTTATTCCAAAAGAGAATCCCAATAAATTAACTTTAGAAAGAAACTCTTTTCTAAATTCTGTAAAACGTGTTTCTATTTTCTCAAGTAAAACTACACATCAAATCAGGTTGAAAATGGCTGGTAAAGAACTTAATATATCTGCTGAAGACCTTGATTTTTCTAACAAAGCTGATGAACGCTTACAGTGTAGTTATGAAGGTGATGATATGCAAATAGGCTTTAACTCAAAATTTTTATCAGAAATGTTGAGTAATTTAAATTGTAATGACATTTTATTAGAAATGTCTTTACCTAATAGAGCTGGTATTTTAACACCGATTGATGGGTTAGAAGATGGTGAAAACATAACCATGCTAGTGATGCCTGTAATGCTTAATGGATAAACATTTAATCGAAAAGAATTCCTCTAGGCTCTTTCACGCCTTCATGTAGCCATTTCGGCGGAAGAAGGCCTCTAGGTTTCCGATTCACCTCTCCTTGGGAGAGGTCGAAACTGCCTTTTTGCAGTTTCGGGTGAGGTAAAATACCAAATTTCGATTTTATAGATTTCGCTAGATATATTCCCTAATAAAAAGTAGTATACTATGCTAAACTTACCATTTGTTTAGAAAATCTACGTTTTATTTATTTCTCTTTAAAACGCATTTATTTTATCACTATATTAGTAATCTCTACAAACTACATTACTTGAATTCATTTTTTTAGTAAATTTATTTACTTAAACACCAATATTTATACTTTTGGTTATTTTAAGTGCTAAAAACGAAGTTTAACAAAAAGAATTCTATGAAACGAGCATGTTGAAAGCTTTAATCCATATAACATTGATTAATAGCGAACAGCATATGTTACCTATTAAAATATAATTTAAACATATGAAAAGAACATTACTCCCTATTTTAATATTACTAATCTTCAATTTTATTGCTGTTGCTCAAACAACTGACTACTCTAAAGTTGTTTTTAGTAGTGATATTTATCAATATAAAAACACCCAACCTAAAACACAAGAATTAGGTGTAGATAAGGATTTACTTACAAACATTGTTGGTAAACTTGGTGATTCATTATATACACAGAAAGAACAAAAAGAAATAATTGATAAGGCATGGTTGGCTTTTTCAAATCCGAAAATGTTTGATTTTGTTTATAAAGACTTTGCAGTAACAACTCACAATAATTGGGGGCAAATGAATGCTAAGGGTGAATTGGTGTTAGAACCTAATCCTTACCTTACAGAATGGACAATTAATGATAATGAATTCCCCTACTTTCAGTTAGCTTTAAGTAAAATACTTAGTTATTATAGTTTAATTACTTATGGTGATGACGCTGAAAGTATAAAATCATCATTTAACGAATTATTAATTACTAAAAATATTAGTTTTCAAGATCCTGAAGATGATGATTGGGCATATTCCTATTTAGAGACTCTAAACAATGAGCTTGTTAAAAAAGGACTGGTAGCTTTAGTTACTAAAGGGTATTACAATATCATTGTTTGTAAACTTGATGAAAAAGAGGAGCTTACCAAGCTATTTAAAAAAATTGATTGGGAATTTATCCAACCCTAATATATACTATTATTATAAAATTACCGTTTTCATGTAACAGGTTTTGGTTTTGATTAGTTTTTTAACTAAAAAAATAAAAACCCTCTAACTAAGTATTAACATCAGCCTTGATTGATTAACTAAACCAATCATAGGTGATAAAAATAGACCCCAATGAAAAAGGTATTGCTTTTTGTAATAGCAACCATATTCAATTTTATTGCTATTGCCCAAACCAATGACTATTCTAAAGTAATATTCAGCAGTGATATTTATCAATATAAAGACACAAAACCTAAAACTCAAGAATTAGGTGTTGATAAGGATTTACTTGTTGATATTATTGATAGGCTTGGCGATTCTCTTTATACAAAAAAAGAACAGAAAGAAATTATAGATAAGGCATGGCTGGCTTTTTCTAACCCAAAAATGTTTGATTTTGTCTATAAAGATTTTGCGGTAACAACTCTTAATAATTGGGGACAAATGAATGCAAAGGGTGAATTGGTGTTAGAACCCAACCCCTACCTTACAGAGTGGACCATCAGTAATGATGAAATGCCTTATTTTCAATTGGCATTAAGTAAAATACTTAATCATTATAGTTTGATAACCTACGGAGATGATGCAAATGCTGTGAAATCTTCTTTTAATGAATTATTAATCACTAAAAACATTGATTTTCAAGACCCTAAAGATGATGATTGGGCTTATTCTTATTTAGAATCAGTAAATAATAATCTCGTAAAAAAGGGATTAGTTGCTTTGGTTACTAAAGGTTATTATAATATAATTGTCTGTAAAGTTACAGAAAAAGAAAAGCTCACAGAATTATTTAGAAAAATTAAATGGGAATTTATTCAACCCTAATTTTATATTTTAATCAATTAAAATACCGTTATTTGTTAAATATTTTTTTGATTATAAACATAACAGTCTAGAATAAAAATGACAAATGAATAAAATATTATTATTTATACTACTTATAGGGTTTAGTGCTCATAGTTGGTCGCAACCAGATTATTCTAAAATACGATTTTATAGTAGAATAAAAGAATACAAGAAAGTTAAGCCTATTCTAAAAGGTATTGATATACAAAAAAATGATATCAACCAACTTATCACTTTATTAGGAGACACCTTTTACACAGATGATGAAATTGAAGATATGACAGAAAGAGTATGGTTGTCATTTATTGATCCAAAACAATTTGATTATGTTTTTAAAGACTTAGCAGTAAGATCTATACCGAACTGGAACAAAAAAAATTACAAAGGTGAAATAGTCATAGAACCTAACCCTTTTTTAGCTCTATGGACAATTGCAGATAATGAAAAAACTTATTTTCAATCAGCTTTAGGGCAACTACTGACCTATTACGGATTTATGGGCTATGGTGAAAATGGCAAGAATACCAAAAAGGCTATAAATAAAATGCTATATACCAAAACAACAAAGTTTAGACCTATAAGAAGCAGTGATTATACAGGTTCTTACTTAAGATCTGTTAATTCAGTAATTAATCCTAAAAACCTTTCTGTTTTAGTAACCACTAAATACTATTTCTTTATCAGCAAAACGAACAGAAAGGATGAAATCAGCTCTTTATTAAAAAAAATTGATTGGCATTTTTCTTTACCTTAATTAGAAAATATGTGTTTATAACTTAAAAACTCTTTCTTCTTTGAAAGAGTTTTTTTAGTATATTCACATCATGAATTTTTTAGCACATATTTATCTTTCTGGTAATAGCAAGCAAATTAAAATAGGTAATTTTATTGCTGATGCTGTCAAAGGTAAAAATTACACAAATTATGTTACAACCATTCAAGAAGGAATTTTTCTTCATAGAAAAATAGATTCTTTTACAGACACCCATACCATAGTAAAAGTAAGTAAAAGAAGACTCCACCCAAGATACAAACATTACGATGGAGTAATTATTGATATTTTATACGATCATTTTTTGGCAAAAAATTGGGCAAGCTATTGTCAAACGCCTCTAGAAGAATATGCTCAAGAATTTTACAAGTTACTAGAATCAAATTATAATATACTCCCTGAAAAAATCCAATACTTTTTACCATATATGATTAAAGGTGATTGGTTGTACAATTACAGTACCCTAGAAGGTATTGAAAAAGTGCTTATCGGGATGGACAAAAGAACAAAAAACAAATCTCAAATATATTTGGCAATTGAAGATTTAAAACTACATTATATAGCGTTTGATAACGACTTCACAACCTTTTTCAATGACTTACAGCAATTTTGTCTTGAAGAATTAAAAACAATAAACACATGAAAAAAATCTTAATTATTTTATCCCTTTCGTTAGTATTTACCCAATGTAAAAAAAATAAGAAGCTTGAAAAACAAGAAATAATAGTTCAAAAAGAAATTGGATTTATAGCTGATTCTGCAATGGTAGTTTCTGCAAGAGAAGAAGCTTCTAAAATCGGAATTGAAATTATGAAGCAAGGAGGAAATGCCTTTGACGCATCAATTGCTACTAGCTTGGCTTTAGCTGTAGCTTATCCTTATGCTGGTAATATTGGTGGCGGTGGTTTTATGGTCTATAGAAAAAATGATGGTGCAATTGGTGCACTAGATTATCGTGAAAAAGCACCATTAGCTGCAACTAAAGATATGTATCTTGATAATGATGGCAATGTTATCCCTGATAAAAGTACTTTAGGTGCTATGGCTGTTGGTGTACCAGGTTCAATTAGTGGACTATTTGATATTCATGAAAAATTTGGGTCATTACCTTTCGAAAAATTGATACAACCCGCTATTGACTTAGCCAAAAAAGGAGTGGTTGTTACACAAAAACAAGAAAAAGTCAATAATAAATATAGACCCCTTTTTGAAAAAGCAAATCATAGAACTATTTTATTAGATAAAGATTGGAAAGCAGGTGACACTATAAAATACCCTGCTTTAGCAGCAACGTTAACACGTATTCGAGACCATGGTAGAGATGAGTTCTATAAAGGAAAAACAGCAACAATGCTGGTCAACTATGTGCAAAAATTAGGTGGTGTTATTCGTAAAGAAGACTTAGTAAAATACCAAGCAAAATGGCGTAAACCAATTACTTTTACTTATGATAATAATAAAATAATCTCTATGTCTCCTCCCTCAAGTGGCGGTATCTGCATTGCTCAGATTTTAAAGAGTATAGAACCTTTTAACATTGAACAATACAAGCATAATTCTACCAAGTATATTCAATTGATTACAGAAGCATCTCGTCGAGCTTATGCAGATAGATCACATTTTTTAGGTGACCCTGATTTTGTAAATATTCCTGTTGATAGCTTAATCACATCAGCTTACTTATCGAAAAGAATGCTCAATTTTAATTGGGATAAAGCAACATTATCTTCTGATTTAACTCATGGAGAAATTACTTTTTCAGAAAGTGATGAAACCACTCATTTATCAATTATTGATCAATTCGGAAATGCAGTTTCAATTACAACTACAATAAACGGAGCCTATGGTTCTAAAGTATATATTGAAGAGGCTGGATTCTTTTTAAATAATGAGATGGACGACTTTAGTTCAAAACCAGGTGAACCCAATATGTTTGGGCTTATTGGTGCTGAAGCCAATGCTATTGTTCCACAAAAAAGAATGTTAAGTTCAATGACTCCCACTATTGTAGAGAAAAACGGAAAACTAAAAATGGTATTAGGCTCTCCTGGAGGATCAACAATAATTACTTCTGTGATGCTAAATATTTTAAATGTATTAGAATATGATATGACCATGCAAGAATCAGTTTCTAAACCTCGTTTTCACCATCAATGGTTACCTGACAATATAAAATTTGAACCTGCTTTTGATTCCATTGTTTTTCCTTCCTTAAAAAAATTAGGTTATCAAATAGATCAAAGTAATTCTCCTGTCATTGGTAAAGTTGACGCTATCTTAGTCTTACCTAACGGAAAATTAGAAGGTGGTGCTGACCCAAGAGGTGATGATAAAGCTGCTGGATTTTAGAATTACGTAGCTTTATAAAAATATTTGATGTTGTGTTTTAATCGGAAATAATCTCCCCTAGGCTTCTGTCACGCCTTCATGTAGCCATTTGGCTTAGAGGTTTATGATTTAATACCAATTTAAAATTATAATGTCGCATAATAACGCTTCTTGAGAGAGGTCTGAACCGTTTTTTTGTAATTCTGGGTGAGGTAAAATATAACGGATTAATTGACAAATACCACTGACAATTTATTTTAGGAATACTTTTTGACTCTATAGCATAGTAAATTGATGCAATCTATTTATATTTTATAAAAAAACAGCTGCTTTCAAAGGCTATATGCTTTGTTTTTTATAATTTCGCAACTGCAAAAATTAACAATTTGGCAATAACAACTAACACAATAATTTTAAAATGTATGTCAACCTGACAGACTTTATTTATGGAAGAAAAGAAATTTGATTTTAATTCGCTTATTGGTTTTGTATTATTAGGTGCTCTTATGTTTTGGTACATGTACAGTAGCCAACCAACAGCTGAAGAACTTGAAAAACAAAAAACAGAAAGAATTCAAGATTCAATCAAAAAAATAGAACAACTCACTGCTAAAGAAACTGCAAAGCCAGAAACAGGTATTACAACGATCAAACCTACAGATTCTGTTGCATTGGTTAATGCTAAAAACCAATTGGGTGTATTTGCATATAGTGCTACTCTGCCCTCAGCAAATACTAATGAAACTATAATAGAAAATGATTTATTAAAAATTAAAGTTTCTAATAAAGGAGGGCAAATCACAGAAGTTCAACTTAAAAATTATAAAACTTACGATCAAAAACCATTGTATTTAATTAAGGATAATAATGCATTATTCAATATCAACTTTGCCACTAGTGATAACCGTACTTTAAATACAAAAGATTTATTTTTTGAACCTACCTTAACTAAAGATGGAGACAATCAAGTGCTTTCAATGAAGTTGAAAGTATCTAACTCCCAATTTTTAGAATATCGGTACGAAATAAAACCTAATGATTATATGCTTGACTTTGCAATAAAAACGCAAGGGATGGGTAATGCAATCAATACTTCTCAAGCATTGAATTTAGATTGGGATTTAAAAGCTTTTCGCCATGAAAAAAGCCTAAAAACAGAAAATCAATATTCTTTTTTCTATTATAAAAGTGAAGATGATGTTAGTTATATTAGAGATGGTGAAGAAAATGAAACTGATATAGATTGGGTTGCCTTCAAACAACACTTTTTTACTTCCATTTTAAAAACAGACACTCCATTTAGTACTTCACAATTAACTTCTAAAAATTTAGTTGAAGACGAAGAAAGAGACACAGTATTTACCAAACAATTTACATTAAAAGCTCCATTGTCTATGAAAAATGGAGAATTAAACTATGCCATGAATTGGTATTATGGTCCAACTGATTATAAAATTTTTAAGAAATACGAAGGGACTGATATTGACGAAGTTGCAGATTTAGGTTGGGGTATTTTTGGTTGGATCAATAGAATTATATTTATTCCTGTATTCGGATTCTTAAGTACATACATTTCTAATTTTGGGCTAGTTATTATTTTAATGACCATAGTTGTGAGAATAATTATGTCACCTGCAGTTTACAAATCATATTTGTCTAGTGCTAAGATGAAAGTATTACGCCCTGAAATGCAAGCTATAAATGACAAGTACAAAGGCAAAGAGAATGCAATGAAACGTCAACAAGAAACTATGGCATTACAACGTAAAGCAGGAGTTAGCCCGTTATCAGGTTGTATACCCGCTTTAATACAGATGCCAGTATTTTTTGCCTTGTTTCGATTCTTCCCATCAAATATAGATTTACGACAAAAAGGATTTTTATGGGCCAACGATTTATCATCGTATGATATGGTTGCAAAATTACCCTTTAATATTCCGTTTTATGGTGATCACATTAGCCTGTTCCCAATTTTAGCCTCAGTTGCCATCTTCTTTTATATGCGAATGAGTCAAAGTCAACAAATGAATATGCAACAACCTACACAAGAAGGTATGCCTGATATGGGTAAAATGATGAAGATGATGATGTATTTCTCACCTATCATGATGTTAGTTTTCTTTAATCAATACGCTAGTAGTTTAAGTTTATATTACTTTGTGTCTAACTTATTAACAATCGTAATTATGTTAGTAATTAAAAATTTCATTATTGATGAGGAAAAGATTCATGCTCAAATTCAAGAAAATAAGGCAAAACCTGAAAAGAAAAAGAGTAAATTTAGAGCTCGTTTAGATGATGCTATGAAACAAGCTCAAGAGCAACAGGCTCAACAAAAAAAGAAAAAATAAAATTTACGCCGAAGCCAATGCTTCGGTTTTTTTTATGATTTTAGTTGGTTTAAATTTCGTTTTCTTATACACCACTGTTTTTTAGTATTACTCTATAGTGCATTAGAGCACAACCAAATTTTTACATTACCCCTGATTTAAAAAATGATAAAAACATCGAGAAGAAAATTTATCAAAAGATTGCTTTTGACTTCAATTGGGTTAGTTCTTTTAGATTCATTATGGTTTGAAAAATATATAATTGATTGGAATTATTTTGATCTCTCTAAAAATCAAAAAGATAAGATAAAATTCATTCAAATTTCTGACTTACATTTTGATTCTTTAAGATCTTTTCATAAATCAATTGCAAAGAGAATAAACAAATCAAAACCTGACTTGATATTTATAACTGGAGATACTGTTGACAAAACTGAAAAAATTGATGCTTTAAATGAATTTCTAAACTTAATTGACAAATCAATTCAAAAGTATGCAATTACAGGAAATTGGGAATATTGGGGCAATGTAGATTTGAATAAACTAAAACATACTTTTTCTGAAAACAACTGTGAGTTACTAATAAATGAAAATAGGAGTTTAGTAATCAAAAATCGTGAAATTTCAATAATTGGAATTGATGACTTTATTGGTGGAAATGCAGATTTTAAAACAGCCATTAAAAATTTAAAGCCAACAAGTACGAATATTGTTTTATCTCATTGTCCCATGCATAGAGACCTAATAACGACTGAGAAAGGAAATTTAAATATTGATTTGGTTCTTTCGGGACATACTCACGGTGGGCAAATCACATTTTTAGGAATTGTTCCTTTTAAACCTAGAGGAAGTGGGAAATATTTAAAAGGTTGGTGTAAAAATACAGAACCAAAAATGTATATTTCTAAAGGAATTGGAACAAGTATATTGCCAATCAGATTTGGAGCAAGAGCTGAAATGGTAGAGATGGACATCTAAGTATTGGTAAAATAATTACTTTTTAGAATCGTCTTGTTTACAATAGTTAGTTTCTTAACTGTTACTGTTATGATAATAGCAATAGTATTTTTTAGTCTTCAAGGTGAAAAAATTAGTAATTATTGTAATAATTCCTTTAATACTTCAATCGTTCTATCTATCTCTTTTCTGGTATTAAATTTACTAAATGAAAAACGCACTGATGTTTTTTCTGCTTCTTTTTTAGATAAAATTTCATTCAAAACATGCGACCCTTTGGCACTTCCACTTTGGCAAGCACTTCCGCCAGAAACAGCAATTCCTTTTAAATCTAGTTGAAATAAAAGCATGGAGTAATCCTCAGTAAAACGCACATTTAAAATAGTATATGTACTTAATTTAAAATCATCAGAACACCCGTTAAAGTTAATTTCAGGTAAATTTTCAAGCAATTGATTGATAAAATACTTCTTCAAGCCTAAAATATAAGTTGCATCAGCTACTAAATTATCCATTGCAATAGTCAATGCTTTTTGCATACCTGCAATATTGTGTACATTTTCTGTCCCCGCTCTTGCACCACGTTCTTGCTCTCCTCCTATTAATAGTGGTTTTATACCAAATCCCTTTTTAATAATGGCAAACCCCACACCTTTAGGTCCATGAAATTTATGAGCACTTGCCACCATAAAATCAATCGGAGTATTTTGTAAATCTATCTCATAATGTCCGATTGCCTGTACTGTATCAGAATGAAATAAAGCTTCATGTTTTGTACACAATTCAGAAACCTTATTAATATCTAAAATAGTACCCAATTCATTATTCACATACATTAAACTCACTAAAGTCTTTTCAGAACCTTGTTGTAATAGTTCTTCTAAATGTTGATAATCAATTGTTCCTTTTTTAGTGATATTTACATAGTCTATCTGAATATTAAACTCTTTTTCTAAAGCAGACACCGTGTGTAGTACAGCATGATGTTCAATTTTAGAAGTAATAATTCGCTTCACTTTTAAATTAACAATAGCATTTCGCAAAATTAAATTATCAGCTTCACTCC
>Ga0256834_1001184_pt1 | contig 18146 bp, 15 predicted proteins | sample 4281140metaG_FD_190536 | JGI IMG/M metagenome (GOLD analysis project Ga0256834, IMG submission 190536) | Hydrothermal vent microbial communities from East Pacific Rise, Pacific Ocean - 4281-140 | ecosystem: Environmental > Aquatic > Marine > Hydrothermal vents | place: Pacific Ocean: East...
TTAGGTAAGTGCCAGGCTCCACTTGTTTTATATTATTAAAGAAAGTATATGGACTTCTAACGTAACGGTTTGCCAAGTATTCATCAACTGCTAACTCATTAAATTCTGCATTTACAAGGCCACTATTCAATATGGCTTTTATTTCAGATGAAAACACTAACGATTCACCATCGTAATAATAGAACAATGGCTTTATGCCTAATCTATCTCGAATAATAAATAAATCACTATTTTTCGAATTGAATAAACTTATCGCAAACATTCCATTTGCTTTACTAATAAACCAGTCTATTCCTTTTTCTTCAACAGCCGCAAGGATTACTTCGGTGTCAGAATTGGTTTTAAATGGATAATTTAGCTTTTTTTTAATCTCTTGAAAATTATAAATTTCTCCATTAAAAACTATATGCCAGTCACTATTATTTGAACTCATTGGCTGATTTGCACTATTGCTTTTATCAATAATTGACAACCTTCTATGTCCTAAAGCCACCCCATTTTTAAATACTTTTACTCCATCTGCATCTGGTCCTCTGTGAGCAATTGAAAGATTCATTTTAATGACTCTTTCCTTTATATCGTTATTATCATTTTTATAAAGTATTCCGGAAATTCCGCACATATTAATTCATTTTATAAAGAGCAAATTCAATTTAATGAGAAATGTATTTCTCAAACACGCTGGTCACTCCCATTTTTAACTCTAGATTAAAATTCCAGCCAAGAGAATGAATCTTATCAACATCCATTAGTTTCCTAGGCGTACCATTGGGTTTAGTTGTATCCCAAATGACACTACCTGTATAACTAACAATACTTTTTATCATTTCTGCTAGGTCTTTTATACTTAAATCCGAACCTGTTCCAATATTAACAAACCCTGCTTCATTAAAATTAGTCATTAAGAAAAAACAGGCACTGGCGAGGTCATCTACATGTAGAAACTCTCTTAGAGGCTCGCCTGTTCCCCAAAGGGTAATGGATGTTTGACCTGATTTAGCCTGGGCAATCCCATATTTTTTTAATATAGATTTCAAATCGTTATCCGAATTTTGACCAGAAACGCCCTCAATAGGTCTTTGGTCTAAATCTTTGCGGATAGCATCCCAATCATTATTTTCTAAAGAGTTCCCTAAGTGTATTTTTCTAATTAAGGCAGGAAGGACATGGGAGGTTTCTAAATTATAATTATCGTTTGGCCCATATAAATTAGTTGGCATAGCAGATATAAAGTTGCAGCCGTATTGTTCTCTGTAAGCATCACACATTTTAATACCTGCAATTTTTGCAATGGCATAAGGTTCGTTGGTAGGCTCTAGTTCTCCGGTAAGCAGGTATTCTTCTTTAAGTGGTTGGGGGGCAAGTTTTGGGTAAATACAGGAAGATCCAAGAAATAACAACTTTTTAACTTTAGATAAATAGCTGTTATGAATTATATTGGATTGAATCATTAAGTTATCATACAAAAACTCTCCTCTAAATGTGTTATTGGCAACAATTCCGCCAACTTTGGCGGCAGCCAAAAATACATATTCAGGCTTTTCTTGTTCAAAAAATGATTTAACTTCTTGTTGATTACGCAGGTCAAGCTCTTTTGAAGTGCGTAATACAAAATTAGCATAGCCTTCTTTTTTGAGCTTTCTTAAAATAGCCGAACCAACCATTCCCCTATGCCCAGCAATATATATTTTAGAATTTATTTCCATTAAAGAATACTATTCATAATAGTTATTTATTCTATAACCGCCATCTTGGAGGTATTGGTCTTTCGTCATCAACTTAAGGTCTGAAGCCATCATATCGTTTACTAAATCTTTGAGGTTATGTTCTCGTTTCCACCCTAGCTTCTCCTCTGCTTTTGTTGGGTTTCCTAATAAAAGATCAACCTCAGTAGGTCTAAAGTATTTTGGGTCAACAGCCACAACTTCTTGACCAATAGCTACTTGGTATTCTTGATTGGAACAGCTAACAACATAGGCTTTTTCATTAACACCAGTCCCTTTAAAAGCTAATTTAATTCCTGCAAATTCAAATGCCATTTTCACAAAGTCTCGAACAGTTGTTGATTCACCTGTGGCAATTACCCAGTCTTCAGGGGTGTCTGCTTGCAGAATCATCCACATCATGCGCACATAATCTTTTGCATGACCCCAATCTCGTTTAGCATCTAAATTACCTAAATACAATTTATCCTGAAGTCCTAATGCTATTTTAGAAGCTGCTCTTGTAATTTTTCTAGTTACAAATGTTTCGCCACGGATAGGCGATTCATGGTTGAATAAAATACCATTGCAGGCAAACATTCCATATGCTTCTCTATAATTAACTGTAATCCAGTAGGCATACATCTTGGCCACAGCATAAGGCGATCTTGGATAAAAAGGGGTTGTCTCGCTTTGTGGGATTTCTTGAACCTTTCCGAATAGTTCAGAAGTACTCGCTTGGTATATTCTTGTCTTTTGTTCTAGCCCTAGAAGTTTTACCGCTTCTAAGATTCTTAATGTTCCTGTTCCATCTGCATTGGCCACGTATTCAGGTGTTTCAAAAGAGACGGCAACATGAGACATGGCCGCTAGGTTATAAATTTCATTGGGTTGTATTTCTTGGATGATTCGAGTAAGATTCATAGAATCTGTCATATCTCCATGATGCAAAAAAAGTTTTACATTTTGCTCATGAGGATCTTCATACAAATGATCTATTCTGTCTGTATTAAACAGTGAAGATCTTCTTTTTAATCCATGTACTTCATAACCCTTGTTGAGAAGAAATTCAGCTAGGTACGCTCCATCTTGACCTGTTATTCCAGTTATTAATGCTTTTTTCATTCAAAAAATAAATTAAAGTTGCAAATATCACGTCTTTTAGTTCAAGATACAATTGGTATGGTTTTATTTAACAAATGGTATAACACTTGGAGGTAAATCGTAAAAACTAGAATGATTTACAAGTTTAAACCCTAAATTCATTTTATCGATAGCCTCTTGGGTGGAATATAATTTTATGCCGTCACTTGATTTTACATTAGGCTCCACAGCTAATACTTCAAATCCTTGCCTAATTAATGATTGAACTACATAAAGAGCTGGGCTCTCTCTTAAATCATCAATATTTGGTTTAAAGGCTAGCCCAAAACAAGCTATAATTGGTTTTCGACCTTCATTCAACTCAAACTCAAGAGCTTTATTCTTAATTTTTTCAATGACCCATTCAGTTTTGTAATTATTAATTTCTCTTGCAGTTCGAATAATTTTGGCCTTTTCTTTAAACGCTGAAACAATAAACCAAGGATCTACCGCAATGCAATGTCCGCCAACACCAGTACCTGGTTGTAATATATTCACTCGAGGGTGCTTATTTGCAAGGTTAATTAACTCCCACACATCAATATTGGCCTCATCACAAATCATAGAGAGCTCGTTGGCAAAGGCAATTTGTACATCTCTTGATGAGTTTTCTACCAATTTGCACATTTCAGCGGTGCGGGCATTGGTTTGGTGAAGTTCGCCTGTAACAAAAAGTCTGTAAAAATCACATGCTTTTTGAGTAGAGGCATCATCTATGCCACCAATGGCACGGTCGTTATTTTTAAGCTCATAAATCACATTCCCCGGCAATACTCTTTCGGGGCAATAGGCTATATGTATTTTCCCTTCTAGTTCAGGTCGTTCAGAAAAAATTAAATGCGCCATTTTTTCTGTAGTTCCTACAGGAGAGGTGGATTCAATGATGAACAAATTTCCTTCTTCTAAATGGGGGAGAATCATGCGAGTAGCAGATTCTACATATTTGAGATCGGGTTCATGATTATTTCCTTTAAAAGGAGTGGGTACAGCAATTAAAAACACATCCGCCTTATCTGCTGTAATGGATGCTTTTAAATATCCACGATCAACATCATGTTTAACAATACCGTCTAGGTCTGGCTCAACAATATGTATTTTGCCATTATTAATGGTGTCAACTACAGATTGCTGTACATCTACACCTAACACCTGAATGCCTTTACTTGCGATAAGTGCAGCCGTTGGCAGGCCAATATAGCCTAGGCCCATCATTGTAACTTTTATGTTGTTGTTCATTTTTATATTTCGTCAATGCGAGAAAACATAAAGTATGCTGAATTCAAAGCAACATTGTTTAGTTTTCGCAGCATTCTTTTTATTATCTACGGATTGCTTCATTCCGTAAAAATGGAATTCGTAATGACGTTTAATTTAGATGCTGTTTTTAATAATGTCCAATACTTGTTTACTTGTTGTTCCGTTACCATAAGGGTTAACGGCCTTTGCCATTTTTTCATAGGATTTTTTATTATCTAATAAATCAAAAGCTTCTTTTAAAATCACTTCTTTATTAGTTCCTACCAATTTTGCCGTTCCTGCTTCTACCCCTTCTTGGCGTTCTGTTACATCTCGCATTACAAGCACAGGCTTGCCTAAAGTTGGAGCTTCTTCTTGTATTCCCCCGGAATCGGTTAATACAAAATACGATTTTTCCATTAGCCATATTAAAGCCGGGTAATCCAAAGGTTCAATTAAATGAATATTTGGGGTATTGTCAAGCTCTTTGTTTACAATACCTCTTACGTTTGGGTTAAGATGAACAGGATATATGATTTCAACATCTTGGTATCGGTTAGCAATTTCTTTAATAGCACCCACCATATTCTCAAAGGGTTTTCCAAAACTTTCTCTTCTATGTCCAGTTACCAAAATAACTCGTTTGGCTAAATCAATTCCATTAAAAAGATGCTCAATGTTTTCTTGATTACTCGATTTTAGAATTTTTAATCCAAGAAGTAAAGCATCAATAACTGTATTGCCAACTTCATACACATGCTTGGTGATGCCTTCAGTAGCTAAATTACTAATAGCTCGTTTAGTAGGCGCAAAATGATAGGCAGCTAGATGACCAGCTAGAATTCTATTTCCTTCCTCTGGGAAAGGCGAAAGCATATCGCCACTGCGTAGGCCAGCTTCTAAATGTGCTACTTTTATTTGGTTATAATAACCTGCCAAAGCTCCTACAAAAGCAGTGGTGGTATCTCCTTGAACAAAAATTAAATCTGGCTTTTCTTCATCTAAAATTGGTTTTAACCCCAATAATGCCCTAGATGTTATATCATAAATAGTTTGGTTGGGCTGCATCAGCTCCAAATCGTAATCAGGTATAATCTCAAAAAACCCCAACACCTGATAAAGCATTTCTTTATGCTGACCTGTTACTGCCACTACAACATCCATTGCTTGCCCTGCCTGAAATGTTTTAATCAAGGGAGCCATTTTTATGGCTTCGGGGCGGGTTCCAAAAATGAAAATCACCTTCATTTATTCAGGTATTTAGCCAAATACCAATCTACTGTTTTCAGTATGCCTGACTCAAAATCTTCATCTGCTTTCCAGCTTAGCTGGCTTTCAATTTTAGTGGCATCAATAGCATAACGCTGATCATGACCCGGCCTATCTTTTACAAAGCTAATCAACTCTTTATAAGAAGTTCCATTGGGGTTAGCATTAACCTCATCTAAAATGGCACAGATTTTATCTACAATGTAAAGATTATCACGCTCGTTTTTGCCACCGATATTATAGGTTTCTCCAGGCATGCCTTTTTTATAGGCCAGTTCAATGCCCTTGCAATGGTCTAGTACGTAGAGCCAATCACGTACGTTTTTCCCATCTCCATAAATGGGAATAGGCTCTTGAGCCAGAGCTTTTCTAATAATAGTGGGAATGAGCTTTTCATCATGCTGCTTAGGCCCATAATTATTTGAGCAGTTGGTTGTAACCACATTCATTCCATAGGTATGGAAATAGGAACGAACTAAAAAATCCGAAGAGGCTTTGGATGCACTGTATGGGCTGTTAGGGGCATAAGGGGTTTTTTCTGTAAACAGTCCCGTTTCGCCCAAACTTCCATACACCTCATCGGTAGAAACATGATGAAAGCGGTTGCCCTCATACCCTTCTTTAACTTTAAAAGGAGCATCCAGCCATTTGTTTCTAGCAACTTCAATTAAATTAAAGGTGCCATTTACATTGGTTTCAATAAACGCTTTGGGACCGGTAATGGAGTTATCAACATGCGATTCTGCTGCAAAATGAAATACCCCATTAAAATCATACGTATTAAACAGTTCTTCTATAAATGAATAGTCTCTAATATCTCCTTTAACAAATATGTAATTGGGGTGGGATTCAACTTCGCAAAGGTTATCGGGATTGCCTGCATAGGTAAGTATATCTAAATTAACAAGCTTTACGCTTGGGTTCTTTTCCAAAAAATATGGAATAAAGTTCGACCCAATAAAACCTGAGCCTCCAGTAACAAGAATTGTAGAGTTAGGCATATTTGTTTTTAAATTCTTTTAGTGTTGGTAATAATAAGTCCTTATCCGAAGTTTTAATGTCTCTCATAGGAATTTGCCAATCTATGTTTAGATCACTGTCATTATAAATAATACCAGACTCGTTATTAGGAGCATAGTAATTATCAGCTTTGTAGTGGATTGTGGCTATGTTTGATAACACAACAAACCCATGCGCAAATTCACGAGGTATAAATAATTGCTGTTTGTTTTCTTCACTTAATATAAAACTAGCATGCTGACCATAAGTAGAAGAATTTTTTCTTGTATCTACAATAACATCTAATATTTCACCTTGGATTACCCTAATCAATTTTGCCTGAGCCATTTCCCCAACTTGTAAATGTAGCCCTCGAATAACGCCATAGCTTGATTGAGATTGATTGTCTTGAACGAAATTTGTATGTTGACCAATTGCATTTTCAAATTCTCTTTGATTAAAGCTTTCAAAGAAGTACCCTCTATCGTCTTCAAATACTTTAGGGTTTATAAGAAAACAACCTTTTAGCTTCGTTTCTTCAATTTTCATGATTCAATTTGTGTTTCCAATACCATTCAACATAATTTTTAATTCCTGTTTCAAAATCAAACACAGGACTATAGCCTAATTCTTTCTCGGCAAATGAAATATCTGCTTGCGAATGTTTCACATCTCCTACTCGTTCAGGTCCAAAGTTTAATTCAACGTTTTTAATATTATTTTGATACTTGGATAAATTAGATTTCAACGATTCAAACATCTCGATTAAAGAAACTCTACCGCCAACAGCCACATTATATACTTTGTTAACCGCATCATTATTGGTTACAAGTGCTGCCAGTTGGTTTATTTGAATCACATTATCAATATAGGTAAAATCACGGGATGTTTTTCCATCTCCATTGACAGTCGGAGACTCTAAGTTTACCAACTGGCTTATAAATTTGGGAATTACAGCAGCATAAGCTCCATTGGGGTCTTGTCTTCTTCCAAACACATTAAAATAGCGTAACCCAATGGTTTCCAATCCATAGGTTTTGTAAAAAACATCGGCATATAATTCATTTACATATTTGGTTACCGCATAAGGCGAAAGGGGCTTGCCAATTTTATCTTCTACTTTAGGTAAGCCGGGGTGGTCGCCATAGGTAGAGGAGCTTGCTGCATAAACAAAACGTTTAACTTTGTTGTCTCTAGCCGCAATAAGCATGTTTAAAAAACCGGTAATATTAACTTCATTAGTAGTGATTGGGTCTTTGATAGATCTGGGCACCGAACCCAGCGCTGCTTGGTGAAGCACATAATTTGTTCCACAAGTAGCTGCCTGACAATCGTCAAAATTACGTATATCTCCTTCTATTAACTTAAAATTTGGGTTGTTAGTATGATTTTCAATATTTGCTCTTTTTCCGGTAGAAAAATTATCTAAACAAACAACTTTATTTTTTTGTTTAAGCAGCACATCAATCAGGTTGGAGCCAATAAAGCCGGCTCCACCAGTTACCAACACACTAGAATTCTTAATTTCTCTCTCTTGTAATCCCAAAATTATCTTTTCAAAAGGTTGATAAGGTATTTACCATAGCCACTTTTTAAAAGTGGTTGTGCCAATTCCTCTAATTGTTCTTTTGTAATATAGTTCATCAAATAAGCAACCTCTTCAATACAGCCTATTTTAAGCCCTTGCCTATTTTCTATTACTTTCACAAATTCTCCAGCTTCAATTAACGACTCTATTGTACCCGTATCAAGCCAGGCTGTTCCACGGTCTAAGATACCCACTTCTAACTTGCCTTTTTCAAGGTACACTTTGTTTACATCTGTAATTTCTAGCTCACCTCTATGGCTAGGTTTAATGTTTTCAGCAATTCTAACCACGTCATTGGTATAAAAGTATAATCCAGGTACTGCAAAATGGGATTTTGGATTACTTGGTTTCTCTTCAATGGAGATTGCTTTTTTATCCTCATCAAACTCAACCACTCCATAGCGCTCAGGATCATTTACATGGTAGGCAAAAACAACACCACCTTTAGGGCTGGTGTGCGATTGCATTAATTGCGCCATACCCGATCCATAAAAAATATTATCTCCTAAGATTAAAGCCACATCATCCTTTCCTATAAACTCTTTACCTATAATAAAAGCCTGAGCAAGCCCTTCGGGGTTTGGTTGTACTTTGTACGAAAATTGGCAACCTATCCTAGAGCCATCTCCCAATAGTTTTTCAAAGTTTGGCAAATCTTCAGGCGTTGAAATTATTAATACCTCTCTTATACCTGCTAACATTAAAGTAGATAAGGGGTAGTAAATCATAGGCTTATCATAGATAGGCATTAGCTGTTTACTTACCGCCAATGTTAATGGGTGCAACCTTGTTCCTGAACCTCCAGCTAAAATTATTCCTTTCATATCTAAAGTCTCTCTTCTGTTAATGATTTTTCTAATGCTCCTTTTACATCAAAAACTACTGTGTTTTTACTTTTGAGTTGTTCCCAATCAAGATTTGAAAACGATTTGTGCTTTACTGCATATACAATCGCATCGTAATTAGAAGTGGGCTTTTCAAGAAGTGAAATATTGTACTCTTCTTTCACTTCCTTAGAATTGGCATTGGGGTCATAAACTTCTACATTGGTGCCAAATTCTTTTAATTCTTTAATTACATCTATCACTCTTGAGTTTCTAATATCAGGACAATCTTCTTTAAATGTAATGCCAAGTATCAAAACCTTTGCATTATGTGCTGTGCCAGCCACATTTAAAAGTTTCATAACTCTGCTTGCCACATAAGCACCCATGCCATCATTTACTCTTCGGCCTGCTAAAATTACTTGTGGATTATACCCAAGGCTCTCAGCTTTATAGGTTAGATAATAAGGGTCAACCCCAATGCAATGACCTCCAACTAAACCTGGTTTAAAAGGCAAAAAGTTCCATTTGGTAGCTGCTGCTTCTAATACTTCGTGAGTATCAATTCCAATTTTGTGAAAAATTTTAGCTAATTCATTTACAAAAGCTATATTTAAATCTCGCTGTGAGTTTTCAATCACTTTAGCAGCCTCTGCCACTTTAATAGAACTAGCTAAATGCGTTCCTGCTTTAATTATTTCTCCATATAGAGCATCTACTTCTTTCCCAATTTCTAGTGTGCTACCACTTGTTACTTTTTTTATATCAGCAACTCTATGTTCTTTGTCGCCTGGGTTTATTCGCTCAGGTGAATATCCGCAGAAAAAATCTTTATTGAATGTTAGCCCACTTCCTTTTTCTAAAATTGGCACACATACTTCTTCAGTCGCACCTGGGTAAACAGTAGATTCATAGATAACGATGTCGTCTCTTTTTAAAACCGAGCTAATTAACTCACTAGCTTTTTCAAGTGGGCTTAAGTCTGGTTTTTTATGGCTGTCTATGGGGGTAGGAACCGTGATTATATAGATTTTTGCCTGTGAAATTTTGTTTTTATCAGACGTGAATTGAAGGTGAATGGCTTGTGTGAGTTCCTCTTTACTTAGTTCTAAGGTTCTATCTATACCGTTAGATAATTCGTTAATTCTTGCCGCATTAATATCAAAACCAATAACAGATCTTTTTTTAGCAAATTCTGCAGCTAACGGGAGGCCAACATAGCCTAATCCGATGACAGATATTAATTTTTGTTCCAAAATTCATCTTTTAATATGAAAGTGCAAAATTAGTAATAATGACTATAGTAACCCAATGAGATTTCTTTCTTCTTTTTTTGTATAATTTTGTGGCAAATATTTATCCTATGAACGAGCAAAATTCAAACGAACAATACCGAGATGATGAAATTGATTTACGAAAATTATTTCAAGCAATTGGCAATGGTTTTATAAATGTTGGCAACTGGTTTGTTAACCTAATTATTAGGTTTAGGAGAGTTAGTCTTAATTATAAGTTTCTAATTCTAGGAATGGTAATACTAGGAGCTATTTTGGGAGCCGCCTATAATAAAGTGAATAAACCTTATTATTCAACTTCTATGCTTATTTCTTCTTCTTATTTTAATACAAGGCTATTTGAAAATAACATAGAAGAACTTAACGTTTTATGTAAAGAAGAAGAGAGAACAGGGCTTGCTAAGCTCTTAGCACTTGATGTTGAAGTAGCAAAAAACATTAAAGAGTTTCATTATGAACCTTTAGTTTCGGAGCAAGATATAGTGGATATTGAAGTGCTCAAACAAAAACTTGGAGAGCTTAAAGTTGGTGATGAAGACATTCAGAAAATAGTGGATCAACTGTATATCCAGAATAAAAGAACATATATACTTTCTGTAGATGTCTTTGATAATTCAATGATTGAGACATTGCAGGGCTCTCTAATAGGGTATTTCAAAAACAATCCTTATGTAAAGAATAGGATAAGAATCACGAAGATTAACCAGCAAAACTTAATTGCTAAACTTAAAGCAGATATCAAGCAGCTCGATAGCTTAAAGCATTTGTTCAACTTAAATATGAAAGCAAATGCAAATCGCAAGGATGAATCTACCAGTAATAATGTGTATGTAGGGGAATCGGGAAACCTGAACCCAACTACATTTTATAACCAAAGTATTAGCCTTTATAAACAGCTTCAGTCAACTGAAACCGCATTAGAGCTAGGAACAGATTTTGAAGTTCGAGATAGCTTTACGGTCTTTACAGAGCCCTCTAGCCCAAGTATTATAAAAGAAATTGCTTATGCAATGGCCATCTTTTTAGGATTGGCATATGCTCTAATACTATTATTAGAAATAAATAAATATTTGAGCAGAGTAGAAAAAGAACGATTCTAATATGATAAAAATAGGGTTAATTAAAGAAGGCAAGGTTCCCGTTGATAAACGAGTTCCATTAACACCAAAACAAGCAGCAGAGTTGCAAGAGAGCTTCGATGTAGAAGTGGTAGTTCAGTCAAGTGACATTCGTTGTTTTAAAGATCAAGAATACATTGATGAAGGATTATATGTAGTTCACAATGTAGGGGATTGCGATGTGCTCCTAGGTGTTAAAGAAGTACCAATGCCAGATTTAATTTCCAATAAAACCTATTTTTTCTTCTCACATACCTCTAAGGAACAACCCTACAATCAAAAGCTTTTACAAACTATTATTGAAAAGAAAATTAAGCTAGTTGACTATGAAGGGTTAACAGACTCAAAGGGAGCTAGAGTAGTAGCTTTTGGTAGGTATGCAGGTATTGTTGGAGCCTATAATGGTATTAAAACTTATGGAGAAAGGTTTAATCTCTTTAGCATAAGAGCAGCTAATACTTGTTATGACTTAGATGATTTACAAACAGAATATTCAAAAGTTAAATTACCCCCAATAAAAATTATTTTAACGGGCAGAGGACGTGTTTCTAAAGGAGCCGAAGAAGTATTTCTGGGTATGAGAATTACTAGGGTAACACCCCAACAATTCTTGACTGAACGGTTTGACTATCCTGTGTATACACAAATTCATTCCGATGAGTATAATAAAACCAAAGATGGTAGTTTATTTGATATTAAGAAATTTCATTCTGACCCAAAAGACTTTGAAGGAGATTTTTTAAAATATGCGAAGGAGGCCGATTTGTTAGTTGCGGGGGCTTTTTGGGATCCTCACGCACCTGTGTTATTTACTAGAGAAGATGCAACTAAGCCTGATTTTAAAATAAAAGTAATTGCAGATATTACCTGTGATATTGAAGGCTCAATTCCTTCTACGCTAAGACCAAGTACTATTGCAGAACCTGTCTATGATTACTCTGCAAAAGAAGGAGTTGAGAAGCCTGCCTTTTCAGATGAATCTAATATTACTGTTATGGCAGTAGATAACCTGCCTTGTGAATTGCCCATTAATGCCTCCAATGATTTTGGTGAACAATTAATTAATAATGTGCTACCACATTTATTTTCAGATGATAAAGAGGAAGTTATCAAACGAGCAACAATAACCGATAACGGCAAACTCACAGAGAAATACAGTTATTTACAAAATTTCCTTAGGTCGAACTCAGGTCTGTAAAGAACCCCACGTCACCCTGAGGAATCGAAGAGCCTCATTACATTATTGTGTGATGAGGTTCCTGTCTGTGGCAGGCTGGCTTCACTACGTTCAGAATGACGAGAGTGCCAACAAAAAAGGCTAATTGAATTATTCAATTAGCCTTTTTTGTTTTTAACCTGATTATCCGTTCATAGAAACTAAGAATTCTGCATTATTTCTAGTTCCTTTCATTTTCTGTAATAAGAATTCCATTGATTCAACAGAGTTCATATCGCTCATAAACTTTCTTAATATCCAAATTCGTTGAAGCTCTTCTTTATCCATTAATAAGTCTTCTCTTCTGGTTCCAGAAGCAGGAACATCGATCGCAGGATAAACACGCTTATTAGCTAGCTTTCTGTCCAATACAAGCTCCCAGTTACCTGTGCCTTTGAATTCTTCAAAAATAACTTCATCCATTTTAGAACCTGTATCTATAAGGGCTGTAGCCATAATGGTTAAAGAACCACCGTTTTCTACATTACGTGCTGCACCAAAGAAACGTTTAGGTTTATGCAATGCATTGGCATCTACACCACCCGATAAGATTTTACCGGAAGAAGGAACCGTTGTGTTATGCGCCCTTGCTAAACGAGTTAATGAATCAAGAAGAATAACTACATCGTGACCACATTCAACCATACGTTTTGCTTTTTCAAGCACAATGTTGGCCACTTTAACATGCCTGTCTGCTTGCTCATCAAAAGTGGAAGAAACCACTTCCGCTTTTACGCTTCGTGCCATATCTGTCACTTCCTCAGGGCGTTCATCAATTAATAAAATAATAAGATAAACTTCAGGATGGTTTTCGGCAATTGCATTGGCAATTTCTTTCAGTAGCACAGTTTTACCTGTTTTAGGCTGAGCCACAATCATGCCTCTTTGGCCTTTTCCAATAGGAGCAAATAAGTCCATTACACGAGTTGAGTATCTATCGGGTTTAGAGCTTAAGTTTAATTTTTCTTCAGGAAATAGAGGAGTTAAATATTCGAAAGGAATACGATCTCTTATTTCTTCAGTAGTTCTACCGTTTACAAGGCTAACTTTGATTAAAGCAAAGTATTTCTCCCCTTCTTTTGGAGGCCTAATTTGACCTCTAACGGTATCTCCAGTTTTTAAACCAAACAGTTTAACTTGTGAGGGCGATACGTAAATATCATCAGGGCTTGCTAGATAATTATAATCGGATGAACGTAAAAACCCGTAGCCATCTTGCATCATTTCTAGCACGCCTTCATTTTCAATAAGTCCTTCAAACTCTCTGATGGTTGCTAAGTTTTTCTTTTTTTCTTGAAAACGCTCATTTCTTACAGGCTTCTCAGCAGGCTTTTCAACGGGCTTAGATTCTTTAACTCCTGCTGTTTCCTCTTTACCTTCACTACCCTTTTTCTCTTCGTTTTCTTTTTTCTCCCTAAGCTTTAATACATCAGGATGAATTCTTCTTTTAGACTTAGATTCAGGTTTAGATTTTTGCTCTGGCTTTTTCTCTACACTTTTTTTAGGTGCAGTTTCCCCTTCAAGATTAAAAGATTTAAGCAAGTCATCAGTTGCATCCTCTTTTTTGTCTTCTGATTTTTTAGGAGCAGTTGCAGCTTCTTTTTTAGGATTTTTTCTAGCAGGACGAGCGTCTTGCTTCTTTTCTGCTTTTGGTTTTGCAGCAACCTTTGCTTTAGGCTTACTAGGCAAATCTTTTTCTGGCGTAATCGCCTGTTTATCTAGTATTTTATAGATAAGTTCTTTTTTGGGTAATTTTTTATAGTTAGTAACCTCTAACTTTTCTGCGATCTCCTTCAATTCAGAAAGAAGGAGCACATTTAATTCTTCTAATGTGTACATAAATTTGTGTAATGTGTGTTCTTGATTAAGAACATTGTAGTCAATTAAGATCTATAAATATTATTTGGTGTGGTCGTTTTTAAGTATCGGAATGCAATAAACGAATTTGAATGAACGGTTACCAGAAATGGTTTTGTTCGTTATTGGTTATGCAAGTATAGGGGTTTGCTTTATTATTTTCAAAGAATAAGCAGGTATTTGTATGAAATCAACATTTATGACCCAATTAAGTGGCTTTTATTGATGCTTATTGCCTTATTTTGCAGCTTAAATACTGCATAAGATATGTTACAGATTGCCCAAATCAAGGAAAATAAGGAAGCCGTAATTAGCGGATTGATTAGACGAAACTTTAAGGAAGCTGAAAATGCAATAAATAGTTTGTTGGATTTAGATGAGCAAAGAAAAGCCATTCAACAAAAGAATGATGCGACTTTGGCTGAAGCAAATCTACTTGCAAAACAAATTGGGCAATTGATGGGGCAAGGTAAAAAAGCAGAAGCCGAAGAAGTAAAAAAGAAAACGGCTGCGTTCAAATCTGAAAGTAAGCAACTAGGAGAGGCTCTCAAGAAAGTTGAAGATGAATTGCAACAACTCCTTTACACCATTCCTAATGTGCCTAACCCAAAGGTTCCAGCTGGCAATTCAGATGAAGATAATGAAGTGTTAAGTACACATGGTGAAGTGCCAAACTTATATGATGGAGCCAAGCCTCATTGGGATTTGATAGAAAAATACGACATCATAGATTTTGAACTGGGTAATAAAATCACTGGTGCAGGATTTCCAGTGTATAAGGGAAAAGGCGCCAAACTTCAACGGGCACTTGTTAATTTCTTTTTGGATGAAGCCACAGAAGCAGGCTATAACGAGGTGCAACCTCCAATATTAATCAATCAAGCATCAGGTATTGCTACTGGCCAATTACCAGATAAAGAAGGACAGATGTACCATGCTACGGAGGATGATTATTATTTAATTCCCACGGCAGAGGTGCCTATTACGAATATGTATCGAGGTAATATTCTCAAGGAAGAGGAGCTCCCTAAAAAGCATACTGGCTTTACCCCATGTTTTAGACGTGAAGCTGGTTCTTGGGGAGCCCACGTACGTGGATTAAATCGTTTACACCAATTTGATAAAGTAGAAATTGTTCAAATTCAGCACCCAGATAAATCGTATGAGGCGCTGGATGATATGAGCAATTATATTCAGTCGTTGCTAAAGAAACTGGAATTACCTTATAGGGTATTATTGCTTTGTGGAGGTGACTTAGGGTTTACTTCTGCCATTACCTATGATATGGAAGTGTTTTCTGCAGCTCAGGAAAAGTGGCTGGAAGTAAGCTCTGTTAGTAATTTTGAAACTTACCAGGCTAACCGACTTAAACTTCGGTTTAAAGGAGCCGACAAAAAACCACAATTCCTTCATACACTCAACGGAAGCGCCTTGGCGTTGCCAAGAATTGTAGCGGCCATTTTAGAGAACAATCAAACAGCAGAGGGTATTAAAATACCTAAAGTGCTCGTTCCTTATTGCGGTTTTGAGTGGATTAATTAGGGCTTGCTGAAAAAGTCCCAAGTGCGTTAGATACGAGCAGGCAAAGCGAAGATGCCCCGATTTAATTTATCGGGGCTTCGAGCTGAAGCCTGTGAAGTAGATGACGTGCCTGGGACTAACAAAATTTTACTAAATTAAAATTTACTAAAATTAACAGGTGCAAGGGGTTTAGCCAATTTTGGTTAAAACCCTTGCACTTTATTAGCAGTTAACTACTGTAATTCCCTAATAAACCTTCATTTATGTGTTTTTCAGCAAGCCCTAATTAGGCGTACGTCATTCTGAACGGAGTGAAGAACCTCTTAATGAAGAACCTCTTAATAATGTATTGCAATCACCATTGAGATTCTTCACTCCGTTCAGAATGATGCTTGTGGGTTCTACAAAAACACCACTTCTTCAACAATGCCAACACCAACTTCTTTGGCAAAAAGCTCTAATATTTTTGGCTTTGATAAGGTAAGTTCTTGTTTCAATGGGGCAGAACTAAGTTCAACAATTAATCTTTTATCTCTAAAAAATAAGTTGGTAGTTCTTTTAGCTACTGGAGTGCCCATTATCTTTTCCCAATAGGTAATTATAGTTCCCTCATCCACTTTTCGTTTCAGGTTATAGGTGTCATACATCTGATTAATAGCATCCTTTAATGCTGTGGGTTCAGCATTACGGTAATTTTCACGGTTATATTTAGGCTTCATAATCAGAGGTATTAATAATGGCTCCGTTTTCAACCTCAAATATACGAGCACCAAGTTTATTTGCTTCTAATACTTTAAGCGTTCGTTCGGGGCGGGCATCCGTAATAAATAATTGCCCGTATTCATTGGCAGTCACTTTTTGAAGCAGCTTATGCATTCGTTCATCATCGAGTTTGTCAAAAATATCATCCAACAATAAAGTGGGTTTTAGTTTTTTTTGGGCAGAGAGCAATTCGAATTGAGCCAGTTTTAGCCCTACCAAAAATGATTTTTGTTGTCCTTGCGAACCATGACGTTTTAATGGTTTATCATATATAGTAAAGAGGAAAGAATCTTTATGAATACCAACGCTTGTTCTCTGTGTAATTAAATCCTTTTGCAATGATTGCTCATAGAGTGCTTCAATAGATTTGCCTTCAAACTGACTTTCATATTGAATAGAAACTGGCTCTATTTTAGAATGTAAGGATCCATAATGCTCATTAAATAAGGTAAGGAATTGCCTTACATAGGCGGCTCGCTCTTCGTGGATGGGCTTCCCATGTTTTATGAGCAAATTGGTATATGTTTTTAGAAGGTCATAATCCATAGGGGCTTTATTTGCATCCATTTTTAATAAAGCATTCCTGTTTTTTAAAGCAAACGTATAAGTAATTAGGTGCTGTAAGTACTCTTTGTTCGACTGACTAATAGCACTATCAAAAAACCTCCTTCTTACCTCATTACTGTCATAAATGAGATCGGTGTCATTCGGAGAAATCATCACTAAGGGAAACATGCCAATATGATGGCTCAGCTTTTCGTGCTCCTTTTTATCTACTTTAACCTCTTTCTTTTTACCAATAGAGGCTGCACAATTAATAAGACGATTTTTCTTTTTAACATGAACCTTCGACTTAATCATAAATTGATTTTCCTCAAATTTAATATTGGCACTATCTACAGAATTGATAGAGCTCTTCGTCATAGATAAATAATGAAGTGCATCTAAAATATTTGTTTTTCCAGCCCCATTATGGCCCACAAAGCAGTTTAACCCATCAATAAAATCAACCTCTAAGGATTCGAAATTTTTAAAATTGAAAAGAGTTAAATTCTTAAATACCATTGATTAAACAAATATTTTCAAAGGGATGTTTACAAAAAGAACTTGTATTAGCTAGCTTTGCGAGTTCTTATAACAACCAAAGATACCGAGCAAAAATGGCAACTTCAAAAACAAAGAAAACGACCGGTTTAAAATTGAAATTCTCGAAGGCCCAATACATGAATTGGTACGAGCAAATGCTTTATATGCGTAGGTTCGAAGAAAAAGCTGGCCAACTTTATGGACAGCAAAAAATAAAAGGCTTTTGTCACCTTTACATTGGGCAAGAAGCCTGTGTAGCGGGTGCTGTTTCTGCCTTAAAAGAAGGAGATAAGCATATTACAGCCTATCGCGACCATGCACACCCAATTGCGTTGGGCTCTGACCCTAAGAAAATTATGGCCGAACTTTTTGCAAAGGAAACAGGCATTTCTAAAGGTAATGGTGGCTCTATGCATATGTTTGATAAGGAACACCATTTTTATGGTGGCCACGGTATCGTAGGTGGCCAAGTGCCATTAGGTACAGGAATTGCCTTTGCAGAAAAGTATAATGATTCAGATAATCTTTG
>Ga0256834_1001185_pt1 | contig 18143 bp, 13 predicted proteins | sample 4281140metaG_FD_190536 | JGI IMG/M metagenome (GOLD analysis project Ga0256834, IMG submission 190536) | Hydrothermal vent microbial communities from East Pacific Rise, Pacific Ocean - 4281-140 | ecosystem: Environmental > Aquatic > Marine > Hydrothermal vents | place: Pacific Ocean: East...
GAAAACTATGAAGTTTTAATTATTTAAGAAACTTCGTAAGGCCCTAACTCTCCACCAAAGATTGATGCGTCATATTCAACTTGAGAGCGTGGAACTTCTTGAATAACTTCAAGAAGATCAAATTGTGATGTTGGGTTAGCATTGCCCTTCACAACAAGCACGTCTTTAAAGCACTGGTGATCTTCTGCACGATATTCAGTTGCGCCATTACCCATGCCGTCAAATTTATGCCCCTCAAGTGCTCTGATAACTTGTGGTGGATAAAAAGTGCCAGCGCGTTCAACAGCATCAGCATAAAGCAATGTTTGAACATAACATGTGTGCGCTGCCATTGATGGTGGGAAGCCATATTCAGCACCAAATGACTTAACAAAGGCTTTTGAACCTTCGTCTTGGAGCGACCAGTTCCAGTTTGTTGAACCAAGAATACCCTTGATGTTTTCACCAGCACCCTGCGCCATAAGACGAGAGAATAATGGCACAACAATTTCAATATTCTTGCCATTTGCTTGGCGATCACGAAGTCCAAACTGAATAGCTTGGGTTAGTGAATTCACCATATCTTTTCCATAGTGGTTCAAAATAATAACATCTGCACCAGAGTTTAAAATTGGCGTGATATATTGGCTAAAATCACCAGCACCAACTGGCGTAAGAACATTTTTAACAGTCTGCCAGCCAAGCGCTTCCGTTGCATTTTGGATTGATTCTTGTTGTGTCCAGCCCCAGTTATAATCAGCTGTTAGGTGATAAGCACGACGATCGTTGCCATATTCTTTTGAAAGAACAGGCGCAAGAGCCGCACCAGACATATAGGCGTTAAAGAAATGTCTAAAACCATAACGTTTTTTGTCTTTACCCGTTGTATCATTTGAGTGAGTAAGACCAGCCATGAAAATTGTTCCCATTTCTTGGCAAAGCGCTTGCACAGCAACCGCAACACCAGAAGATGAACCACCAGTAATGATTAAAGCACCATCGCGCTCGATCATACGGCGGGCGCTATCACGCGCGGCGTCAGACTTAGTTTGTGTATCCCCTGTTACATATACAACTTTTTTGCCTAAAATACCATTTCCCTTAAGCGCGCTTGGCTGCATAGTATTAAGCATACCGCCATCGCCTTCGCCATTTAGATGTTTAACAGCTAGCGTATAAGCACGCAATTCGTCAGCACCCTCGTCTGAATAAGGTCCAGTTTGTGGCACGTTAAAACCAAGAGTAACCTCCCCTCCCGTGGGATTATTGCGAAACTCTTGCGCCCATGCGCCTTTCATAAATATAGATGGAGCAACACCCGCGGTAATTAAACCAGCCGTTGCACCCTTGAGCAGTTTACGACGATTAACGCCATTTTTGCTATCGCTCATTATTTTCCTCCTTAAAATAATTAAAGGTGCACGCCTTTTATTTTAAACGCTTAACACCAAAGTTAACACTAGTAGTAATTTGAAAAAGATTGCAATAGGGCATTGTAATTGTTACAAAATCCTGTAAATTATTAACGATAGAACACTGTATTTTTGTAAATTTATTGACAAATTGGATTGAATAATGCGCGCGCCTATTGGCTTTAGAATCCGTAACCAACGGAAATTATTAAACATTTCACAAGCGGGCTTGGCGCGTTTAATTGGCATATCTCCTAGCTACCTAAATCTTATTGAAGCGTCAAAACGCGATGTTGGTGGCATTTTATTGCAAAAAATAGCTGAGAATTTAAATTTAAAGCTCGAACAATTAAGCGGAGAGGGCGAACAAAGGATAATTTCTGACTTAGAGGAGGTATTTATTGACCCAATTATGAGCGGGCTTGAATTGCGAAAGAATGAGGGGAGAGAGTTTGTTGCGCAATTTCCAAAAATGGCAATGTTATTAACTCGTCTATATCGCTCTTATGTTGATGCAAATGAAGATATAGAAAATTATTCTAACCGCTTAAAAGCAGATCCCTTATTTTCTGAATTATTACATCAAGTGTTAAGCCAAATTACCGCCATTCGCTCTAGTGCAGAAATTTTAGGGACTACTTCTGACTTAAGTGAAACAGAGCAAAAGCAGTTTTCAGATTCAATTAGTTTAGAATCTTCTCAACTATCACAAGTAACACAAAATTTAATTGGACATTTTGATCAAAGTTCAAAAAACCACCGCTCTATTACACCCACAAGGGAGCTTGATAATTTAATAATTGATGAGAAAAATTATTTTGCAACATTAGAGGATAGGGCAAAAACTATTCGATCTGAAATTAAGGGAAATGAGAGTTTTAGTGAAAAATCAATTATACATCAATTGAAAAATAAGTTTGATATTATTGTTAAAATACGAGGAGATAACATAAGTTCAAATGTTTATACTCAATATAAATTTAACAAAAAAACTAACACAATGTATTTTTCTAATGCGATACAAAAAGCAACACGAAAGTTTCAACTGGTGCGCCTTTATGCAGAACTCTCTTCAGCTGATTTATTAACTGCTCTATCTAATGATAAAAGGCTTACCTCGCCTATTGCACAAAAAATGGCTTTTAGGTCATTAGCTAGATATTTAGCGGGGGCTGTTATTTTTCCTTATTCTAAATTTTTAAGTGATGCTAAAAAAAATGCTTATGATGTAGATTTTTTAAGGCAAAAATATAAAGCCAGTTTTGAGCAAGTTGCCCATAGGTTAGTGACCCTTAGAGAAAAAGGAAATGAGGGCATACCATTTGCTTTTTTGCGCTCTGATCCTGCGGGGCGCCTTACAAAACATTTTCCATTGCCTGGTTTATTATTGCCAAATTCTGGTCATGCCTGTCCGCTTTGGGCGATTTACAAAGCTTTTCAAACTAACTCACAAATAGTTAGGCAAGTTGTTAGATTTTCTGATGGATCTAGATATTTATTTGTTGCCAAAACCGTTACAAAAAGAAAAACACGATTTAAAGAACAGCAATTATTTTCTTCGGTTATGTTAGCTTGTGATATTTCTTATGCTAATGAGATAGTTTATTCTAATGGGTTAGATTTGAATGAAAAAAACGATATAAAAGTTGGTCCATCTTGCAGGCTTTGTGTATTAAAATCTTGCGCACATAGACAAGAAGAAGCCCTTTATCCAATAAGTGAATAATTACGACAAATGAAGGAAAATAATGCAAAATCTTAGAAAACAAATAGCTGCTGGCAAAGGCGATATTAAAGCTGATATTGTTATTAAAAATATATCTTTGCTTGATATTATTACTGGTGCAATCAACAAAAGCGATATTGCTATTGTTGGTGATAGGATTGTTGGAACCCATGAGACTTATCATGGAGAAATAGAGATTGATGGCGAGGGGCGATTTGCGGTTCCTGGGTTTATTGATACACATTTACACATTGAATCTTCACTTGTTACCCCGCTTGAATTTGATCGCTGCGTGCTTCCTTATGGCGTTACAAGTGTAATTTGTGATCCCCATGAAATTGCCAATGTTTTAGGAGTTAAGGGGATTAAATATTTCCTTGATTGCGCAGAACAAGCAATTATGGATATTCATATTAACCTATCTTCTTGTGTGCCTGCGACTGAGTTTGAAACTTCTGGCGCTAGGCTTGAGGTTGAAGATTTGCTTCCTTTTATGAACCACCCAAAAGTTATTGGTTTGGCGGAGGTTATGAATTTTCCTGGTGTGTTAAGTGGCGATGATGGAATTATTGCCAAACTTGAGGCTTTTCAGGGCAAGCATATTGATGGGCATGCGCCGCTTCTTTTAGGTAAAGAATTAAACGGATATCTTGCCGCTTCTATTAAAACTGACCATGAAGCAACTAGCGCTAAGGAAGCGCGCGAAAAATTACTTAAGGGCATGGCTATTCTTATTCGTGAGGGTTCTGTTTCTAAAGATTTAGAGGCATTAGCTGAAGTTTTAGACGAAAATACATCTAGTTTTATGGCTCTTTGCACCGATGATAGAAACCCTGCTGATATTAAAGATGAGGGGCATATTGATGCTCTTATTCGTCGTCTTATTGCTAAGGGTCGCCCGATGCACCATGTTTATCGCGCGGCTTCTTATAGTGCGGCGCGGATTTTTGGGCTTAGTGATAGGGGTATAATTGGCTCGGGATATCGCGCTGATATTGTTTTGCTTGATGATATAAAAACCTGTGCTGTTAGTGATGTTATTTGTGGGGGGAGTTTGGTTACGTCTGAGCTTTTTAAAACGAGAAAACAAATCGCGCCCGTTGGTCTTAATTCAATGAAAGCTAAGCCAGTTGTAAGCGAGAATTTTATTTGTCAGCCTAAAACAGGACAAAATCTTACCCCTGTTATTGGGGTGAAACCTGGGAAGATTATTACCTATCGCGAAAATGCCGTTTTAGAGGTTAGCAAAAATGGGCTTAGACCTGATATAAATCAAGATGTGATAAAAGTTGCGGTGGTTGAGCGGCACGGAAAAAACGGGAATATTGGGCGATCATTTGTTAAAGGCTTTGGGCTAAAAACGGGCGCTATTGCTTCTTCTGTTAGCCATGATAGCCACAATATTGTTGTGATTGGCGCAAATGATATTGATATGGCTTTGGCGGTTAACAGGGTGATAAAAATGAATGGTGGTTTTGCTGTTACCTCTAATGGTGAAATTTTAGCCGACCTTGCCCTGCCGATTGCTGGTTTAATGAGCGAAAAGCCGTTTGAAGAAATTACTATAGATCTAGAAAATTTGCGAGATGCAGCAAAAAAAATTGGCTGTATCTTAGAGGAGCCATTTTTGCAAACATCATTTTTGGCTCTGCCCGTTATTCCACATTTAAAAATGACAGATTTCGGGTTATTTGATGTCGATAAGTTTGACTTTGTAAGTTAGGAAATATCCAGCAACTAAGTTGCTACTTTACCTTTATTTTTGCCTCACCAGGAGTAAATTTTATTTCTTCAATTCTATTAGCAATTTTGTCCTTATTTAACCTACTCATTTTAGATGTATCTATGCTAGTTAATTCTGAAATAACCTTAGTTGCATCATTAGTTAAATTTGTGACATTTAAATCTACATTATTAGTTTTAACATTTGCAACAATAGAAAAATTATTATCGCTTGCTGGCTTAAGCTCTAAAGTTAATTTTTGCGCACTGCCAATTGCATTTCTTAAATCTTTAAAAGCGCTATAGAGTCTTCTATCTAATTTATCTAATCTATCTAATTTAGCAATAATCTCTTTAATGCACGCGCTATGATCTCCATTTACAACATGTTGATGAGAAAATGAAGAATTTTCATTGCCTTTAATGCCATTAGCTATATCATTAAATTTATCAAATTGAGCATTAACAGATACCGTATTATTTCCATCTGCTATTGATGTGACCATGTTTTCTTTCTCAATATAGTAAATTTAAATTTTTAAATTAACAACTAATCTGGTCTTATGTTATTAGCTGGGTCTTTAAATACAATATTACCGAATGTATCACGCTTAACCCAATCATCTAAATTTATTCCAGCCTCTTTAAGTGCTGTTTTTATTTCATCAATCTTATCATAAATTTCTTGCTTTTCAGCTTCACTCATATCAAAATTGATAGATTGCTCTAAGTCCGATATTGTTTTTGTAGCGTCATAAGCTAAATCAGCAACACCATAGCTATCATTATATTTATTATCATCATATCTAGTGTCAATAAAATATCCCGTGTCACCAGAAGGGTTCTTAGAATCTACTAAAGACTGACCACTGATTATTGCATCTGTGAGTTTTTGTTTTGCTTTGGGGGGCAAGCCAACCAAACCATTAGGTAATAAAGAATTCAAATCAATCTGATCAGTATCTATTTGAACATATGGCATGGCAATAGTTGACGAATTTCCATAACTCTTTCCAACAACACCAATATCTTGTTTTGCAGTTTTTATTTTTTGTGCAAATCCACCATCGTCCACTATTGACGAACCATTCATCGCAGCATTTTCAATTGGATTAACCATTATAACCTCCCTAAAATCATGCCGCATATGGCATATCTTATGTTTATACTATTAAAAAGTCAAATTCTATCCGTGTTGATTACTTAGATGGTTACTCGTTTTTTTGTTTAAGGCGCATTTCGTGTAAAATTGGCTCGGTATAACCTGATGGTTGGTTCACGCCCTCTAATGCCAACCTTAGTGCTGCTTTATACGCAATAGAATTTTCAAAATTATCTGCCATTGGAATATAAAAAGCGTCATTTTTATTTTGCTCATCAACCACTTTTGCCATGCGTTCAAAAACATCTTGCACTTGTTTTTTACTTATAACGCCATGCTCTAGCCAATTTGCAATTGCTTGCGATGAAATGCGGCATGTTGCCCTGTCTTCCATTAGTCCAACATTATTTATGTCTGGCACTTTTGAACAACCAACACCAAAGTCAATCCAGCGCACTACATAACCTAAAATCCCTTGTGCGTTATTTTCTAACTCGTGCAGTTTTTGCTCATCTGTAAGTGTGCTAGGATCAAGAACTGGCATCGAGAATAAATCTGCTAGGCTTGGAGTTTTTTCGTTATGGCGGCGTTTTTGTGCTTCGAACACATCAACCTCATGATAATGAAGCGCGTGCAAGGTTGCCGCGGTTGGAGAGGGCACCCAAGCGCAATTTGCGCCCATTTTTGGGTGTGCCGCTTTGCTAGCCAGCATATCTGCCATATTATCTGGAATTGCCCACATGCCTTTGCCAATTTGTGCTTTGCCAGAAAAACCGCAAGCCAAGCCAATTAGCACATTTCTGTCTTCATAACAGCCTATCCATTTTTCGCTTTTTATTTCGTCTTTAGGCAAAACTGGCCCTGCTTGCATTGATGTGTGAATTTCATCGCCTGTTCTGTCTAAAAAACCAGTATTGATGAAAAATACCCGTTCACGCGCAGCAAAAATTGCCGCTTTTAGATTAGCAGAAGTTCGTCGCTCTTCGTCCATTATACCAATTTTTATGGTGTTTTTTGGTAGGTTCAAAAACCCTTCAACTTCGCCAAAAATATCGCAAGCAAATTGCACTTCATCTGCGCCGTGCATTTTTGGTTTTACTACATAAATTGCGTCTGTTTTTGAATTTGTTTTGTTTTTAAACCCGTGCATTGCACAAAGTGCCGTAATTGCCGCGTCCATCAACCCTTCGCCAATTTGTGCGTCATTCTCGTCCAAAATTGCGTCTGTTGTCATTAAATGACCAACATTTCTTACAAGCAAAAGCGCTTGAGCTTTTAGGGTTAGTTCATGCCCGTTTACACCTTGATATTTTCTATCTTTATTTAATGTTCGGTTGATTATTTTACCGTTTTTCTCAAAACTCTCGCCTAATGTTGAATCCATTAAACCCAACCAATTGCGATAGACCCCAATTTTATCACTTGCATCAACCGCAGCTACGCTATCTTCACAATCTTGAATTGTTGTAAGCGCGCTTTCCATTATTACATCAGAGAGACCCGCTTTGTGCGATGCGCCAATTGGGGTTGATTTATCAATGACTAATTCAACATGAAGCCCGCTATGTTTAAGCAATAATTTTTGCTTTTTTCCCTCACTAGCATAAGCAATAAACTGCCCCTCATCTTTAAGTTTTGTTGCGCCATTTGCCTCACCCACCAATAACTCATTATTTTCAACAAAATATCCAAGTGCATCTTTATGAGAGCCTTTAACAAGTGGAAAATTTTCATCAAGAAACTCAGCCGCTTTGGCAATAACTGCTTTTCCGCGTTTTGGGTTATAACTTTTTGTGGGCGCAAGGTCGCCTTTTTGTGAAATAACATCACTGCCATAAAAAGCATCATAAAGAGAGCCCCAACGTGCATTGGCGGCATTTAGCGCAAAGCGGGCGTTTGAGACTGGTACAACAAGTTGAGGGCCGCAAATTGTTGATATCTCATCGTCTAAGCCAGAAGTTGAAATATTAAAATCTGCTGGCTCATCTATCAAATAACCTATTTCTTTTAAAAATGCCTCATAACCAGTAGGATCAGTTGCTACAGCACCGTTTTTTTTATGCCAATTATCAATTTTTGTCTGCAATTCATCTCGTTTTTTAAGCAAAATAACATTGCGCGGCATTGCTGTTTTTACCAAATTTGCAAAACCAGACCAAAATTTATCAGCATTTATACCCGTGTCTTTTAGTGCTTCTTTTTCAATAAAATCAGCCAAACCAATTTCAACTTTAAGGGTGGCGCGTTTTACAAAAACTGACATATTTACCTCATTATTTAATTTTTGGAAAATATTTCCAAAATTTTGATTTATTCAGTTACCATAGTCATATTTTTGCAAATGCCAATAGAGAATATCAAAATTGCGCATTTTTTATTAAATTTTCTTCTTCGCTTCGCCAGCAATATAAGTTTGCACTAGCGCACGATCATCTCCCATTACCTGCAATAAAAATAACTCTTCACTTAAATCGTTTATGGTTTTTGCGCGCAGTGCCATTGCGGGAGTGGCGGAGCTGTTTAACACTATTATATCTGCATCTGTTTTGACTTCTAAATTGCCTATATTATTTTCTAAACTTAGTGCTTTGGCGTTGCCCAATGTAGCCATATAAAACGACATAAACGGGTTTAAACGGTTACCGTTTAATTGTTGGATTTTATAAAATTCATCTAGTGTTTTTAACATAGAATAAGATGTGCCAGCACCAATATCTGTTGCAATTGCGCTACGCACACCTGCTTTTTTCATTGCCTCTAAATCATATAAACCACTACCTAAAAACAAGTTTGACGTGGGGCAAGAAACCGCAACTGAAGAGCTATCTGCCAGCATGGTTTTTTCACTTTGTGAGAGGTGAATAGCATGAGCAAATAGGCTTTTTTTGCCTAATAATCCATAATGATTATATATTGAAAGATAGTCTTTATGCTCTGGATAAAGCTGTTTTGTTAGCGCTATTTCTGCTTTATTTTCGCTTAGGTGAGTTTGCATATAACAGGTTGGATTTTCGCGCACTAATGCCCCTGCCATTTCTAATTGTTCTGGCGAAGAAGTAATAGCAAAACGCGGGGTAATTGCATATTTAAGCCTATTTTTATTATGCCATTTTTTAATCAAACTTTGGCTTTCTTCATATCCGCTTTGTGCGGTGTCTTGTAGAGCATCAGGGCAATTTCTATCCATCATAACTTTGCCTGCAATCACTGCCATATTGCGTTTTTGCGCTTCATTAAAAAACGCATCAAGCGAAGCTAAATGGACAGAGCAAAAAGCACTAACACTTGTTGTGCCATTGCGTATCATTTCATCAAAAAATGCTTTTGCGATAATTTTGCTATGATTTAAATCGGCGAATTTTTGCTCTTCTTTAAAGGTATATTTATTTAACCATTCAAGCAGGTTTGCACCATATGAAGCAATAACTTGCATTTGCACAAAATGAATATGGGGGTCAATAAAACCTGCCATGAGCAAATGCGGACGATGATCTATTATTTTTGCATTTTTATTGCTTAAGAAAATTTCATCAAATTCACCTCGCGCAATTATTTTGCCATTTTCAATCGCAACCGCGCCATTTTCGATATAGATATAACTTTCTTCATCATCAATATCTTTCGGCTCAGCAATAAAAGAAAACACACGCCCGCGAATTATTGTAACGCTCATAATTTACGTCCCGCTTTTATGCTTTCTTGGTACCATTTTACAATAAGCGCGCGCTCACTATCTTCCATATAACTAATATTTCCTGGTGGCATTGCGGTTGAAAAACCAGCTTGCAATGTTATTTGTTTAGCATATTTCGCGATAGCAATTTCATTGTCTAGAATGATATTTTTTGGTGGGCGATTTACGCCCTCATAAGCTGGCTCGGCAGTATGGCACATAGAGCAGCGCGCTATGATTGTTTCATTTACTTCAGAAAAATTTACATTTTGAAAAAAAGGTAATTGTTCATTTGTTGCATTTTCAAAATTATCACTAGTTGGTTTGCCAATAGCTGAAAGCCAAATTATTATGCCAAATAAAATTGCTGCCAAAAACCATGTCCAATTTAGTTTGCCAAGTCGGGCGTGTTTAGTATTAAAATAATGACGAATTAAAACGCCGATTAAAAATATTATTGATGCAATTAACCAGTTAAATTCGGTGGCAAAAGCAAGCGGATAATGCACGCTTAACATTAGAAAAATCACTGGTAGAGTTAAGTAATTATTGTGGAGAGAGCGTTGTTTTGCTTGCGCGCCAAGGTGCGCCGCTGGTGTGCGCCCTGCTTTTAAATCTTTAACCACAATTTTTTGGTTTGGTATTATGATGAAAAAAACATTTGCGCTCATAATGGTTGCGGTTAATGCGCCAAGATGGAGCAACGCGGCGCGACCAGTAAAAACCTGCGCATAAGCCCAAGCTATAACCACCAGCACGCCAAAAAGCACAACCATCAAGCCATTTTGGCTTTTACCAATGGGAGATTTGCATAAAAGATCATAAATTAACCAACCTAAAGAAAGCGAAAAAAGCGAGATTAAAATTGCGCTCCATTTGGGCATTTCAAGCACGTTTTCATCGACTAAAAAATAACTATTCCCCAAATAATAAACCAGAATAAGCATAGTAAAACCGCTTAGCCAAGTTGCATAACTCTCCCATTTAAACCAAATTAAATGTTCGGGCAGAGTTTTTGGCGCAACCATATATTTTGTTATGTGATAAAATCCACCGCCATGCACTTGCCACTCTTCACCTTTGGCTTTGTTGGGCAGGTTTTTTGTTTTTCGTAGGCCTAAATCTAATGCAATAAAATAAAATGATGAACCTATCCATGCAATAGCTACAATTACGTGTAACCAGCGGGTGGCGAATGTTAGCCATTCTAAGACTATTGTTTGGTCTGGCATTTAGTTTCTCACACAAGTTTATTTTATTCCCGCCGTTATTGCGAGCCACTTTAGTAGCGCGGAAATTCATAGACGTCTCAGCAAAACTGAGAGTTTTCTGGGTTGCCGCGTTGTTTCGCTCCTCGCAATGACGGCGAGATATTTTATCTGCTTTTTCGCTTGACCCCTCATCCGTCAGCTTCGCTGACACCTTCTCCCACAAGGGGAGAAGGGAAGTTAGAGTTTTAGGTGTTTAAGCTTCAACGCCTTGAGCATACCAATCTACACCCCAGAATTCGCCATCATCAATCACATCACCAGCTTCTACGCGTAGCGTGCCTTTATTGTCAGTTATTGGGCCTGCGAATGGGTGAACTGAACCATCGATAATGCCAGTGCGCACCGCTTCTGCCGCAGCAACAACATCGGCAGGGATTTTTTCGTTATATTTACCAATAACAACTTCGCCACCAGCTAGACCTTCCCAAGAGCTACCTTCTTTCCAATTTCCATCAAGAAGAGATTTAACTGCCTTGATATAATATGGTGACCAGATATCAATGATTGATGTTAGATGAGCTTTTGGTGCAAATGCGCTCATGTCTGCGCCCTGCCCAAAACCACCAACAATTCCGCGCTCTTCTGCTACTTGAAGCGCTGCTGGGCCATCGGTATGTTGGGTAATAACATCAACACCTTGATCGATTAATGCACGAGCCGCGTCTGCTTCTTTTGCGGGATCAAACCAGCTATCAACATAAACAACTTTTGTAATAAAATCTGGGTTGGCTTTACGTGCCGCTAGGTGAAACGCGTTAATGCCCATTACAACTTCAGGAATAGGGAAAGAGCCAATATATGCACCAATTCCCGTTTTGCTCATCATGCCCGAAATTGTGCCAAGCACCGAGCGACCCTCGTGGAAACGTGCGTTGTAAATTGAAAGGTTAGAGGCGGTTTTATAACCTGTTGCCCATTCAAATTTCACATCAGGAAACTGCTTTGCAACTTTAAGCATTGCATCGCCATAACCAAAAGAAGTGCCAAAAATAATGTCGTGACCTTGTTGTGCAAGTTCGCGGAAAACGCGCTCACTGTCGGGGCCTTCTGCAACGTTAGTAACAACCGTTGTTTCAACTCTATCAGCACCAAGTGCTGTAATCATTTCTTGACGACCAAGGTCATGCCCATAATTCCAGCCGTTATCATCTGGTGTGCCAATTAAAACAAATGCGGCTTTTACTTTTTCTTTTTGTGCAAAAGCTTTTGTACCAATTAAAGGAAGCACAGCAGCGGCACCGCCAATTTTTAAAGCATTACGTCTATTTATAAGTTTCATAGTTTCTTTCTCCTGTTAAATTTTTAGTTACTAGATATAAATGGTTTTCCTAAACACGCTGGCGCGCTTGAATTGCCCTTATGACGAAGTGAAATAAGAACAAGCACAATAATGGTCGCAAGGTAAGGCAGACTAGCCCATAATTCTGATGGGATAATTCTAAACGAGCCGCCTGCTGCTTTTGCATAAAGTTCCATAGTTGCAATTAAGCCGAAAAGATAGGCGCCTGCAAGTAGTCTTGTTGGTTTCCACGCAGAAAAAACAACTAGGGCTAGAGCAATCCAACCTCTACCCCCCGTTAAACCCTCTACCCATTGGGGGGTTAAAATTAGTGGAAAACACGCCCCGCCAATGCCAGCCATTGCACCACCAAAAGCAACAGCGCCATAACGCACTTTAATTACACTATAACCAATTGAATGGGCAGAATGATCGTTCTCCCCTACTGCGCGCAAAATTAAACCTGCGCGGGTTTTTTGCAAAAACCACCATACAGCAAACACCATGAAAAGCGAAAAATACACAAGTGGGCTATAGTCAAAAAACACCCTTAAAATTGGGTGGTCGGTTAGACTATCAGGGAAGATTGATTTGAATAATGCGATTGGTTTTCCTGTAAAAGGTTGTCCAAATAAAGCCGAAAAACCAGAGCCAAAAATTGTTAATGCTAAACCCGTTGCTACCTGATTCGCGGACAATGAAAGCGTAAGAAAAGCAAAAATCAAAGATGCAGCAGAACCTGCAAATGCCGCCGCTAAAATCCCAATCCAAGGGTTGCCGGTTATATAAGTAACGGCAAAACCAACCACCGCACCAACTAACATCATTCCCTCTACCCCAAGATTTAATACGCCGCTTTTTTCTACAACTAATTCGCCAAGTGCCGCTAAAAGAAGCGGGGTTGAAGCGCCAACCATTGTTATTATTATTGCAATTGTGAGGTCAATATTCATTATGCTCTTCTCACTCTTTTAATATTATAACGCACCAAAACATCACCCGCTAATAATAAAAATAACATCATTGCTTGGAATAAACCAACAGCGGCATTTGGTAAGCCAATCGTTGTTTGTGCTACTTCGCCCCCTACAAATGTTATTGCTAAAACAATGCCCGCAATTAACACGCCAATTGGGTGAAGCCGCCCTAAAAATGCAACGATAATTGCGGTAAAACCATAACCAGCTGGAAAAGATGGAACCATACGATTAAAGGGGCCTGCAACTTCTAACATACCCGCAAAACCAGCTAGACCGCCGCTTATTAACAACACTAGCCAAATTGTTTTATTGGTAGAAAAACCACCGTATCGCGCGGCATTAGGGGCGGAGCCTACGGTTTTCACTTGGAAACCAAAGACCGATCTGCTCATGATTAACCACGCCATAATTGCGATAAAAACCGCAATTGGTGCGCCTGCTTGCACAATTGTTCCGGGGATTATATATGGCAAAATTTGATCGGCATTAAACAAAACTGTTTGTGGTTGACCATAAGCCGTTGGGCTTTTCCATGGACCAAAAATTAAAAAGTTCAGTAGCTGAATTGCAACATAGGTGAGCATAAGTGATGTCAAAATTTCGTTGACATTTAATTTAGTGCGAAGCAAAGCAGGGATAAAAACCCACGCCATACCGCCAGCCATTCCTGCAAGACCCATAAGCGGCAAAAGCCACCAGCCGCTCATATCGTGAGTAAAAAGCGCAACCCCCGTTGCCGCTAATCCACCAACAATATATTGCCCCTCTGCGCCAATATTCCATACATTTGCGCGATAGCCGATGGAAAGCCCAACGCCGATAATAATAAGGGGTGCGGCTTTTACTGCTAGGTCTTGCCATTTTAGGGAGTTCATGATTGGAGTTAGGAAAATTTCACGCACTGCGCCTAAACCATCATAACCTAAAATACTAAAAACTATTGCACCTAAAACCATGGTTAGAAGCACCGCCAAAATTGGGGTGGCGAATAACATTTTTTTGCTTGGTTCTGGTTTTTTCTCAAGCTGGAAGCGCATTATTTGCCTCCGCTTTTTTTGGTGATGTTTGCCCATGCACGCCGCCCATCAACAAGCCTATTTCTTCGATTGATATTTCATCAATATTTTTTACGTCAGATAATTCACCCTCGTTCATTACAGCAATTTTATCGCTAAGCGCTAACAACTCATCTAGATCTTGCGAAATAATAACAATCGCTGCGCCCCCCGCTGCTAAATCAATTAACGCCTGATGAATTGCGCTTGCTGCTCCTGCATCAACGCCCCAAGTTGGTTGCGAAACAACCAATACGTCTGGCACTTGCATTATCTCACGCCCCATGATGAATTTTTGCAAATTCCCACCACTAAGCGAGCTTGCCGTTGCGCCATGCCCTGTGGTCATTACTTTATATTCATCGATTACATCTTTGGTAAAACTCTTAGACTTCATGGCACTTATCATGCCTAAACGAACCATATTTTGTCTATCGCGCGCGGTTAAAACTGCATTATCTGTTAGTGAAAAATCACCAACCGCGCCATGTCCGTTTCTCTCTTCTGGCACTGCGCAAAGCCCATGCTCACGTCTTTTCATTGCATTTTGTGCGCCAACATTTATGCCGTTTAATTTAATTACCGCATTATTTTTAATTACTGTTTCCCCGCCAAGCACATTTTGCAATTCGTTTTGTCCATTACCCGCAACGCCTGCTATTCCCAAAATTTCACCCTTTTGAACATTAAAACTTATATCCTTTAAACTAACGCCAAAGTCTCCTTTACCTTTAAGAGAGAGTTTATTCACTTCAAAAACAATATCGCCAAGATTTTTTGCTTTTGCTTTATTGATGGTTTTAAGTGACGTGCCTATCATCATTTCTGCCATTGATTTTGCGGTTTCTTTTTTTGGATCGCACTGTCCAACAACCTTACCACCCCTTAAAATTGTTGCACTATCACAAAGGGTTTTTATCTCTTCAAGCTTGTGCGAAATATAAAGAATAGAACAACCCTCGCTTGCTAATTGCTTTAGAGTGATGAATAAACGTTTTACCTCTTGGGGGGTTAAAACTGACGTTGGCTCGTCCATTATTAGCAACTTTGGTTTGAGCAAAAGAGCGCGCACAATTTCTATTCGTTGGCGCTCGCCTACCCCTAAGGTTGAGACAATTCGGCTTGGCTCAAGCACAAGCCCATAAGTTTGCATCACCTCGTGCACTTTTGCCTCTAGCGCTTTTTTCGATAATTTATTGTCCATACCAAGTGCAATATTCTCGAGCACACTCATTGCTTCAAAAAGCGAGAAATGCTGAAAAACCATGCCAATGCCTAATTTTCTAGCTTGTTTTGGGTTGGGAATATGCACCCGCTCGCCATTGAAAAAAATCTCTCCCCTATCAGGCTGCATAACGCCATAAATCATTTTAACTAGGGTAGATTTACCTGCGCCATTTTCGCCCAAAAGAGCGTGAATTTTGCCCTTTTTAATGGCAAAAGAAACATCGTCATTTGCAAGCACACCAGGGAAGGCTTTTGTTAAACCTTTTAATTCTAGCCGATATGTTTTCTCTTTTGACACTTAGGTATTTCTCCTCTTATTTTATGTTGGAGATTATTTGAGCAAGAGTCAAAGCCGCAATTATTGCGGGTCTTTTATCCACAAGTGTGTCGCTACCAATTGGGCAGGTAATTTTTTGTAGGTTTTCTTTTGTGCCATTATTTTTTAGATAAAATTTTTCAAATTTTTTACGTTTGGTTTTTGAGCCAATCATACCAGCAAAAGAAAAATCATTGCGGTTTAAAATTTCGCTTAGAAGCAAAAAATCTAGTGCGTGATCATGAGTGAAAATAACAAATGCGCTGTTTGGCTTTGCTTGTCTTATTATAGTTTCTGGCAATGGGGTTATTTTGGTTTTTATGTTGGGCGCAATATTTATCATAACGTTTGGACGGGTATCAATTAACGTGGTTTTATAGGGCATTTGTGCCAATAGATTAGCCAGCGCTTTGCCCACATGCCCCGCGCCAAATAAATAAATACGGGGTAGGTTTTCCTCTTGTTTTTTTATTTTTTTTATTAGATTTTCAAGTGATTTATTCTCTAAAATTTGCAATTTTAATTTAACAAAACCACCGCAACATTGTGCGCTATCTTTGCCTAAAGTTATATCTAAAATCTGCTCTGCTTCATTATTGTCTAGCATTTTCTTGGCTTGTTCAATTGCTAAGAACTCTAAATTTCCACCGCCAATTGTGCCAATTGAATTTTTCTCATTCACCAGCATAAAGGCATCTTTTTCTCGTGGGGTAGAGCCTTTTACCTCTTGCACATTTACTAAAATGCACGGGTATATTTCTATAAAATTTTTGAGTTGCGCAAACCTAATATCCACTAATCTTGCGCCTCAATTTTTAATCTCTCAATGCTCATTAAAATATTTTCAGGCGTTGCTGGGGTGTTTAGGCGTGGGCAGATTTTATAATCCACAATGCTTGCAACTGCCATTGAGATTGCCTCTAAAACAGAAATTGCTAACATTAACGGAGGTTCGCCAACTGCTTTTGAGCGTTTAATGGTTTTTGCGGGGTTTTTTGACCAATTGGCTAATTTCACATTAAATTTTTGAGGAATATCGCTTGCGAGCGGAATTTTATAGGTTGCGGGGGCGTGGGTTTCAAACTCGCCTTTCTCATTCCATGCTAATTCTTCGCTTGTTAACCAGCCCATGCCCTGCACAAATCCGCCCTCAACCTGTCCAATGTCAATTGCCTCATTTAGCGAATTACCAACATCGTGCAAAATATCAACCTGTGTGGTTTTTGCCTCACCTGTTAAAATGTCTATTTCCACTTCAGAAACTGCCGCACCATAAGCAAAATAAAAGAACGGATTTCCCTTTCCCTTATCCCTATTCCAATGGATATCTGGGGTTTTATAAAAACCCGTGCTTGAAAGATGGGTGCGCTCTAAATATGCTAATTCAATAAATTTTTCAAATGAGAAAATTTTACCCGCAGCAGCAATTTTACCCTTTGCAAAAATTACCTGCTCTTTTGTGCAGTTAAATTTTTCAATCGCAAAATTAACTAGATTTTCTTTAATTTTATTTACCGCATCAAGCGCTGCCATACCGTTTAAATCTGCCCCAGCAGAAGCGGCAGTTGGCGATGTGTTTGGGGCTTTATCGGTTCTTGTTGCGCTTATTTTTATTTTATCTAAATTTACCCCAAAAGCATTAGCCACAACTTGCGCTACTTTAACATAAAGCCCCTGCCCCATCTCTATACCGCCATGATTTAACGTGATTGTACCATCGCGATAGATATGAACTAATGCGCTTGCTTGGTTATAAAAAAGCGCTGTGAATGAAATGCCAAATTTAACGGGTGTTAGCGCAATGCCTTTTTTAACGATTTTAGATTTTTTGTTAAATTCTATAATTTTCTTACGGCGCTTTTGATAATTTGAGCTTTTCTCTAATTCATCAACCAAACGCGCAATAATATTGTCTTTTATTTCTTGATAATATGGCGTGATATTATTTTCACTCTCGCCATAAAAATTTATTTTTCGCACTTCAAGCGGATCTTTATTTAACGAATAGGCGATTTCTTCTATCACTCTTTCAGCCATTAACATGCCTTGGGGCGCGCCAAAACCACGAAAAGCGGTGTTTGAAACTGTGTTGGTTTTTAGCGGTTGCGAGGTTAGACGAACAGCGGGATAAAAATAACAATTATCAGCATGAAAAAGCGCCCTATCAAGCACAGGGCCGCTCATATCAGCAGAAAAACCACAACGCGCGGCAAGGTTTGCATCAAGTGCGGTGATTTTTCCATTCTTCTCAAAAGCAACGTCATAATCTACTAAAAAATCATGGCGTTTACCTGTTATTTGCATATCGTCTTTACGCGAGAGCCTAAGTTTTGCGGCTTTACCTGTTTTTTTTGCCGCTAAAGCCGCAATGATAGCAAATTGATTGCTTTGGCTTTCTTTT
>Ga0256834_1001186_pt1 | contig 18137 bp, 16 predicted proteins | sample 4281140metaG_FD_190536 | JGI IMG/M metagenome (GOLD analysis project Ga0256834, IMG submission 190536) | Hydrothermal vent microbial communities from East Pacific Rise, Pacific Ocean - 4281-140 | ecosystem: Environmental > Aquatic > Marine > Hydrothermal vents | place: Pacific Ocean: East...
TTTGAGTATCTAATTCGACACTCATCTGCCGAACTCAAAAAACAAACTAACTGAAATCCATTGAAATATTATTAATTCAAAAGATGAAATTCTATCTATCTCCACTAAAATAACTTATGGTTATCAATAGGTTAATATAATTATTTCACTCAATAATAAAGAAATTATGTTAGATATAAGCTATTCAATAAGCAATTTCAGACAAATAAATCACACAAACGAAAATTTGTTTCCACTTTATTCACCATTAAATCAGATAATCACATAAAAATAATATTGAGTTGGTTGGTTTTATGCTTAAAAAAATATCACGTTTCGCCCTTATTACATTAATAAGTACCTCTTTTGTTGCTTCTCCTCTTTTTCAAGCACAAGCACAAACAACACCTGCTGTAACTGTGCAAGGCGCAGTTACTGTTAATGTAAACATGGCGCGAGTATTGAGGGTAAATTCACCCGCCGCTACTGTTATCATTGGCAATCCGGGTATTGCTGATGTGACTATTCAAGATGCGCAAACATTAATATTGACTGGCAAAAGTTATGGGCAAACAAATTTAATCGTGCTTGATGCTGCAGGCAACCCAATTGCAGATACACTTATTGAAGTGGTTCAAACTCAGGCTTCAGTTGTAACAATATATATGGGACTTTCACGCAATACATTAGCATGCGAGCCTGTTTGTCAACCAACTGCAACCCTTGGTGATGATCCAGAATTTACAGGTCTATCTATTTCTTCATCAAATGCGGTTGAAAACGCAGCTGAATAAATATTGTATAGAATACTATATAAAATCTGCTTTATTCTATTAATTTAGCATTCACCATTTAGCTATTTTTCTCTTTATTTCTTTAGTTTTTTTAACAAAATAACTTTGAATTAAGAGGTGTGAGTTATTCTAAGCGCATTATTTAGATGACAAATAAAATAGCTTGCGTCCCAAAAATGGAACAATTAGATGCAAATCTTTAGATTAAAAAGCAAAAAAGGCAAAGCTGAAAAACGTAAAGCTTCATTTCTAAAAAATGAGCAAGGCGTTACAGTAATTGAATTTGGTCTGCTTGCCTTCCCGTTTTTTGGTCTGCTTGCAGTTATTCTTGAAACTGCTCTTATTTTTATTGCTGGCATTGTTTTAGATAGTGCTGTTGATGATGGCGTGCGCCTAATTAGAACAGGGCAAGCCCAAGAAGCTAATTTTAATGCAAATAATTTTAGAGATGCTATATGCGCTGGCACCGTGCAAATGTTTGATTGTAACGAGCTTAAAATTAGGGTTCGGGTAGTTAATAACTTTAGACAAAGCAACTCTGTTACCCAATTTATTAACCCAGTCGATGGAAGTTGGAGAAATGTAACAAGTTATGATGATGGTAGCGGGACTAGCATCATCTTAGCAGAGGTTTATTATAAATGGAAACCAGTAGTTACCTTAAGGTGGTTTAATATTGGGGCACTTGCAGATGGAACAAGGCTTCTTGGTGCTGCCCGAGTTTGGCGAAATGAGCCATTCTAATGAAACAATTAAAGCATTTTTTTATGATTAACATCAAAAAACTAACAGATAACCTTCGTGCTTTTACCAGCGAAAAACAAGGTGTAGCTGCTGTTGAGTTTGCTCTTATTCTACCAATAATGCTACTCATTTATCTTGGGACAGCAGAGGCAAGTCGTGCGATTTCATATCATAATCGAATAGTAACAATTGCATCAAGCATCGGAGATTTAGTTGCACAAGAGCAAAATGATATTTCCCTGTCTAGATTGAGAGATTATTTTTCTGCTACACAAACCATTATTGCACCATATAGCACAACTGGAGTGACTCAAATTGTTACGAGTGTATATGTAAGACCAAATGGATCTACTAGAGTGGAGTGGAGTTTTAGACAAAATGGAAGTAGAGGCTATAATACTGGTTCAAGTTTTTCTTTACCTGCCAATATAAGAAACGTATCACGTGATAATTATGTAATTGTTTCAGAAGCATCATTAAATTATCAGCCAATGGTAAATTATATTTTCCCTAGCGGCATTCAATTTTATCAAAAATTCTATAATCTTACCCGTGGTAATAATGGAATAAATATTAATTGATAAGATTATTTCGTGCCATACATACGATCACCAGCATCGCCAAGCCCCGGTACAATATAGCCTTTTTCATTGAGGTGATCATCAATAGCTGCAGTAAATACTGGCACATCTGGGTGCATTTTTGTAAAGGCTCTTATCCCCTCAGGCGAAGCTAAAAGACATAAAAAAATCAACTTATTCGCCCCCCGATCTTTAAGCCTTTGTATCGCAGCAATCGCAGAGTTTGCCGTTGCCAACATCGGGTCAACCACAATCACCAACCTATCTGCAATATCTGAGGGTGCTTTGAAATAATATTCAATAGGAAGCAAAGTTTCATGGTCTCGATATAACCCGATATGAGCAACACGAGCAGAAGGCACAAGATCGAGCATTCCCTCAAGCAAGCCATTACCTGCCCTCAAGATTGAAGCAAAAACCAGTTTTTTACCTTTAATTTTTGTAGCCTTCATTACCCCCATTGGCGTTTTTATATTCTTCTCTTCCAACTCAAGATCACGAGTAACCTCATAACAAAGCAAATGCGCAATCTCACGCAATAATGTTCTAAAACCAACGGTTGAGGTATTTTCATCACGCATAAGCGTTAATTTATGCTGCACAAGCGGGTGATTTATTATTGTTACATTTGAGTTCTTTGTCATTTCAGCCCCTATTTCTAATAAAATTAATTCCGTGCTTACCCGGCTTTAGACAAAGCCAAGCCGCAATAGTTTCCCCAATATCTGCAAAACTTGAGCGTAAGCCCGCATTACCCGCCGCTAACGTTGGCGAATAACAAAGAATTGGAATTTGCTCACGTGTATGATCTGTGCCAACCCATGTTGGGTCATTACCATGATCTGCGGTTAAAATCAGCAAATCATCTGCTTGCATTTTAGCAATTATTTCTGGCAAACGAGCATCAAATTCTTCTAACGCATTAGCATAACCAACCACATCACGCCGATGCCCATATTCACTATCAAAATCAACAAAATTGATAAAAATCAACGCCCCATCATCTGCCATTTCCATCGCTTCTAACGTTTTATCAAACAAATTCATATTACCATGCGCTTTAATTTTATGCGTAACACCATGCCCAGCATAAATATCAGAAACCTTACCAATCGCAAAAACCTGCTTGCCCGCCTGCTTAACCCGATCAAGCAAAGTTGGCTCAGGCGGCGCAATAGCAAAATCTCGCCTATTCCCCGTGCGCTTAAATGTTTTAGCACTCTCTCCAATAAACGGACGAGCAATCACCCGCCCAATATTCATTGGCGCAGTATATTTAAACACAATTTCACATAAATCATAAAGCCGCTGCAAGCCAAAATGCTGCTCATGCGCTGCAATTTGAAACACACTATCAACCGAAGTATAACAAATCGGCTTATCTGTTTTAATATGTTCTTCGCCCAATTCTTCAATAATCACAGTGCCAGAAGCATGCACATTGCCTAAAATTCCAGGTAATTCTGCTTCCTCAATTATCGCCCTTATCATCTCATCAGGAAAACAAGGATCAACCTTTGGAAAATATCCCCAATCAAATGGCACAGGAACGCCCGCCATTTCCCAATGCCCCGAAGGCGTATCTTTACCGTTAGAAACTTCACGCCCAACCGCCCAAAACCCGCCATTTGCATCTTCACTAAAATTGGGCGCAAGCTTGCCAGATGATAAAAGCCCCGCAGCCCCAAGCCCCAGATCATTTAAGTTAGGCAAGCTCAGCGCACCTTTGCGCACATCAACCTTATCGACCTCACCCAAATAACATTGCTCAGCAATATGCAAAAAAGTATTCGAACCCTCATCACCAAAATCTTTTGCATCAGGCGCACCGCCAATACCAAAACTATCTAACACACATAAAATAACACGCCTCATAATATTACCTTTGTCATCACTGCACCCCATTAGAATATATCAGCCTATTTTCAACACCAGATTTTCCAACCTGATATGCTTCAACAAGGCGAGCGCTAGCCTCTTTTGCGCTAGCTTCATCACGTGCATGAATGCGAGCAATTGGCTGATTCTTAGAAATTTTCTTACCAATGCCAACAAGATTATCAAAACCAACATCATAATCAATTCTATCACTAGGGTTACGCCGCCCACCACCAAGCACCACAACCGCCATACCCACTGCCTTAGTATCTATCGTTGAAACAACCCCTGAATTAGCAGCAAAAACATCACAAATAATTGGCGCATCTAACAGATATTTATCCATATTTTCAATAAAATCCACTGGACCGCCAAGTGCTGCTACCATTTGAGCAAATTTCTCTGCGCCCGCTCCACTAGCTAAAACTTGCTCGCATTGCCGATAAGCTGCATCAACATTTTCATGCACTTTAGCCAACACCAACACCCCAGCGCAAAGTTGCAATGTCACTTCACGTAGACGAGCGCCTTGTTTTTTACCCGTTAAAAAATTAACCGCATTACGAACCTCTAAAGCATTACCCGCAGCACTTGCGAGCGGCTCATTCATATCTGTTATTAATGCCCCAGTTTTAAGCCCCGCCCCATTACCAACTAAAACCAAACTATCACTAAGTGCACCTGCTTCTTTTTGCGTTTGCATAAAAGCGCCAGAGCCAATTTTTACATCAAGAATAAGCGCATCTAAACCCGCCGCTAATTTTTTTGATAATATCGAAGCGGTAATAAGCGAAATATTTTCAACTGTCGCGGTAACATCACGAATAGAATAAAGAATTTTATCGGCAGGTGCGAGATCTGCCGTCTGCCCAATAATCGCACAACCAACATTTTTTACAACTTTAGTAAATAACGCATTATCAGGGTTAGTTTGATAACCATCAATTGCATCAAATTTATCAAGCGTGCCGCCAGTATGCCCCAAACCACGCCCCGAAATCATCGGCACAAACACCCCGCACGCCGCCAAAATTGGTGCAAGCATTAGCGAAATATTATCACCCACCCCGCCAGTAGAATGTTTATCAACCACCGCTCCATCTAAATCAGACCAATCAAGCACCTTGCCGCTATCACGCATCGCCAAAGTCAACGCCACTCTTTCATCAACATTCATTTGCTTAAAATAAACCGCCATAGCAAAAGCCGCCACCTGCGCTTCGCTCACACCACCACTAATTATGCCCTTAATAAAGCGTGCAATCTCATCAGCACTAAGCACCCCCCCATCACGCTTTTTTGCTATTACTTCTTGCGGTAAAAAAATCATTTCTAAGCCCCGTATGGAATCCAAATATTCTTAACCTGCGTAACCTTTTCTAAAAAATAATCACCCCCCATTATCTCATTGTTATGCCAATCAAAAGCTAGCCCACGAGTAGTCCACGTCTGCTTAAGGTTACCAATAGAAGCGGCTTCAATTTCAATCGAACTCTCTTTGTCACCAGCAAACAACATAGCATCAACACCATCATGTTCCGCCAATACCAAACCAAGAGTTTCTTTTTTACCTGTTACAATATTAATAACCCCATCAGGCACATCAGAAGTTTCAATCACCTGATAAAAATCAGTAACTAAAAGCGGTGCAATATTTGAAGGAATAAGCACTGCGCTATTACCCATAGCTATAGTTGGCGCAAGCAGAGAAATTGCCCCCAAAAGCGGGTTTTCATCTGGCGCGCAAATTCCAATTACCCCGATAGGTTCTTTCATTGCAGCCGCAATTGCCCGCATTGGCGGATTATGTATTTTACCATCATATTTATCTGCCATGCCCGCAAAAGCAAATAATCGCTCAATACTAAGATCAACTTCCCTCTTTGCTTTTGCTGCACTTACACCAGTTGCAGAACGAATTTTATCGGCAAACTCGCCCTTACGATAATCAAGATTTTCACCAAGATAATAAAGAATTTGCGCCCGTAAATGTGCCGAAGCAGAACCCCAAGTTAAAGCTTTACGAGCCGCCTCAACACCATTCCTGATATCTTTTCTATTACCATCACAAACTTCGCCAATTTCTTGCCCCTTAGCGCCAAGCACGCTAAGGCAATAACCGCTATCACCACGTTTTTGTTTTCCACCAATAAACATTTTAGCCGTGTGATCAATTCCAGAAACTTTACTGATAGTCGCTTTGCTTGAAACAGGTTTAACAACAGGCAGAGCTTTAAGTTTTTTCTCAAAATTTCGTTTGAGATAAGCCGCCACACCTTCCGCACCGCCCTCACGCCCAAAACCGCTTTCTTTATATCCCCCAAACCCAACGCTCGCATCAAACTGATTTGAGCAATTAACCCACACCACTCCCGCTTTAATCTTAGGCGCAATATCAAGTGCAAGATTAAGGTTCTCACTCCAAATACTCGCCGCCAAACCATAGGCAGAATTATTAGCCAAAGCCACCGCTTCATCAGGATTGCGAAAAGACATAGCAACCAACACGGGGCCAAAAATTTCTTCAACTACTAATGAATGAGAAGGCGAAACATCAGTAAAAAGCGTCGGTTTCATAAAACAACCCTGATTGGGTAAATTCCCTTTTGGCTGATAACGAGTGCCACCCTCTTTTTCGCCCTTTGCCAGCATTTCATTAATGCGCTCAACTTGTATCGGATCAACCATCGCCCCAATATCAACCGACTTATCAAGCGGATTACCAACCCGTAATTTATCCATACGAGCTTTTAGTTTTTTAATAAATTTCTTCTCAATGCTTTCTTGCACCAATAGGCGAGAACCAGCACAACAAACCTGCCCCTGATTAAACCAAATCGCATCAACCAAACCCTCAACCGCACTATCAATATCAGCGTCCTCAAACACAATATAAGGACTTTTACCACCCAATTCGAGCGATAAACCCTTACCACTGCCAGCGGTGGCTTTTCTAATTATCCGCCCAACTTCAGTTGAGCCAGTAAAAGCGATTTTATCAATATCTGGGTGATTAACTATTGCCGCCCCCGTATTGCCCTCACCTGTGACAATATTCACCACGCCTTTTGGTAAGCCCGCTTTTTCACAAATTTGCGCAAATAATAAAGCCGTAAGTGAAGTAAATTCCGCAGGCTTAAGCACCACGCAATTGCCCGCAGCAAGCGCAGGTGCAATTTTCCAACTAAGCATAAGCAGCGGAAAATTCCACGGGATAATCTGCCCGCAAACACCATAGGGAACATGCTGAGCAAATTCATTTTTTAAGTGCTGCGCCCAACCTGCATGATGATAAAAATGCCGAATAACCAATGGAATATCAACATCACGAGTTTCTCGAATTGGCTTACCATTATCCAAACTTTCAAGCACCGCAAACAGGCGTGCATTTTTTTGAATAAGCCGAGCAATAGCATAAAGATATTTCGCTCTCTCAAACCCACTTAAACTGCTCCAACCAGAAAAAGCCGCACGAGCCGCTTTCACCGCCAAGTCAACATCAGCTTTTGAGCCATTAGAGATTTTTGCCAATTCTTCCCCAGTTGCAGGGTTGCTTGAGGCAAATGTATTTTTAGCTTTAGTAAATTCACCATCAATAAAATGACCAAATTTGCTACTATTTTCTTTTAACCAAGCAAATGCTTTTTTTACATCTTCTGGCGCTGTTCCATATTCAAGATTCTTAAAAATATCTGTTATCTTCATATTATAATTTCCAAAACTAAACTAGCGGCTGCCGATAATCCGCCGCATATCTACCAGTAACATAATGCTCTAACTGCCGCTCAATATCAGTTAACAGTGAGGACGCACCAAAACGAAATAAATGCGGCATAAGCCATTTATTACCCAATTCTTCTTTCATCAAACTCATATAGATAAGCGCATCTTTGGCGCTAGAAATTCCACCCGCAGGTTTATAGCCAATTTCAATTCCCGTTTCCTCATAAAACCAACGTATCATTCGCACCATACTTAGCGAAGTCACAAGGCTAGCATTGACCTTTTCTTTGCCCGTAGAAGTCTTAATAAAATCCGCCCCCGCCAACATGCAAACTAATGAGGCTTTTGCGACATTACTCTGGGTCGCCAATTCGCCCGTGCCAAGAATTGTCTTCATATGCGCTTCACCACAAGCCGCCCTAAAAGCCTTCATCTGCTGATAAAGCCCTCGCCAATCACCAAGCAAAATCTGACCCCGCTCAATTACAATATCAATCTCTTTCGCCCCCGCTTTAACTGATGCCTCAATCTCCATAATACGAGTTTTAAGCGGGCTTAGACCATGCGGAAAACCAGTTGAAACCGCCGCAACAGGAATATTTGTGCCCTTAAGCTCATCAACAGCAGTTGCAACAAAATTATGATAAACACAAACCGCCCCCGGTTTTATCGCTAATTCCTCAGCCCCAAGCGCCACTAAAATATCTAAGCGAACAGGATTTTTTGCCTTAGCACAAAGCCGCTTTATCCGCCCATTTGTATCATCAGAATTTAAGCTAGTGAGATCAATCAGAGTTATTGCCTTTAACAACCAAGCCGCTTGATATTGTTTTTTCACAGACCGCCGAGTGCCAAAAGTTGCCGCTCGCCTTTCAAGCGCCGAGCGGTTCATTACCACCTGTTCAACCCAATCAAGATCTAAATCAAACCCCGGATTGCGCTTGTGTTTTGTTTCTAAATTATCACTTCCAACTATGCTTAAACTCATTTCATTACCCCTAAATTTTCAGGGCCAAATGAATGCGGCAATAATTGCTCAAGACTTGCTTCAAATTTATCACCATCAATTCCATGACAAATTATAATACAATTTTTATCTGCAAATTCTCGAATTTTTTGCCTACAACCACCACACGGCATTACAGGCTCAACCCCAGAGGCTACAATATAAATGCGCTTTATAGTTTTTTGCCCTGAAGAAACCAAAGCGCAAATCGCCGCCCCTTCTGCACAAATCCCTTGCGGATAGGCGGCATTTTCAACATTGCACCCAGCATAAATTTCACCATTTTCTGCCAAAATTGCTGCCCCCACAAGAAAATGAGAATAAGGTACATGCGCATTTTTTCGCACATTTTTAGCCGCATTAAATAATGCTTTATCAATGGCACTAACACTTAAGCCCATTCTTAAATCTCCAAAAATTATCTCTCTTTAACATATGGAATGCCGCCCGCTTTAGGGCCTACTGCTTTTCCAATAAATCCTGCTAAAAGCACCACAGTTAAAATATAAGGCAATGCCTGAATTGCCTGCACTGGCACTTGCCCAATCACTGGCAAATCTACCCCTTGCAGGCGAATTTGCAATGCATTTAAAAAGCCAAATAACAATGTCGCCCAAAGCACATACCAAGGTCGCCATTTAGCAAAAATTAACGCCGCCAAAGCAATAAAACCCATACCAACCGTCATGCCTTTAATAAATCCAGCCGAAAGCGCAATCGAAAGATAAGCACCAGCCAAACCCGTTAACACACCACAAATAAGCACCGCCTGAAAACGCATAGCATTAACCCCAATGCCAGCCGTATCAACCGCTTTTGGGTTTTCTCCCGTTGCTCTAAGGCGAAGCCCAAAACGTGTTTTATATAAAAGCCAATAAGTAAACGGCACTAATGCAAAGGCAATATAGACGATAATATTATGACCCGAAATAAGTTCAAAATATATCCCCCCAAGCACAGGCACGTCTTTCAATGCTTCAGCAAAAGGTAACTCAATTGCCTGAAATCGCCCTTCCATTATTAAAGCTGGCGTGTTGCCCCCCTGCCTAAACCAAGCCTGACCCAAAAATACCGTTAAACCTGCCGCCAAGAAATTAATTGCAACCCCTGCAATAATCTGATTACCCCTAAAAGTAATTGAAGCAATGCCATGAATAAGCGCCATCACCACACCAACCCCAATACCAGCCAACATGCCAAGCCACGCATTACCAGTTAGATAGGCAATCGCCGCCGCCCCAAATGCCCCCGCAAGCATTTTACCCTCCAAACCAATATCAAACACCCCCGAACGCTCTGAATAAAGCCCCGCAAGTGCAGCAAGTAAAAGCGGCACAGTTAGGCGCACCATTGAATCAAGCAAAAAGATTATATTATCAAACATTTCCATAACCTAACCCTCCTGCTCACTTGATTTTTTATTAAAATCAAGTGTAGTAAAAATCATCTCGAGCGGCGCACGAAACAATCCTTCCATCGCCCCAGTAAACAAAATAACCAAAGCCTGAATAACAAGAATCATCTCTCGAGTAATCGCAGGCATTTCAAAAGCTAATTCTAATCCACCTTGATAAAGCGCCCCAAATAATATTGCCGCAAGCGCAATGCCTATCGGGTGATTACGCCCCATTAAACCAACCGCAATGCCAACAAATCCATAACCAAATACAAAATCAATCACCAAGCGATTTTGCACACCAAGCACTTCGTTTACCGCAATCATACCAGCAAACACACCAGCAATAGTCATAGCAATCATAACAATTTTAGAATTAGAAATCCCCGCATAACGAGCCGCATTTGGATTCTGCCCCATCGTTCTAATTTTATAACCAAGCTCGGTGCGCCAAAGCAAAATAAACGTGCCAACTAATGCAATAATAGCAACAAACATCATTACATTCACAGGTGCATAACCAAAGAAATCCCAAAACTCTCTAAGCTGTGGAAGTTTGCCTGCATTAGTAACAGAGGCTGATTCAGGAGCCATCTGCCCCATCGGCTTAAACACATTATTGAGTAAATAAACCATTATAGCCGCCGCAATAAAGTTAAACATAATCGTAGTAATAACCACGTGCGAGCCACGCTTTGCCGCTAAATATCCGGGAATAAAACCCCATATTCCACCAATCGCACCCGCTCCAAGCATCGCAAGCGGCAACACCAATAACCAATGAGTTTGATCAAGCGCCAAGCCAACCATAATTGCGCCAATGCCTGCAAGATATGCTTGCCCCTCAGCTCCAATATTAAACTGCCCAGCATGCGAGGCTATCGAAAAAGCCAAGCCAGCAAACACAAAATTGGTAGCAAAATGCAAAGTATAACCAAAACCCTCACCATATCCAAAAGCGCCATATAAAAGAATGCGCATTGCTTCTAGAGGATTCTCGCCAACCATTAAAACCACTAAACCCGAAATAGTAAAAGCTAGCAATAGGTTCAGCATTGGCAATAATGCAATATCTGCCCAACGTGGCAATGGTTTACGCACACTCATTTAAGCTGATCCTTTAGTTTTATTTGTTGGTGTCATTTTAGTTTTCTTTGTCGCCGTTACTCGCTGCGCTCTCGACCCCGACACCCCCGGGGTTTTATCTTTTTTAGTCGCCGTTGTTCGCTGCGCTCTCGACCCCGACACCCCCGGGGTTTTATCTTTTTTAGTCGCCGTTGTTCGCTGCGCTCTCGACCCCGACACCCCCGGGGTTTTATCTTTTTTAGTCGCCGTTGTTCGCTGCGCTCTCGACCCCGACACCCCCGCCATTAACAATCCCAAATCGCCTTCTGTGGCTGTAGTGGGGTCTGCCTCGCCAACAATATGACCATCAAACATCACCAAAATTCTATCACTTAAAGAGCGGATTTCATCTAATTCTACCGATACCAATAAAATCGCCTTGCCACTATCACGCATCGCAATAATATTATTGTGGATTGCCTCAATCGCCCCAATATCAACCCCACGCGTTGGCTGCCCAACAATAAGCACTTCAGGATCACTAGAAATTTCACGTGCCAGCACAATTTTTTGCTGATTTCCGCCCGAAAAATTAGCCGTAATTAGGCGAGGGTTTGGCGGACGAACATCAAATTCTTCAATCTGCTTTTTTGCCTCATTGCGACAAGCATTAATGGATAAAAACACCCCTTTGCCATATTTATCTTCGTCCTGATAACCAAGAATAGAATTTTCCCATTGCTCAAAATTAACAACCAAACCCTGCTCTTGCCTATCTTCTGGCACATGCGCAACCCCTGCTTTTCTTACCTTCGCCGCACCATCATCTTTATTTGAGCTAATCGCCTTTTCATTAACATAAACCTCACCCAACTCAGGCTTTCGCATGCCCGCAATCACCTCAAGCAACTCAGATTGCCCATTGCCACTAACCCCAGCAATGCCAACAATTTCACCCGCCCTTACATTAAAACTAACACCCTTAACCCGAGTAACCCCAATATCATCTTTCACCACTAGGTCTTCAACCTCAAGTTTAACCTCCTTCGGATTAGCTTTACCTTTTTCTACTGTCATCAATACCGAGCGACCAACCATAAGTTCCGCTAATTGAGCGGGATCTGTGTTTTTAGTCTTAAGAGTGCCAACCATCGCCCCACGCCGCATTACTGAAACCTCATCAGTAATTGCCATAATTTCACGCAATTTATGGGTAATAATTACAATAGTTTTACCCTGTTTTTTAAGCGTTTCAAGCACCCTAAACAAGTGATCGGCTTCCGCTGGAGTAAGCACCCCCGTTGGCTCATCAAGAATAAGTATTTCAGCACCACGATAAAGCGCTTTGAGAATTTCAACTCTTTGTTGCTGACCAACCGAAAGATCCTCAATCAGCGCATCAGGATCAACTTCTAGCTCATATTCTTTTGCTAAGCGAGAGAGTTCCGCCCGAGCCTTCTTAAGCGATGTAGCAAGCAGAAAATTATCTTCAACCCCAAGAATGACATTCTCAAGCACGCTAAAATTATCCACCAACATAAAATGCTGATGCACCATGCCAATGCCCAATTGCAAAGCGTGCGAACTATCTTTGATTTTCACCTGCTTATCATTAACTCTAATCTCTCCAGAGTCAGCTCTATAAAAACCATAAAGAATAGACATAAGCGTAGTTTTACCTGCGCCATTTTCGCCCACAATACCATGCACAGCACCTTGAATTATCCTAAGGTCAATATCTTTGTTAGCATGTACAGGGCCAAAATGTTTATTAATGCCAATTAATTCAATAGCAATGTTTGATGCGGCGGCATCTTTTTTCCGCCGCATCTTATTTTGACTTTTTTCAGCCATTTATTTACTCAACCTAACCAGCTGGGCAAGTATTATCTGATGTATAATCATGCACTACGATTTCACCAGATTCAATTTTTGCACCAAGTGCATTAACTGCCCACATTTGCTCAACAGTAATTAGTCCAGCATTATGCTCATCAAGCGCCCAGCCTACACCGCCATTTGCTAAACCCATAACTTGGAAACCAGAAGTCCAATTACCAGATGTGCCATCTTCTAAAGCGCTAGCAACTGCAACATCAACACGTTTAAGCATTGAAGTTAAAACTGAACCAGACTGTAGATAGTTTTGATTGCTATCAACCCCAATAGAAAGTTTACCTGCATCCGCTGCTGCTTGCAACACACCAAGACCAGATCCGCCCGCTGCCGCATAAATAATGTCAGCGCCCTTATTAAATGAAGCTTTAGCCAATTCACCAGCAGTCACCGGATCATTCCAAGCCGCAGGTGTTGTGCCTGTGTAATTTTCAAACACTTCAATATCAGCATTAACTGCAACAGCACCCTGTGCATAACCACAATAGAATTTATGGATTAGCGGAATATCCATGCCACCAACGAAACCAACTTTACCAGTCTCACTTTTCATCGCTGCCAATGCACCAACAAGATAAGAACCTTCATGCTCGTTAAATACAACAGAGCGAACATTTGGCGCATCAACCACCATGTCAATGATCGCAAAATTTGTATCTGGGAATTCAGCCGCTACTTTTGTAAGCGCTGATGCCCAAGAAAAACCCGCCATAACAATTGGGTTTGAGCCAGAAGAAGCAAATTTACGTAAAATTTGCTCACGTTGTGCGTCATTTGATATTTCAAACTCACGGAATGTTTTCCCTGATTCTTTTGCCCAACCACTAGCACCATTATAAGCAGATTCATTAAACGATTTATCAAACTTACCGCCAAGGTCATAAATAACCGCAGGCTCAGCAAGTGAAGCACCAGCTAACACCGCACCAATCGCAATACCACCAGCAAGAACGCCCAATCTGCGCCCTAATGTTTTTTTATTTGTTGTCATATTATAACTCCTTGTTTTTACTCTAGGATAATCTACCTTAATGACAATATTAAGGACTCCACCTAAGATGGGCGAATTCAACTATGTGAGCAACAAATAGGCAAGCATAAAATCTTTTTTTTTATTACTTGTTCAAAACCACCATTACAGTTTAACAACTTTACCCCCCGTAGCTTTTGCATCCTCTTTATCATGAGTTACTAATAATGTTGGCAAATTTTGCTTTCTAACGGTTTCAAACACCAAATTACGCACATTATCTCGTAAACTTTCATCAAGTTTTGAAAAAGGCTCATCAAGCAATAAAACTCTTGGGCTAGAGGCCAACACTCTAACCAGTGCCACCCGTGCCATCTGCCCACCAGATAGTTTTGCAACATCACTTTTTGCACAATCAGCCAAATTCACCGCCCCAAGCAATTCTAATGCTTTCTTATGCCTATGTTTTTTCGTGATTTTTTTAGGTAAAGCAAAAATAATATTCTCTTCAACATTAAAATGCGGAAATAATAGCGGCTCTTGAAATAACACCCCAACTTTTCTTTGCTGCGGTGATAAAGTAGAAATATTTTGCCCACCAATAATAATATCACCCGAGCAAGAGAACCCCTTAGGCAACAAACCAACAATCGCATTAATAAGCGAAGATTTACCCGAACCAGATGCCCCCATAAGGGTTAAAATCTCACCCCTCTTAATATGAGCATCAATTGATAATAACTCCACCTCATGTTTTTTAATGATAATATTTTTTAACTCTAAACCATTTTCACTCATTTTAATGCCTCTTTATTTCGCCAAACAAGCGCAGGAATAATTGCCGCCAAAGCAAAAATTATAAACGGAATTAAACTCTGCACCAAAGCATAAATACCAATCAAACGCCTATTACCACCGCTCGCAAGTGCCACCGCCTCAGTTGTAATAGTTGGCACACGCCCCGCCCCAATCAATAATGTTGGCAAATATTGTGCAATAGAAATAGCAAAGCCAAGCGCAAAGCCCATTAAAATAACTCTTAATAAAAGCGGCAATCTTATAGAAAAAAATATTCTCCAATTGCTTTTTCCAAATGTCTTTGCAACTTTTAACAGGCGAATATCTATTCCATGAAAACCATCAACCAATAATAAATAAACATAAGGAAGCACAAAGATTATATGCACAAAAATCACCGAGCTTATTGTGCCATCAATTCCAAACCACAATAACAAAATAGAAAGCCCAAATAAAAAACTTACTTGCGGTAACATTAGCGGCATATATAAAATTACAGCACCAAATTTAGGCAATCTAATTTGTCGCCGATATTCATTTTCAAGCATAAACAAAACTAAAATCACCGATATAAAAGAAGCAAAAAATGCAATATTAATTGCCCTAAAAGCAACATCAATTAATTGGGGGCTTTGTTTTATCCAATTATTAAAACTAAAATTTTGCGGCAAAATATCTGGAAAAGCCCAATAGCCTGCAACCGACCAAATCGCCAAAAATCCCAACCCCAAGAAAATTAAAAATATTGCCCCACCAACCCCAGAGATACCAACAAGTTTAAGCACAAAATCTTTTTGCAAACGAAACCCACTAAGCGCTAATTTCTTGCCAAAATGCGCAACAATCTTCTCACCAATCAACCATGTAAGAAGTGCCAATAGTGTGACCATTAACTGCACCACCGCCGCCGCCGCACCAACTAATCGCATTGATAAATCAGCATCATTCATCAGGCGTATAATTTTTATCGCCAATGTTGGAGGACTATTTGGACCCAGAATCAACGCCACATCAACCACCGAGGTTGAATAAGCAATCACCGCTAAAATCGGCAGGCGTATCTGCTTGTAAATTTTAGGAAAAACCGTAACCAGCCAACCCCATATTTTGCCATATCCCAAAGTTTGCGCCACCTTAAAATAACGCTTTTCTACTTGCGCCAAGGCTACCATCACCACCAATAAAATGAATATTATCTCTTTTATTACCAGTCCAAACAATAGAGCAAAACCCATAGGGTCATTAGTTACCAGCCAATCTGGAGGGCGAGAAAACCCACTTAACTCTGGCGAAACAAGACGAATAAAAAATCCTGACGGCATAATGAGAAAAGCCAAAGCAAAGGCAGCGGCTGCATGCGGCACAGCAACCACTGGTCGCATAACAGATGAAAAAACATCATATATTCTTGTGCCAAAAAATCCCGCAACAAACAAAATTACCAATAAAAGCGAAATCAATGTTGTAACCAAACCAATCCAAAAACTAAGCCAGATTGAAATAAAAATTCCGGGCATATTAAAAAAATCAAAAAAAGCATTTAGGCTAATCTTATCGATGCCGAGCATTGGCGCATGCGAAAATGCAGGGCCAAACATATGCATTAACCCCGCAAAAATTGGTCCAATTAAAATCAAAAAAATCAAAAAAGGGATTAAGCGTAACATCTGTTATTCCCTCTTATTTTAGGGCTAACCACCCGCCCCATAGCGTTTTGCCCACTCGCTTTTGAACATATCACTCCAACTAGCATTTGGCTCATTAATTAAAATTCCAAGTTCAGCTGCACTAAGTGTAGCTGCTCCTTTTTCTAGATTATCAAATAAAGCCCGCTGCTCAAGATTTAATTTTTTATAAGCAAGCACACTAGGATCACCCCAGATTTTCTCATCAGCTTTTTTTGCTTGTGCAATAGGTGAAAGCAAGAAATCTGCCACCACCATTGCCCCCGCTTTGGCATTAGCATTAAATGGAATTGTTACAAAATGCGCATTGCCAATCGATCCATAATCAAGCACAAATGAGCGCACGCTATTGGGCAAAATTCCCTCATTAATCGCAGAAGAAGCCTCACCCGGATTAAAAGTCATCGCAATAGAAATTTCACTATCAGCAAGCAGGATTTTTAGATGGGTGGTATCACGAGCAAATATTTTTCCCTTGCGCCACATGTTTTTATGGTTTTTATCAAGCCAAGCCCAAACTGGCGCACTAAGCCTATCAAAATCAGCCTGATTAACTGGTTTGCTTAAAGCCTCTTTGTCCTCAATTAAACCAAACGCAAGTTGTTTAAGAAAAGTATTGCCAATAAAATTTGATGGGTTAGCATAGGTAAATTGTGAAGGGTTTTTTACTATCCAGTCCTCAAGCGCCGCTAAATTTTTTGGAGGTTCAGCCAATTTTGCACTATCATAATAAAATGATAATTGCGCCGTCCCCCAAGGACTTTCTAACCCCTCAACCGCTTCAGTAAAATCATAACTAAGCACTGCTTTATTCTCAATATCCGCCAATTGATAGTTTGGCAAATCATAAGACCAACCTCCCTCAAGCAATAGATTTTGCCGTTTCATAGAAGCAAAATTCTCACCATTTATCCAAATTAAATCAATCGCACCACCTTCAATTCGCCCAGCAGCTTTTTCTGCCAAAACTCGATTGACTGCATCAGCAGTATTTGAGAGTTTCACATGCTCAAGCCTCACCCCATATTGAGCAAAAACCTCATCTCCAACCCAAGCAATATAGGCATTAATATTGGGCGCACCGCCCCAAGCATTAAAATATACACTCTGCCCTTTTGCTTCATCAAGCACCTGCTGCCAATCTTTTGGATTAGGTTGCACTTGAGCAAGGCTATTAAAAGAAGAAGCTGCAAAAATTACAAAAGCCAAAACTGGAGCAATAAAAAAACGCATGTGAAAATATCTTTTTGATAAAATTAAAATTGTAACTTGCAATTAGTCTGAACAGTTAAACAATATCAAGCCAAGATAAATCAAAATTTTGTGAGAGATTATAGAACCCTGTGCAAAAGCCTATTCTTCAATAGCCTCATCATCTAAAAAAATCTCAACCCCCATAGCCTTTGCAAATCTCTCAAAAAACTTATCAATTATCTTTTGTGCGCTTTTGCCAACAATAGATTTCCCTAAAGTCATAATAGCGCTCGACCCACCACCCAAAGCTGAAAATTTTAGACAAGTTCCACTACCATGATCTTTTAATTCAATATCAGCACTGGCGTGAACTTTTCCTAAAATGCCGCCACGCCCCCTGCCTTTAAGTGTGTATTTTTTAGCCTCAA
>Ga0256834_1001187_pt1 | contig 18122 bp, 20 predicted proteins | sample 4281140metaG_FD_190536 | JGI IMG/M metagenome (GOLD analysis project Ga0256834, IMG submission 190536) | Hydrothermal vent microbial communities from East Pacific Rise, Pacific Ocean - 4281-140 | ecosystem: Environmental > Aquatic > Marine > Hydrothermal vents | place: Pacific Ocean: East...
AAATTTAAGCCTTATTACTGTTTTAATTTATTGCTAATTTTATAGCCTAAAAAGAGTATAATAATGCAGACGCAAATATTTTTAATAACTCCCCCAAACATGGCAATAAATGAGCTGATCCTTTGGCTTGAGAAAACTCAAGAAAAAACAGACATTTCTGCCATTTTGCTTAGTAAAAATGACTTAAAAGAAGAAGAATATAAAGAATTAGCAAAGGCCTTTTTACCAAAGTGCCAAAAATTTCAAACTGCTTTATTACTAGATAATGAGCCGCAATTAGCCAAAGAAATAGGTGCTGATGGTGTTCATATAAGCGGCGATATTGGCATGTTAAAAGATGGTATTAAGCTATTAAAGCCAGATATGATTGTTGGGGCGGGTAATATTTTTTCAAAAGATGATGCTATGATTAAAGGTGAAAGTGGAGTTGATTATGTGTTTTTTGGCGAAATAGGCAAAGTTTCAAGCGAGCAAACTCATGAATTAGCGAGCTGGTGGGCAAAAACATTTGAAGTGCCAGCGGTTTATTGTGATGCAAACAATAAAGTTCAAAATTTTGATAATGCAAATTGTGAGTTTGTAGCGTTATCAGATGATAAGTTTTAACGATGAGTAAAAAATTTCCCTCCATCTTAATTGCTCTAATTTTTGCAATATTTCCCTCTTTATCTAATGGCCAAAATATTGATGAGGCTTTGCAAATATCTAATGAAATTTTTGGCTCAAAACTTATTAAAGACGAGGCCTATGGGGCGTTTCAACGTGGGCATTATCTAACAGCACTTTCATTAGCTTTGCCAAAAGCTGAAGCAGGAGATGCAGCTTCACAAACTTTAATTGGTGAAATTTATGCCAATGGCTTAGGCGTTGCAAAAAACTACGCTTTGGCCTCTCATTGGTATAAACAGGCTGATGAAAACGGAGATATTTCGGCCAGCTTTGCACTTGCAATGCTTTATCAACAAGGGCAAGGCGTTCCAAAAAATCGCAAATATGCTGCTGAACTTTTCAAAAAAGCTGCAAAAAAAAATCACCGAGAAGCAAAGTATAATTTAGCTTTGCTTCATATTGAGGGAATTTACGCCGAACCAAATGTTGTTGAGGCTGCTGACCTAATGCGCGAGGCTGCAAATGCTGGACTAGTTGAGGCGCAATATGATTATGGCATAATGTTACTCGATGGCGTAGGAGTTGCCCCTGATTTAACATTGGGTGCTTTGTATATTAAACAAGCAGCAAGTGCTGGACTTAGCGAAGCACAGGTTGAATTTGGCACTTTATTATATTTTGGCAAAGGGGTGGAGCGCAATTTAGAGCAGAGCATTTTATGGTATGAAACAGCTGCAAATACAGGCAATCCTGTTGCTCAAAATCGCTTGGCCAAACTTTATGCCGTTGGTGAGGGGGTTGAATTAAACCTTCAAACAGCCGCAGTGTGGCGAGCTTTAGCTCGTCTAAGTGGGCTAAATGATGTCGAGCTTGATAAATTACTTATATCAATATCTAAGGAAGATCTTGATCTTGCAGAAAATAAAGCTAGGTTTTGGCCGCAAGAGCCACCAAAAGAAAATTAAGAGCCAAGCAAGCCAAATAAATAATAAAGTTGATATTAGTTCAATTCTTTGGCAATAACCGCTATAATAGTTTTTAGCACTAACAAAAGTTATAAATAATGAAAATCAATGGCAATGAAATTCGCCCCTCTAACGTTATAGAGCATAATGGACGTTTATGGGTGGCAATAAAAGTCAATCATGTAAAACCGGGTAAAGGCGGAGCTTATGCTCAGGTTGAACTTAAGGATATTGTTTCAGGCACAAAATTAAATGAGCGTTTTCGCTCGGCTGAAACGGTTGAAAAAATTCGACTTGAACAAAATGATTTTCAATTCTTATATGAACAAGGCGATATGTTAGTATTTATGAATTTAGAAAATTATGAGCAGCTTGAATTACCACAAGAATTTGTTGGCGAGCGGGCAAAATTTCTTCAAGATGGCATGAATGTCGTTGTAGAAATGCATGAAGGCAAGCCACTTGGTATTTCTTTACCATCTCAAGTTGTTTTGGAAATTAGCGAAACAGAGCCAGTTGTAAAAGGGCAAACAGCCGCTAACTCATTCAAACCTGCAGTTTTAGAAAATGGCGTGAAAGTAATGGTTCCTCCCTTTGTTAATCAAGGTGAAAAAATTGTAGTAGATACTGAAGAAGTATCGTATTTACGTCGTTCTGATTAGTTTTTAGTTTTTTAGTTTTTAGGATTTTTTATGGCTCGTTCAGCAATATTAAATATAATGGTGCAAGCAGCAGCAAAAGCTGGCCGCTCATTAACTCGTGATTTTGGCGAAGTGGAAAATTTGCAAGTAAGCCGCAAAGGCCCTGCTGATTTCGTTACAAGCGCAGACCAAGCTGCTGAAAAAATAATCCTTGAAGAGTTGAAATATGCTCGCCCTACTTATTCATTTTTAATGGAAGAGGGAGGCGAGATAAAAGGTGAAGATGGCCAACATCGCTGGATTGTTGATCCACTTGATGGCACTACAAATTTTTTACACTCAATTCCACTTTTTGCAGTTGCAATTGCGCTTGAGCGTAATGGCGAAATTATTGCCTCGGTTATTTACAACCCAATTATGGAAGAGCTTTATACCGCACAAAAAGGTGCAGGTGCTTGGTTAAATAATCGTCGTTTAAGAGTTGCATCTAGACGCAAAATATCTGATGCCGTAATTAGCACTGGCATCAAAACAACTGGTACAAAAAATGATGCTTTAACCCTAAAACAGCTTGGTATCATTTCTCCAAGCTGTGCTGGCATAAGGCGCACTGGCTCTGCTTCAACCGATTTAGCATGGCTTGCAGCAGGTCGAATTGATGGATATTGGGAAGCTAACCTTGGTGCTTGGGACGTTGCGCCTGGATATTTATTAGTTAAAGAGGCTGGCGGATTTGTTAGCGATTATAGTGGCAAAGATAGATCCATATCAAATGGTGAAGTTGTTGCTGGCAATGAAATAATCCAAGCAAAACTTTTGAAATCAATTAAATCTGCTAGTTAAATAGAATATATTTATAACTTAGCATTTGCATCTAATCTTTTTTAGCCATTGTATTGTCAATTTTGAGTAGCTAAACTCACTTTCAAATTCTATTGCTAAAGAGTGTTTTTAATTATGTCAGATAATTTCAACCCCTATCATATCGCCTCTCCCGCTATCTATTTAATCAAGATGATTATCTTTTTGATTTTAATAGTAATAATTGGGGCGATTTTATCATTTCAGTTATTTGATGCTTTTTGGTCTAACCCCTTTATTAACGGGCTTATACTTTTTGTGCTTTTAATTGGTGTTTTACTTTCATTTAGGCAAGTAATTCGTCTTATGCCAGAAGTAAACTGGGTGAATTCATTACAAAATGAAAACTCAACTATTACAAAAAACCCTATTTTATTAGCTCCAGTAGCAACCATTATGTCTAACCGCTCAGGTGAAGCAATAATCACGCCCTCAAGCCTTCGTTCCATATTAGACAGTGTTGGAATTCGCTTAGAGGAGGCAAAAGAAACCTCACGCTATTTAACTGGTTTATTGGTATTTTTAGGACTTTTAGGAACATTTTATGGTCTTTTACAAACTGTAGGATCAGTTTCAAATATTATTTCAAGTCTTGATGTTAGTGCGGGGGAAGCTGGCGATGTTTTCACCAACCTAAAACAAGGCCTTGAAGCACCATTGAGTGGCATGGGGACGGCTTTTTCTTCATCTCTTTTTGGTCTTACTGGCTCACTTATTTTGGGGTTTCTTGATTTACAAACAGGCCAAGCACAAAATAGCTTTTATACTGACCTTGAGGATTGGATGTCATCTATGACAGAGCTTGACCACCCCGCAACCACAATGCAGGCAACAAATCTTGGTGTTTCTGGCAATGAAATGCAGGCCATGTTTGAGCAACTTGGAACGAAAATGCAAAATTCTAGTACCTCCAACGATGCAATTCGTGCAATGGCAGAGTTAGCTCATGGCATTGATGGCTTGACCAAACATATTCGCCTTGAGCAAGATGATTTAAGAAAATATATTATTGACCAGAGCGAAACAAACAAACAATTGCGAGATTTAATTGCTGCCATGTTAAAAGAAGGTAGCAAGTAATAGTTTTAAAGAGGGACATTGAGTGAATGGCTACTTCATTTAGCAAGCGCAATAACACCAGAGCCAATTATTGGCCCGGATTTGTTGATGCCCTAGCTAGCCTTTTGTTGGTTATTATATTTTTGCTGACAATTTTTGTCTTGGCGCAATTTTTTCAAGCTAAAGAAATCCTAGGCAAAGACACTGCTCTTTCACGGCTAAATTCACAAATTGCTGAATTGAGTGAATTATTGCAGCTTGAAAAGGGACAGAATCAAGACCTTGAATCAACTATTGCAACGCTCTCAGCTACTTTATCAGGCGCACAAGAAGAGCGAGATGCTCTTTCAACTCAAATATCTAGTTTTGGCTCTGGCCTTGATGGTAAAAACTCACAAATTGCCAGCTTAAACACTAAATTAATAGCAGAAAAAGACATTTCAAGCGAAGCACTCGCCCAGCTCGCTCTATTAAACCAACAGCTTAATGCGCTTCGCACTCAAATAGGCGCACTTGAGCAAGCACTTGAGGCTTCTGAACTAAAGGGGAGCGAATCTAGCACTAAAATAACTGACCTTGGTCGCCGCTTAAACCTTGCGCTAGCGCAACGAGTGCAAGATCTATCACGCTATCGTTCCGATTTTTTTGGCCGTTTACGAAATATTTTAGCTGACAGATCAGATGTTACGATTGTTGGTGATCGCTTTGTGTTTCAATCTGAGGTTTTGTTTAATGCAGGCGAGGCTAATATTTCTGATGCTGGCAGGGTAGAAATTGCTAAACTTGGTGATGCCATTTTACAGCTTGAGAGTGAAATTCCACCTGAAATAAACTGGGTATTACGAATTGATGGACATACAGATAACCGCCCTATTTCTACAGAGCAATTCCCTTCAAACTGGGAGTTAAGTGCTGCAAGGGCTATTTCGGTTGCAAAACTTTTAATTAATCAAGGAGTTTCTCCAAACAGGCTAGTTGCGGCTGGTTTTGGAGAATTTTCGCCACTTGATTTGAACGATAATGACGAGGCTTACAAACGAAATCGACGGATAGAGTTTAAACTAACTGAGTAGTGTAGTTATTAGGTAAATCTCTTACTTGACTTGAAAGCAATTTATCTAGTTAATCAATTATAGCTTAATGCAAATTTTTAAAAAACTGGGAGAAACAAAATGGCTCATGTAGTAGTATTAGGTGCTGGCCTTGGCGGCGCAATTATGGCTTACGAAATGAAAGAACAACTTCGTAAAGAAGATAGCATTACCGTTGTTACTAAAGACCCTAAATATCATTTTGTTCCTTCGAACCCATGGGTTGCAGTTAACTGGCGATCTCGTGATGATGTAGAAATTGATTTAAGGCCTGTTATGGATAAGCATGGCATTGGGTTTATTACTTCTGCTGCTACAAAAATTCTTCCAAAAGAAAATATAATTGAATTAGCAGATGGTGAGAAAATAACCTATGATTATCTAATCATTGCCACAGGGCCAGAACTTGCCTTTGATGAAATTGAAGGGCTTGGGCCGAATGGTAATACGCAATCTGTCTGTCATGTTGATCACGCTGAATTAGCTGGTAAGGCCTTTGATGAATTTTGCAAAAACCCAGGGCCAATTGTTGTTGGTGCAGTGCAAGGGGCATCTTGTTTTGGTCCTGCATATGAATTTATGTTTATTCTTGAAACTGAATTACGCAAACGCAAAATTCGTGACCAAGTGCAAATCACCTATGTAACTTCTGAGCCTTATGTTGGGCATTTGGGGCTTGATGGTGTGGGCGATACAAAAGGCCTGCTTGAAAGTGCCATGCGTGACAAACATATAAAATGGATGACAAATTCCAAGATCCAAAAGGTCGATAAAGATGTCATGCACGTGGAAACAATTGGCGATGATGGAAAATCAAAAGGGGTAACTCAAGTGCCGTTTAAGTTTTCTATGATGCTGCCTGCTTTTAGAGGCATTAAGCCTTTGATGGGCATTGAGGGGCTGGTTAATCCTCGTGGCTTTGTGATTGTTGATGAGCATCAGCAAAACCCAACATTTAAAAATATTTTCTCGGTTGGAGTTTGTGTTGCAATTCCGCCAATCGGCCCAACTCCTGTGCCTGTTGGCGTACCAAAAACTGGCTTTATGATTGAATCTATGGTGACAGCAACCGCTCATAATATTGGGCAATTGGTGCGTCAAGAAAAGCCAACCCACCAAGGCACATGGAATGCATTTTGTTTGGCAGATTTTGGTGATGGCGGCATTGCCTTCATTGCGCAACCACAAATTCCACCTCGTAATGTCAACTGGTCTTCAAGTGGCAAATGGGTGCATTTAGCAAAAGTTGGCTTTGAGAAATATTTCATGGGTAAAATGAAAAGTGGCAAGTCTGAGCCATTTTATGAAAAAGCTGCAATGAAATTAATCGGGCTTGATAAACTTAAAAAAGTTACAAAAGACGATTAAGGATCGTGCTTTTAGCTTTCTAACTATCTGATTTTGATGAAATTTTACTCCATTATCTTGAGCGCACTCGAAGTATCTAGAGCTACAAATAAAATGCTTTAACTTCGCTCAGGGTGATGGAGTTTTTTAATCAACATTGCCTCATTGTTACTTTAATTTCTTCTTAAAACTTTACAAACTCAATTTCTGCTCAACAAGTTCATTGCAACAATTTTTCTAATTTATATTCATCTACTATTAAAAATATACATTTCTTGCGCTAAGCACGACATTTATTTCATGTTAATTTATTTAAATGGGGCTTTTAATAATTAGGATTGTAAACGCTCAATTCATCGCAAGATTAAATTGTAACTTTGCTAACTCAGCATAACGCCCACCTTTGGCAACTAACTGATCGTGTGTTCCCTCATCAATCAGCTTACCATTCTCTAACACCAAAATTCTATCCGCATCACGAATTGTTGCAAGTCGATGAGCTATAACTATTGACGTTCTGCCTTTCATTAATCGCTCTAGGGCTTTTTGCACTAGGCTTTCACTTACGGCATCAAGCGAGCTGGTCGCTTCGTCAAGCATTAGAATTGGCGCATCTTTTAATAAAGCTCGAGCAATTGCTAAACGCTGCTTTTGCCCACCTGAGAGCATAACGCCACGCTCTCCAACAATTGAATTATATCCATTTTTTAACTTTAAAACAAATTCATCAACCAAGGCCGCTTTTGCTGCAGTTTTAATTTCCTCATCGCTTGCATCTGGTTTTCCAAAACGAATGTTATCTGCAATTGTACCTGAAAATATTACTGTGTCTTGCTCAACATATGCAATTCGCTCTCTTAATTCATGCGGATCAACATCTTGCACATTAAGGCCATCAACTAAAACCCGCCCATTGCTAACATCATAGAATCTTTGCACAAGAGAGAAAATTGTTGATTTTCCTGCGCCAGATGCCCCGACTAGGGCAATTGTTTCACCCGATTTTATAGAAAAACTAACATCATGCAAAATAGCATCACTATCTCTTGTGTGATAGGTAAAATCTACATTTTCAAATGCCAGACTGCCCAAAGATGGGTTAGGCATAGCAATTGGATTTTTTGCAATTTTCAACTCTGGCTTAGTTTGTAAAATCTCAATCAAGCGGTGTGTTGCCCCAGCCACAGTCTGCAAATTACCCCAAATATCAGACATATTGGTCAACGCAGATGAAGCCATCATGGCATAAATCATGAATTGCATAAGTTCGCCTGTTGTAACTTCACCTGCAAAAACCGCATTTGCGCCCCACCATGTCATAAGCATAATTGCAGCTGTTGCTAAAAACACAACTAAAGTAACCAAGAAAGAGCGAGCAAATAGTCTATTTTTTTCTGCTAAAAAACTCTCTTCCGAGCGAGAAGAAAAAACTTCTACTTGGATTTTTTCTTGCACAAATGATTTTATAGTTTTTATCGAGCTTAACGCCTCAGTCGCCATTGCGCTTATATCAGCTAGTGCGTCTTGTGTTTTAACAGACATAGCTCGCAACCTATGCACAAATAGCACCACTGGAATAACAATAAGCGGACCGATTATTACCACCGATGCCGTTAGCTTTGGTGATGTCAAAAACATCATGATTAATGCGCCAATGATAATTACTAATGAACGAAGGGCAACCGAAGCACTTGAGCCAACCGCTCCACGAATTGTTGCAACATCGCCATTTAGGCGTGAAGTTAACTCACCAACACGATGGGTGTCATAATAAGCACTATCAAGCGTAAGCAGGTGGTTAAAAACAGCACAGCGTAAATCAGTAAGCACTCTTTCGCCAATAATTGAGATGAAATAAAATCTTGCGCCCGAGGCAATTGCCATCAACAAAGCAACCGCCAAAATTGCCCAGCCATATTGGATGATTATATCCAAATTTTGGGACATGAAACCTTCATCAATTACCGATCCGAGCAGTGCTGGAATTATTAAAGCCGTACCTGAGCCAACCAATAAAAAAAGCAATGTAAGAGCCAAGCGATATGGGTATTTTAAAATGAATGGCAAAAGGGCACGTAAGGGTTTTAATTTACCTACTTGTGTCTTCTTATTTGACTTAGATTGCTTTGAAGAAGAAATTTCTTGCTCTTTTGACATTTTATTATCTTTATTTTGCCTTTATCTTCTCTACATAAGAGACTAATTTCCATTTAGCAACTATCAGCACTTGCGATTTGTGCTAAGTTTGTTTATTAAGACGCCAGAAATTACTATTAAAGGCAAAATTGAATATTTTGCTACGGCTTGTTAAGGTATTAAAATGAAAAAAGATTTGCACCCAGACTATCACAGCATAAAAGTTGTCATGACAGATGGCACTGAATTTATGACTCGTTCAACCTATGGTAAAGAGGGTGACACGCTTACTCTTGATATTGACCCACTTACCCACCCAGCGTGGACTGGTGGCACTGGTCAATTGCTTGATCGTGGCGGACGTGTTTCTCGCTTTAAAGAAAAATTCAAAGGTATTATGGGCTAAGCTAGGCTCTATTCATTCTTTAAAATTTTAAAATCCGCATAGTCTTTAGATTATGCGGATTTTTTCATTCGCCAAATGCAGCTTTAATGCGTGAAAGCTGGTCTGCTATGCCACCAGAGGCAGAACTTTTAGTTTTTGCCTCAACCCCGACTTGCTCAACACTATTTCGATCAAGGCGATCAAACTGTATTACTCGCTCATATAAGCGATCGCCCTTTGTAATAAATTTTAACAAACTTTGGGGTAGATCGTCCCAGCCTGGGCCTCCCCGCTCAATTGGGGTGGCTGAAAACCTTATTTTTTCTTTTTCGTCTCTTGCACTTTTTGCAGTAATCTCACCTTCAGAAACTGCACGGTGTAACAATAACCAAGATGCTAATTGCATTAAGCGAGTTGTTAAACGCATAGATTGAGTTGCATAAACTAAAGAGGTTTCTCTGTTTAAATCGCGGCTTTCTTTACGTCCTGCCCCATCAAGATAGCTTGCAATTTCTTCAATTAAATTCATGCCCTCGGTATATAATTTATCAAACTCACCAGATGCAAAAAGATGAGGGGCAATTGATATTGCTAAATTTTCTTTTGCATTATCACTATTTTTGTCTTTATCTGGCAATTTATCTCAACCTATTAAAAATGCTTATAAGAGTATTTCTTAAACCCTAATACGCAAACCATTCTGTGTCACCTAGCTAAAGGCAACTATAGCTAATATAAAGCAATTATAGCTAATTTGTAAGAATACTTAGAAATTAAGATAAAAAAAAGAGCCGATAAACGGCTCTATATAAGTTATAACAGGAGATCTCAATTATATCTAATGTCCTCAAAGGGAGGAAGAAGAGGACAAAATGAAAACTCAATAAAAGTTATATCGCTATTTATTTAAATAAAAGTTAACGATGCACCTTTTTTTAACCAAGCTAATTTACAACCCATAAACCGAGATTTTCATCCAATACTAAAGCATGAATGATTATTTAAAATATAATTAAAACCCATAGATGATAAAATGATTATAAAAGAACTCATAAACGCCATTAAAATTACTTCTAATAATGAGGGGAGCTTTTTAGAGCTTAAAAAACGAAAAATTCTGCCCCCAAAAGCTGACGAGGTTAGCATTAAAATTGCTTATGCTGGAGTAAATGGGCCTGATATTTTGCAAGCAAAAGGGCTTTACTCACCAACAAAAGAAAATACTAATTGGCCTGGGCTGGAAGTGAGCGGTGAAATAATTGCCCGTGGTGAAAAAGTTAAGAATTTTAAAATTGGCCAAAAAGTGGTGGCACTTTGCAATGGTGGCGGTTATGCCGATTTCATTAATATACCTAAGGGTCAGGTTTTACCTCTACCCAATGGATGGAGTTTTGCACAAGGGGCAACTATCCCTGAAACATTTTTTACAATTATGCAGACCCTAAAAATGCACTCAAAGTTAAAAAAAGGAATGTTTGTACTTATTCATGGCTCATCAGGAGGAATTGGCTCAACTGCAATTCAAATAGCAAACCATTATGGCGCACACTCTATTGCGCTAGTTTCTAGTGATGAAAAAGCAAAATATGTTCAAGGTTTGGGAGCAGAGCATATTATCAATTACAAAAAAGAGGATTTTGTTAAACGCACGTTAGAGATAACCAATGGGCATGGGGCAGATAGGATAATAGATATTATTGGTGGCGAGGTTTTTAGTAAAAATATCATGGCCTGCGCTAAAGGCGGGAGCATAATTTTGCTTGGGCTGCTTGGGGGTGTAAAATCTGAAATAAACCTAGCCTCGATCTTATTAAAAAATATAACTATTTTTGGCTCGACCCTTGGACCAAAGAATAGTGCCAAAAAATCTCAAATTGCTAAGCTATTAAAACAAGAAATTTGGCCTGCTCTTGTTGCAAAAACTATTAAACCTCCAAAAATTAAGTCTTTTAATCTTGATGAGGCAAATTTAGCACATGAGCAAATGCGCTCACAAAATCATTTTGCCAAAGTTATTCTCAAGAGTAATTTATTTGAGTGATATAAATATTGAAAAATAATATTTTTCGATCTATAATGATAAGCAATTCACCTTAAATTATTATTCTTAAGGCGGAGCGGGCTAAAAAATCAGCCTGCGCCCTAAAATAATTATAGCTATTTGGAGATTATAGAATGGCACCAACACTTTTAATGCCTAAAGCAACCGCCGTATGGCTTATTGACAATACTGGTTTGACCTTTGATCAAATTGCTGACTTTTGCTCTTTGCATATTCTTGAAATTACAGGAATTGCTGATGGTGATATTGCACGCCAAGTTAGGGGTGTTAACCCGATTAACAATGGCCAATTAGATAAAGAAGAAATTGCCAAGGCTGAAGCTGATCCTAAATATCGCATGAAGCCAAAAGAAAGCAAAGTTATACTAGCTAAAAAAAGACGCAAAGGGCCAAGATATACGCCTATTTCTAGACGTAACGAGCGACCCGGAGCTATTAAATGGCTCGTGCGTTCTCATCCAGAATTAAAAGATGCTGCAATCATTCGTCTTGTTGGAACTACAAAAACTACCATTGAAGCCGTGCGAGAAGGCACTCATTGGAATAGTGCGAACTTGTCTATGCTTGACCCTGTTACTTTGGGGCTTTGCACTCAAATTGATCTTGATATGGAAGTAAAAAAAGCTGCTGGAACTACTCCAGATGACACAGATAATCTACGTGGGACAAAACTGCTTTCTGCTGAAGAAGCGTTAGCAAAAGCTCATGATGGTATAGAGAAACCTGTAACGATTGATACTCTTGATAATGTTAAGAAAATATCTGCTGATGATGAAATTGACGCTGATTCGGTTTTTGCAAATCTTACGTCGTTGAAAAAAGACTGAGATTTAATTGAAAAATAATATTAAGGCCACGAAACTCTTCGTGGCCTTTTTTTTAGATTAATAATTATACAATACTGGTTTGCGACTTTATTAGCTCATCTTTTACTTCAAGTTTTTGTTTTTTAAGCAAAACAATTGCCGCTTCATCAATACTGGAATGGGCAAGCTCTGCTTCTAATTGGCTCTCTAGATCTTTATGACGCAACTCTAATGCGGCTATATGGCTTTGAACTGTCATAACTACTCCTCATTTTGTTTTAAAAAATCGAATTATACTATTTCAGTTTTCCATAAGTATAGATTCATGTCGATGGAAAAACATAAATTTTTAGGAAATTTGATAAAATTATGTTAGTTTATATTTTTTAGAAATAATTGTGGACGGATTTTAATGTTAGAATTAACACCAGAGCAGAGTGCAAAATTGGGGCTAGAGTTAGCAACAAAACTGCAAGAACATTCAGATCTTGAAGCAACCCTTAGTGTATTAGTTGCAAACCATACCAGTGACAAAATGCTTATTCAACGGATAAAAAAACGAAAACTACACATTAAAGATAGAATTGTTGAGCTGGAGGGAATTATCCTTCCAGATATAATTGCCTAAGAGAATATTTGTTATTAAAGAATAGAAACTTGAAACTATTATCAATTTGAGATAAATGATTTTTTATTAAATTAGCTCCCAAAAGTGAGATTAATCTATGTTTACCTCCCCTCCAGTTGCAATTGTTATGGGCTCACAGTCAGATTGGCCGACCATGCGAAAAGCGGCTGAAATCCTTGATATTCTTGAGATAGAGTATGAAGCACAAATTGTTTCGGCTCATCGCACCCCTCAAAGACTTTATGACTTTGCAACTGGTGCAAGAGAGCAAAATTTTAATGTTATAATTGCAGGAGCTGGCGGGGCTGCACATCTTCCTGGTATGATTGCGGCTTTAACATCTTTGCCCGTTTTTGGCGTTCCTATTCAATCTAAGGCATTAAGTGGCAAAGATAGCTTGCTTTCGATTGTGCAGATGCCTGCTGGCATTCCTGTTGGCACTTTGGCTATTGGTGAAGCTGGGGCAAAAAATTCTGCTCTACTTGCTGCCTCTGTGCTATCGTTAAGTAACATAACGATAAAAGAAAATTTAGAGCAATTTCGTCAAGAACAAACTGCATCTGTTGCACAGTTTCCGGTTGATTAAATGAGTGAGAAAACCCAAAAAATGCTACCTATAGGGTCAACCATTGGAATTATTGGCGGTGGGCAGCTTGGCCGTATGTTAGCCCTTAGTGCTGCACAATTGGGCATGAAAACCATAATTTTTTGCCCTGATGAAAACAGCCCAGCTTTTGATGTAACTCCTAATAAAATTATTGCACCATATGATGATGAGAACGCTTTAACAAAATTTGCTAACTCTTGCGATATTATAACTTTTGAATTTGAGAATTTACCAGCAAAATCAATCAAATTTTTAGAAAGCATAAGCTCTGTTTCACCCGATTCACGAGCATTGTTTATTTCTCAGGATCGAATAAAGGAAAAAGAATTTCTTTTACGAAGCGATATTAATATTGCTAGTTTTGCACCTGTTAATTCCATTGAGGATTTAGAAAAGGCTTATTTAAAAATTGGCCCAAAAGCAGTCCTAAAAACAACCAGAATGGGATATGATGGCAAAGGGCAAAGAATAGTTTCTTCATTAGAGATGGCCAAACAGGCGTATGAAGAGTTGAAAAATTCTGAATTAGTTTTAGAAAAATTTATTCCTTTTGAGCGTGAAATATCTGTGGTGATTGCTCGCAATAAAGACGGCCAAGTGCGCGACTTTGAGCCTGCGGAAAATATACATGAAAACCATATTCTAAAAACCAGCACAATACCTGCAAATATTGATAATATTACTGCAAAGCGAGCTAGTCGAATTGCCCAACAAATTGTTGGCTCATTAAATTATGTTGGTGTTCTTGGAGTAGAGTTTTTTATAACTAGTGCAGATCCAAAGTCAGCCGACCAAAACCCTATTCTATTAGTTAATGAAATTGCGCCAAGAGTACATAATTCTGGCCATTGGACACAGGCTGGCTGTATTACCGATCAATTTGAGCAACATATCAGAGCAATCTGTAATTGGCCTTTAGGCGACCCTACAAGATATTGTGATGTTGTAATGGAGAATCTCATTGGAGATGAAATAATTGATGCCCATAAAAATCTTAAATCAGGTGTTCAGCCGCATTTTTATGGCAAAAAGCAAATTCGAGAGGGGCGAAAAATGGCTCACTTGAATATTGTTACCAAATAAAATCAGTTTTCTTAATAAAAAACACCTTAAATTGGCTATTAGTATAGACAAGCGAGGCAAGCTCTGGTAGTTCAGCGGCTAATGTTTTTATATAATTTTATGGAGCAACAGAGCTTTGCAAGTAGTAGTACGTGATAATAATGTAGATCAGGCGTTAAGAGCGCTTAAAAAGAAACTTCAACGCGAAGGTGTTTTTCGTGAAATGAAACTTCGTAATTATTATGAAAAGCCTTCAGAAAAGCGTGTGCGCCAAAAAGCTGAAGCTGTTCGTCGTGCTCGCAAACTAGAGCGCAAGCGCCTTCAGCGTGAAAGTGGCTCAGTCTAGTTTCGTATCTAGAATACTAAATTAAACAATGAATTTCAGGTCGCCAATGGCGGCCTTTTTTTGTAGGTTTTTGGGAGATTGTTTAAAGCGGGCTAAATATAATATATTTTGCTGTTTGCATTTTTTGACTTAGCCCGTGCATTACTTCACCTTCATTACATACGGGCCATAATACTTATTTTATTCACTTTGCCGTACCGTACGTTACGGTACGGCAATATAAATTTTAATGATTGAAATTTACTTTGGTAGTGCCTTATGGTCGTAAAAATGTTTAAAGTTAGCTTTAAAAACCGTAAAATATAGTTCTTTGACTATAGCTATTGTTAATTTACAAAATCTGATTAATTTATAAATGTTTTTACCTGTTGCCAGATATTATTTTCCCACAAATTATCATGATCGCCATTCTCTACAATCCATAATTGTTGCGGGTTTTTAGCTTTTGCAAAAACTTCTCTGCCATGACTAATAGGAATAGTTTTATCTTTTTCACCATGAGCAAGAAAGAGCGGCTCATCAACTTTTTCTACCCAATCAATTGTCGGATACTTGTCTTTCATTAGCTTGGCAACAGGAATGAAGGGATAGCGTTCTTGGGCAATGTCTGCAGCTGAAGTAAACGGGCTTTCAAGAATAAGTGCTTGTGCCTCACGGCGTACAGCCACAAAACTTGCAGGACCTGTACCAAGTGATCTGCCCCAAATTACTATTGGATCTCCTTTTGCTTTTAGCCAATCAAATACAGCTAGGCTATCAACCAGCAAGGCTTTTTGTGAAACCTTTCCTGGTGACATAGGAAAACCGCTATAATCAAAGGCTAAAAAGCCGTACCCATCTTCACCCATTTTTTTAAATCTAAAATATTCATCGGTAAAACTACCCGCATTCCCCTTATAATAAAGAATGGTTGGTTTATTATCTTTAGGAGCAAGATACCAACCACGCACTTGCATAATATCAACAGGAATGACTATTAATTTTGCACCTGCAATATCTGCCTCGCTAAGGCTTAAGACCTCTCCAGCAAGAGAATATTGCATATTGGTTTGATTTTTATAGATGAATAATATCGCACCTAAATAGAGCGAGACGATAAATACTAGTCCCCAAATAATGATATTTTTCATATATTTTCTTTTCAAATTGCCAAGCCTTTTATCAATGGCCAAGTGCTTTAATAATATTTTCAGTCATTTTTTTAGCATCACCAAATAACATCATTGTATTATCTCTAAAAAACAATTCATTTTGTACGCCCGCATAACCTGCCGACATACCCCGTTTGATGAATAATACCGAATGGGCATTTTCGACATCTAAAATGGGCATGCCATAGATTGGCGAAGTTTTATCAGTTTTAGCAGACGGATTGGTTACATCATTTGCACCAATTACAAACGCAACATCGGTTTGGGCAAATTCAGAATTTATATCCTCTAATTCAAATACATCATCATAAGGTACATTAGCTTCTGCCAAAAGTACATTCATGTGCCCTGGCATACGACCCGCTACAGGGTGAATAGCATATTTAACTTCAACGCCTTCTTCTTTAAGCAAATCTACCATTTCACGCACTGCATGTTGAGCTTGGGCAACCGCCATGCCATAACCCGGCACAATGATTACTCTTGAGGCGTTCTTCATCATGAAAGCGGCATCCTCTGCTGAACCTTGTTTTACTGGGCGAGTTTCTTCTTCACCTGAACCTGCGCTTGCACTATCACCGCCAAAACCACCAAGTATCACCGAGATGAAAGAGCGGTTCATTGCTTTACACATGATATAAGAGAGAATTGCACCAGATGAGCCAACTAATGCCCCTGTGATAATAAGTGCAGTATTGCCCAGCGTAAAGCCAATGCCAGCCGCCGCCCAACCCGAATAAGAATTGAGCATAGAAACAACCACAGGCATATCAGCTCCGCCAATTGGAATAATCATCAACACGCCAAGCACTAAGGCAACAACAATGATTGCCCAAAATAGCCAAGCAGCATTGCTCATGATTATTAAATAAACCAGATAAACCAACAAAACGCCAAGAGCTAAGTGAAGAACATGACGAAGCGGCAAAATGATTGGTGTGCCAGACATGCGGCCATCTAATTTTAGAAAAGCAATGACCGAGCCAGTAAAGGTGAAAGCACCAATGGCCGCACCAAGGCTCATTTCAACCAAGGCTTGAGCATGGATATGGCCGATTTCTCCAATGCCAAATGCCGCTGGCGCATAAAAAGCCGCTAGCGCAACAAACACGGCTGAAAGGCCAACTAATGAGTGAAAAGCCGCTACTAATTGGGGCATATCTGTCATAGCAATTTTTTTGGCCATAACTGCACCAATTGTACCACCAATGCCAAGACCAGCAAGGATTAGCACCCATGAGAGAGGAGAAATGGGCATTAACACACCAAGTGTGGTTAGAATGGCGATACTCATACCAATCATGCCAAATCTATTGCCTTGGCGAGCTGAGGCAGGCGAAGAAAGACCACGAAGGGCAAGAATGAATAAAACACCCGAAATAAGATAAAGAACAGAAGCGATATTTGCTGAAATCATTTTACTTCTCCTTCTTTTTATACATTGCGAGCATGCGCTGGGTAACTAAAAAGCCACCAAAAATATTCACACTAGCTAAAATTAAAGCGATGAAGCCAAAGACTTTTGAAGCAACTCCAGCCCCCTCAACCAAATTGACCCCAACCGCCAATAATGCACCAACCACAATTACCGAAGAAATTGCGTTTGTAACACTCATCAAAGGAGTATGAAGTGCGGGAGTTACACTCCAGACCACGAAATAACCAACAAAAATCGCTAGGACGAAAATTGCTAATCTAAAGAAAAATGGATCTATTACCTGTTCCATTATTTTGCTCCTTTAACATTTTTTTTGGCAGTAGTTTTTTTAGCGGGCGGTTTTTTTGGCGCAGCTTTTTTTACTGGTTTTACTTCAATATTTGGGTGAATAATTTTTTTGTCTTTGGTCAAGACAGTAGCTTTAACCAATTCATCTTCCCAATCAATTTTCAGCTCTTTTGTTTCTTTATCAATAAGCGTTTCTAAAAAGCTCATTAGATTGCGTGAATAAAGTGAAGAGGCACTATTGGCAATTCGCCCTGCCATATTAGTATAGCCGATTATGGTAACATCATTATGCACTACCACTTTATCTGGCTTGCTTAATTCACAATTGCCGCCACGTTCAGTTGCTAAATCAACAATGATTGAGCCAGCGGCCATCGATTCTACCATTTTTTTGCTAATGAGTTTTGGTGCTGGCCGCCCCGGTATAAGAGCCGTGGTGATAACAATATCTTGTTTTGCAATGTGAGATGCGGTTAGTTCAGCCTGCTTTTTTTGATAAGCAGCACTCATTGGCTTGGCATAACCGCTAGCTGTTTCTGCTTGTTTAAATTCCTCGTCCTCAACCGCTATAAATTTTGCACCAAGCGAGGCTACTTGTTCTTTTGAAGCTGGGCGCACATCAGTTGCGCTAACCATTGCC
>Ga0256834_1001188_pt1 | contig 18121 bp, 11 predicted proteins | sample 4281140metaG_FD_190536 | JGI IMG/M metagenome (GOLD analysis project Ga0256834, IMG submission 190536) | Hydrothermal vent microbial communities from East Pacific Rise, Pacific Ocean - 4281-140 | ecosystem: Environmental > Aquatic > Marine > Hydrothermal vents | place: Pacific Ocean: East...
TGGATTTATTGTCTTGTACTTTATGCATCACATCCGCGAATAAAGGGGCGCAAGATACAACTTTTATTTTAGAACTTTCTCTTTTTAAAGGAATTGTATTTGATACAATTAATTCTAATAATTTAGAGTTTTCTATTCGTTCATAAGCCTTACCAGACAAGATAGGATGTGTACACATAGCACGTACGCTTATTGCGCCTTTTTCCATCATTAAATCTGCTGCTTTTGCAAGTGTTCCACCTGTATCAATCATATCATCAACTATAATTACATGACGATCTTTTACATCTCCAATGAGTTCCATAGTAGAAATAACATTGGCTTTTAAACGTTGTTTATAACAAATAACAACATCACTTTCTAAATGTTTTGAATACGCATAAGCGCGTTTTGATCCTCCCATATCAGGAGAAGCAATTGTTAAATTAGGGAGGTTTAATTTTTTAATATAGGGTAGAAATAAAGTTGAGGCAAATAAATGATCAACGGGTTTTTCAAAAAAACCTTGAATTTGATCGGCATGTAAATCCATTGTCATAATTCTTGTTGCCCCAGCTGTTTGTATTAAATTAGCTACTAATTTTGCGCCAATTGCAACACGAGGTTGATCTTTACGATCTTGCCTTGCCCAACCAAAATAAGGAATTACAGCCGTAATATGGCGTGCAGAAGCTCTTTTTGCAGCATCTAACATTAATAATAGTTCCATTAAATTATCAGAATTAGGGAATGTTGATCCAATAATAAAAATACGTCTTCCCCTAACTGATTCTACGAAAGCTGGTTGAAATTCTCCATCGCTAAACCTTGAAACAACTACGTTTCCTAGTTTAACACCATAATATTTTGCAATTTTTTTAGCCAATACTTCACTTTGAGAACAAGCAAATATTTTAGGCTCTAAATGATGGTCTTCCATGCTAATTAGCTGTGTTATTTAGTTTAATTGTAATGTGTTGTTGTTTGTTGGGTACAAATTTAAAATTATTTAAATGGTTATGGCATAACTTCGTTAAGTTTTTACAATTTAAACAAAAATTATTTTTAAATTTGCAAACCTATTAGATTAGCCTCGATGGCGGAATTGGTAGACGCGCTGGATTCAAAATCCAGTTCTTTCGGGAGTGCGGGTTCGATTCCCGCTCGAGGTACTTAAAAACACTTTACAATTTTGTAAAGTGTTTTTTTTAGTAAACCATTTGTTGCTAATAAAAAATCAACAAAAAATAATAGCTTCTATGTTTCAATTATCTATTTAATCTATTTAAATTAGTGGACAAAATTGTAAATAACTTTTATGTCCCTTTTTCAAAGTTCAGTTGTAGCAAAATATCTTAATACTCAGAATAAAGAGATCATTGCAACAAAGTGGCAACTTTTTAAAAATCACTTTCAGAATCCAACTATTCAAGAAAACATTCGAAATAGTAAAGAAGAACAATATCAGGGTGGTTTTATTATAGATTTATTTGTTAATATTTTAGGCTATACAAAAAACCCAGCACCCAATTTTAATATAATAACAGAACAGAAAAATGTTAAGGATGCAAAAAAAGCAGATGGTGCAATTATTATCAACAACAAGATAAAAGCTGTTGTTGAATTAAAAGGAACAGAAACAACCGATTTAAACAAAGTAGAAACACAAGCATTTGGCTATAAAAACAATCAGCCAGAATGTACGTATGTAATAACTTCAAACTTTGAAAAGCTACGTTTTTATATTGATAATGCTATTGAACACATAGAGTTTAATTTGTTTACGTTGAGCCAACAACAATTTGAGTTGTTGTTTTTGTGTTTAGCCTATGAAAATATTGCAAATGATATTCCTAAAAAATTAAAGGAGCAATCTGTAAGTCATGAAGATGTTATTACAAAAACATTGTATAAAGATTATTCATTATTTAAAAGGGAGTTGCATCAAAATTTAGTGGTACAAAACCCGCAAATTGATGAACTAACTTTATTTAAAAAATCACAAAAATTATTAGATAGGTTTCTGTTTTTATTTTTTGCAGAAGACAGGAAGTTATTGCCTCCAAATTCTGTTAGGTTGGTATTAAGTGATTGGAAAGATTTAATAGAAAGAGATGCATACAAACCCTTATATCAAAGATTTAAAAAATATTTTGGCTATTTAAATACAGGTTTTAATGGTAAAAGGTATAATGTGTTTGCCTATAATGGCGGTTTATTTAAACCAGATGAAGTTTTAGATGCAATTAAAATTGATGACGAACTTCTTTATAAACATACTTTAAAACTTTCTGAATACGATTTTGATAGTGAAGTTGATGTAAATATTTTAGGACATATTTTTGAAAATTCTCTTACTGAAATTGAAGAAATTCAATCAAAATTAGAAGGACAAGAAGTAGATAAAAAAACATCAAAACGTAAAAAAGATGGTGTTTTTTATACACCAAAATACATAACCAAATACATAGTTGAAAATACCATTGGTAAACTGTGTGAAGAAAAGAAAAAAGAGTTTGATATTTCCGATGAAACCTATAAACCAGCCAAACAACGAAGTAGAAAGCGTATCAACAATTTGCAACAATATAGAGATTGGCTATTACAACTCACTATTTGTGATCCCGCTTGTGGCTCTGGAGCATTTTTAAACCAAGCGTTAGATTATTTAATAACGGAACATAGGTATATTGATGAGCTTTCAGCTAAATACAACAAAGATGCTTTTGTTTTAAGTGATGTTGAAAAAAGTATTTTAGAAAATAATTTGTTTGGGGTAGATTTAAATGAAGAGAGTGTTGAGATAGCCAAACTATCCTTATGGTTGCGTACTGCCCAACCTAATAGAAAGTTAAACGATTTAAGCAACAATATAAAGTGTGGTAATAGTTTAATTGATGATGTGGCTGTTGCAGGAGATAAAGCATTTAACTGGCAACAAGAATTTCCTCATATTTTTACTAAAGGTGGTTTTGATGTAGTGATTGGAAACCCTCCTTATGTAAGACAGGAGTTATTTAAAGAAATTAAGTCTTTTTTGGAAGAAAATTATACGTGCTATAATAGTGTTGCAGATTTATATACTTACTTCATTGAGAAAGGTATTAATTTAATAAACAGTGATGGTTTACATTCATTTATTTTACCAAATAAGTTTTTAAAAGCTACTTATGGTAAACAAATACGTAAAGTTCTTAAAGAAAATACAAATATTGAATTGCTATTTGATTTTGATGATTACCCTGTTTTTGATGATGCAACTACGTACCCGATTATTTATGTTTTAAATAAAAAGAATAATTACAAAAAGGATTATTTTATTTATTCTGAAATTAATAAACGAAATAACATAAATGACCCGATTTCTTTGTTAAAACTGAAAAAACATAATGTTCCTTTCAAATCTTTAACTGAAGAAATGTGGAATTTTGTAGATATTAATTCATTCAATTTAATTGAAAAACTAAAATCAAAGAGCAATCAATTAGGTGAATTTGTATCCAAAAAAATATTTTATGGTATCAAAACTGGAAAGAATGAAGCATTTATTATTAATGAAGAAAAAAAAGAAGAACTAATTAAGTTAAACCCAAAAAATTCAGAAAGAATTAAAATACTAGCCACAGGAAAAGAAATAAAAAGAAATTCATTTAATTTTCAAAATAAATATTTGCTTTTTACGGGTTTCAATGATGATATTCCTAAATTATATCCAGACATTCAGGTTGAGTTAGACAAATATAAAGAAGCATTAATTAAGCGTTATGATCAAGGTGAAAATTACTGGAATTTAAGAGCTTGTGCTTATTATAAGGAAATGCAACAACCAAAAATAATTTATCCAAGAATTAATAGCAAAGGAAATTTTTATTTAGATGAAAAAGGAGATGTTTTTTTGTTAGATAATAATTTTTTCATTTCAACAAATTCTAAATCGCTTTTAGCATTGCTAAATTCAAAACTTATCTTTTTTTATTTGAAAAATATATGTACGACATTACAAGGTGGTTTTTATGATTTTAGAAGGGATAAAATAACAACTATACCAATTTCAAATAACATTAATAAAATTGATAATGCGTTATCACATCTATCTGAAAATTTAATTGTTGCAACAAATGAAAGTAGTTCATTAATAAGTAAATTCCAAAGAACACTAAAACGTAAATTTGAGTTAGAAAAATTATCAAAAAAATTACAAAATTGGTATTTATTGCCGTTTGCAGATTTTGTAAAGGAGCTAAAAAAGAAAAAAATTAAATTATCGTTGCAACAAGAAGCAGCATGGGAAGATTACTTTTTAACAGAACAACAAAAGGCAACAACACTAAAACAACAAATAGAAACAACAGACAAAGAAATTGATGCAATGGTGTATGAGTTGTATGGGGTAACGAAGGAGGAAATAAAAATTGTGGAGGAGAGTTAATTAATAAAATTCAACACAATTAAATAATTATTAACACTTTATGTTAATAAAAATATATATATTTGCATGAAAATTACGTTTAATGATAACAAATTAAAAAAGTACGCTAATAATGATAGGTTGGCTGAAAGAAAACTAGGAAAGAGAGAAGCTCAACTTTTTAAACAACGACTTGATGAATTAGAAGCTTCTCAAACTTTAGAAGATGTTAGATACCTACCAGGCAATTACCATGAATTAGTTAGCAATAGAAAAGGGCAATGGGCTTGTAATTTAGTTCACCCTTATAGATTAATTTTTGAACCTCACCAAGACCCAATCCCTACTAATGATGACGGTCAATATCTCTGGATAGAGATAAGAGGAGTTGAAATTATTGAAATTGAAGATTATCACTAAAAAAAGAAAAATGGCTACTACTACACAATATTATCCTCAAACAGTTTCGCATTCTGGTACAACTTTAGCTGAAATTTTAAAAGAAAAAAAAATGGGGGCAAAAGAATTTGCTATTAGAACTGGAAAACCCGAAAAAACAATTTCAGATGTTTTAAATGGCAAAAGTGGGATAACTCCTGAAATGGCAATTTTATTTGAGCAAGTTTTAAAAATACCTGCACATTTTTGGATTAATCGTCAAAGAACTTATGACGAATATTTGGCAAGAGTTAAATTTCAAAAAACAATAGAAGAAGGTATTGAGTGGTCTAAAAATTTTCCCTATGCTAAAATGGCTTCGTTTGGTTGGGTTGAAAAAACCAGTAAAAAAGAAACTAAGGTTATTAATTTGTTTGAATATTTTGAAGTATCTAATAAAAAAGGGTATTACGACTTTTATCATAATCAAAAATTGCTTGTTAACTTTAGAATATCATTAAAAAATAATGAAAATGCAGGAGCAATTGCAGCTTGGTTAAGGCAAGGTGAAATTCAAGCAAATGCTTTAAGCGCCCCTAAATTTGATAAAAAGAAATTATTTGAGATAATTCCAAAATTAAAAAAAATTATAGCATCACAACCAAATAATTTTTTTAGTAAGATACAAGCATTATGTAATTATGCAGGTGTAAAAGTAGTTCATACGCCTTGTTTACCAAAAGCACCAATTCACGGTTCAACTAGATGGTTAGGAGATATTCCATTAATTCAATTAAGTGGTCGTTATAAAAGAAATGATATATTTTGGTTTACCTTTTTTCACGAGATTGGACATATTTTATTGCACGGTAAAAAGTACATTGCAATTGAAAATATTAAATATGATGGAGAAAATGAAATTTATGAAAATGAAGCAAATGAATTTTCTGCAAACTTATTATTGAATATAGAGCAAGAAAATGAAATAGTAAGCAATCATGTTTTAACAGAAAAGGATATTATAAATTATGCTAAAAAATTTAAAACTCACCCAGCTATTATAATTGGTAGGTTACAACATTTAAAATTAATTCCTTTTGGATTAGGAAATAATTTATTTCATCCAATTAAGTTTTAATTAAAGTTTTCCAAAATACTTATGGTTCGAGTCCTATGTAGACCGAAAAAACATCTCATTTGAGATGCTTTTTTATGCTTTTATGACTTATTGCTATTGATTTAAATCCCCACAAAGTTTTACTTTTAGTAACACAGCTCCTGGTAAATATGCTAAAGGAATTGACGCTTTAGTGAGTATATTGATACTGTTTTCCTTAGCTCCATTTTTTAATAATATTTTTGTTGCATTATTTAAAAGTTTTTCCATTTCTTCATTTTCGTCATTTTGTATCGTATTGATTATAATTTCTTCTTCACTACTAATTTGTGCTATACAAGCTCCAAATGCATTAGCAACCTCCAGATGCATTGGGAACAGCACTTTTGAAGCTCCGGCTATTTCTTTGGGCAAAAGGAAAGCACCTCCACCACAAGCAACTACAGGGATATCTTTTGCTTCAGTTTTTAACTTATCTACCAATTTTTCAATTTCTAATTGAATACATGTTTTCACTTGTTTAAATGCTTGTAAATAAGAAATTGTAATAATTTCGTTTATTTTTTCTTTAATAATCTTCTTTATAAATGAACCATCTATATTTAATTGTCCTTCCACTAAAAAGAAATCAGTAATTGTTAATATATCCCCTCCAAAGGCAATTGATTTTTCTTTTAAACGATATCCTACTGAATCTGGCCCAAGTGTACAAATTCCATCATTAAATCTAACAATAGTCCCTCCACCTATACCAACAGATACCACATCTGGCATTCTGAAATTTGTAAACACACCTCCAATTTGCGCCGCTTGTGTACTTTCCCTAGGGAAAAAGTTAACCAATACCCCACCATCAGAAGTAGTTCCACCAACATCAATAACAATGCCATTTTCTATTTTTGAAAGTGAGCCAGCTCCACGAATACTATTGGTTGGTCCGGACGATATTGTTAGAACAGGGAAATTTTGAACTTGATCCAAAGACATCAATGTTCCATCGTTTTGTCCAATAAATAATTGAGATGATAGCCCAAGATGGTCGACAGTTTCCTTAAAAGCTCTCACCATTTTAGATGCAACGCCTTGTAATGAGGCATTAAGTATGCATGCATTTTCTCTTTCCAATAAACCCAATCCACCAATTTGATACGAGCAGCTTACTTTAACGGCATCTCCTAAAATTTCTTTAGACCAAGAGGCAACTTGCAACTCCTGATCGGGATTAATTTTTGAGAATATTCCAGTAACGGCAAGTGATTCTATTTTGCCTTTCATTTTAAGTAAACATTCTTTTACTTCAACTTCATTTAACGGGCTAATAATTCTTCCATCATATTCATATCCTCCATGAACCATATAGCAATGTTTTCCCAAAAGTTTTTTGAGATCTTCAGGGAAATCTGACATTGTTGGAATTGCCCTGCTCGCCGGCAAACCTATACGGATAGCACCTATTCTATTGAGATTTTTTCTTTCTACCAAGGCGTTGGTACAATGTGTTGTTCCCAACATAATATATTTGATAGCTTCAATAGGAACAGCTGCTTGTTGAAGTACTTCTTTTATAGCTTTTTCAATACCGCTACTGACATCCAATGTAGTAGTTTGTTTGGTTTTAGCTATGATATGATTCTCATGGGTTATTAATACAGCATCTGTATTTGTTCCCCCAACATCAACACCAATTTTATAAAACATAATCTTTTATTTAAGGGTTTAATATTTCTATCGGAACAAATTTTTCTGTATATCCAAATTTTTCTGGACCACCTAAAGCAATTCCTTCAGGTGTTCGCCATTGTTTATTTGCTTTCATACCTAAAACAATTACTCGGGTACCATATTGAATGGTTTCAGCAGTAATTGGGTGAGCATTTTCAGCATCAATTAAAACTATTAAATCTGGAGTAATAGCTACTGGCTTGCCATTTTTTTTAGCCATTAAAAATTCATTTTGAAAATCGAGCTCCATTTTAGAACCACTATTTTCCTCTAAGCCCATTATTTCGCAGAGGCCTTTATTCCATCTTCCTTCTGTTTTAATAGTTATGTTAGATATTTTTCCTGAAAATAACTGAATAGCATTTGCTTTTTCAATTAAAGATGTAATTGGACTTTTTTGATGTTTTTTAGCATTTAAAATAGCTTCTCCTAATAATTGAGCATATGATATTATACCATGCACTGCAGCTTTTTTAACTTGAGCACCACTCATTGGATAACAACCAATAGCGCAACTTCCTCCCATTTGAATAGTAGTAGCACCTACTAATGTTTCTCCCCAAACGTTATTTATGGTGTGGTAAACATTTTTATTGCCTTTTTCATCAGCTTGAGTAATAGGAGAAACAGAAATTCCGTGAAGGGTAAAGGTTACCATCTCTAAACGAGGAAAAGCTCTACCCATACCATCAGCATCAACTATTGGAATTTGTTTTTTTGCTGCAACTGCTAAAGGGATTACACCGTTAAGTCCACCAGCTTCTGCAGGCATTATTGCATCTATTTTTCTACCAAGATAACTTTCCATCATGTCAAATGCGCTATAAAATTCATCTCCAGAGAACAATTTCTCAACAAGTATCATTGGAGCTCCAAAAGCAGCAATTGGCACAACCAGAGCATCATCATCTAATTCTTCGGCTTTTATTAAGCGTACTTCACCATAATTTTCTATTGCGCTTTTGGCTAATAATTTTCCTATATAAGGATCACCACCACCCCCAGTTCCTAAAATAGTAGAACCTAAGGAAATATATTCAAGATCTTTTACTGTTATTTTTTTCATGAGTAGTTTTTAAATTTGGCAATGTTATTATTTTGATAATTTTTGTAATAAATAATAAACTAATGAAGCTCCTATTATTCCTAGAATAAATTTAATTTCAGAGGTCATAATTAGCATAATAGCAACTCCAAAACCCCAAGATATAATTCCTTTAAAATTAAATTTTTTCTCACTTTCAGAATAAGTTTTGGAAATAAAATAATCGGATATAATAACCCCAGCAATTGGAGTGATAGTTATTGTAAGGAGATTGATAAAATTCATAAAATGATTAATAATACCAAGTGCTGCTAGTGCAATACCAGCTAATCCACAAATAAGAGTAACTTTTGAACGATACGATACCTTAAGATTGAACAAATTAGTAAATGCCAAACCTGAAGAATAAATATTCATAACATTAGATGTCCAAGTAGCCAATATAAGAATAGTCATAGCGAAAAAAGGGAAACCTAGCGATGAAAATATTTCTACAATATCGTATGTGTTTTGAGTTATAGCCAAAATTGCTCCAATTGCTAATAATAACATTGCTGACGGGATAATTCCAAAAATTGAACCAAGAATAGCATCTTTTTTAGAGGCAGCAAACCGATTATAATCAGGAGAAATTACACCACCAACAGAAATAAAACCAATGGTGAAACCAATAGCTTTTAATAAGGAAATACTTTCTTTTGGTTTGTAATTGCTAATTTCTAAGAAACTATGGGTTTGAAATGTAATAACAAGACCATAAATGAGTAATAAAACTATTGCCGGAACTGCTATATAATTTAGCCATTTGAGATATTTAAATCCGAAAACAGCAGTAAGAACCATTATAGTCCCCCAAAACACTGAAGAAATCCAAGAAGGAATATTAAAATTAGTGATTTCAAATATTATTTTTGAAAAAGAAGCTCCAGCTATATTACTTTGTATTCCAAACCATGCCAATGTTGACAATCCTATGATTAATCCTACAATGATATTTGCCCCAGTTTTACCAAAACTGCTTGAAGCTAATGAAACCGTTGCTTTTCGTTTTTCTACTGATGCGATACTTAATAATGACATAAAAAACACGACAAAGCTAAATCCGACTAAACCAGCTACAATAGAGACATTAAAACTTAATGAAGCGATAAGTGTACTGCCAACTAATAACGCAGGAACACTTACAATACCGCCAAACCAAATTCCAGCAAGGCTAAACCATTTTGTATTTTGTTGATTGTTATTCATATTTTTTATTTTCCAATAAGCATATATATAATTTTAGTGTCCTCTAAAATATTTCCAGCTTGCGTTTCAAAAGCATTAATAGAAACTGCATCACCTGTATTTAAGTATCCCTTTACACTTCCATCTTCATTAAGCATTTCAATTTTACCCTTTTGAATAATTGAGAGTTCATGTTGAGGATGTTTTGAAAAACCTTTTTCAGGAATACGAGTTCCCATTTTTAAAAATACTGTTCCAAATTGAATATCTAACTTTTCGTTTTTAATTTGAAAAAGCTTCTTGTTGTAGTATTCATCTGGACGAGGATATGTTATTTTTTTAATTTCCATATATTGCAATTGGTTAAATATCAATTAAATTATAATTGACTTGAATACAAGATTTGATGACCGTTTTTATAATGACAAATTATACGCCTTTTCTGCCTGATCTTTGGTGATATAACCATTTTTAATGTCTAATAAAACTTGTTCTTTTGAACGAGATACAGGATTTCCATAACCTCCTCCAGTAGCTGTTACGCATCGAACAATATCTCCTTTTTCTAAATAAATATTGGTTCCTAAACTATGACGCTCCTCTTCACCATTTTTTCGGATAATTTTAAAATAATTATAAGAACCGTCATGACCGCCATTCATTCCCCAAGTTTTGGTTTCTGCGCCTAAAAATGCAGCTGTTAAATATGCGCCATCAGATAAAATTTTATAATCTACATATTGACCATTTCCTCCTTGAAATTCACCATACCCTCCCCCTTCATTATGAAAGGCATATTGTTCCACTTGAATACCATAACGCATTTCTCTTATTTCAACGGGGATGTTATAAGACTCTCCACTTCCACATGAAAGCTGGCCTCTATTACCATCATGACTATTAGAAGCTCCCCAACCACCTGCTAAAGGTTCTGCCTGAATATAAAACTGCTTGGTATCAGGATGTATTCCGGAAATAAATGTGGCACAAACCGAACGTAAATGTCCTGCAGGTAATTTATCAGGTATCAATGGAGCTAATATTTTCCATATCAAATCCATTGAGGTAATCATGGTTTCATAATAAATGGACACAGCAGCCGGAGATTCTGCACTTACAATAGTTCCAGATTCACAAAGCACTTCCATAGGTCTAAAAGCTCCACCATTGGCTTCAGTTTGAGGTGTGGTAATAGCTTTAAAAATAGTACGACATCCTGTGACTAATCCATTAAATGATAAATTTACGGCACCCTTAACTTGTGGATGAGAGCCGTTAAAGTTCACAATAAAAGATGTGTCTGTAATTGTAATTTTTGCTTTTATGGGAAAAGGACCTTCCCCAAAACCATTATCTTCTATAGCAGATACTCCTTCATATATTCCGTTCGGAATCGTTTTAAGTGCTTCCAAACTCATTCGTTCGCCATAGTCTAAAAATAAAATACCTGCTTTTTTGTAAGTTTCTAATCCATATTTTTCAACAATACTTATGACTCTTTTGGCACCCACTTCAGCAGCTGCAATCCCTGCAAACAGATCTCCAAGTGTACTGTCAGGTAAGCGCACATTTACTTTAATCATATCAATGATAGCTTGATTGAGTTCCCCTTTACTTTTTATTTTTATAAAAGGGAAATGCATTCCTTCTTCAAAAATTTCAGTAGCTATTGTTGAAACAGAACCTGGAAAAGTTCCACCTAACTCTGTCCAATGCGCTTTGTTTACTGTAAAAGCAATCAATTCTCCTTTGTAAAATACTGGATAAATAATGGACACATCCGAAAGATGTGTTCCTCCTCCAGCATAAGGAGTATTTGCAATAACAACATCACCTTCTTGTAGTGAATATTCTCCGGAATATTTTTCTAGAGTGCTTCTTACCACCGAATCTAAAGCAGCTAAAAATGCAGTTATTCCGTTTCCTTGAGCTAATAGTTCTCCTTTACTGTTGGTGATTCCTACTGCATAATCCAATGATTCATATATAATTGGACTCATGCTAGTGCGTTGTAATGTTTCAAACATTTCATCACCGGCTGCAATTAAGGTGTCTTGTATAATTTCTAGTGTAAATTGTTCCATTTTACTTCATTGTTATTATTAAATTTCCATAAATATCAACCGTCAATTTTTGAATTGGAGTCACTAGGGTAGTGGTTGCATTTTCGGCAATAACAGCAGGGCCGTTGATGAGCATTTTAGGTTCAAGTAATTCTCTATTGTAATAAGCTGTTTTATGTTTCCCTAAATCGTCAAAATCAACTACTTGGTAGCCAATAATAGCTTCATCTAAATGTTTCCCAGAAGCTACTAATTTTGGAAAGTCAGGTTTATCTACTTCAACTTCAGCGACTAAATGAAAATTAACTAATTCTACTTGGGCATCTAAAGTAAATGAATATTGTTTTTTGTGTGCTTTATGAAAATTATTTATAATTTCATCTAATTGCGTGTCTTTAGAAAAATTTAGTAATTCAACTTTTACATAGTGCTCTTGTCCTTCATAACGCAAATCGGTGTAATATTTAAACTTTATAATGTTTTCTTTGAAACCATCAATTTTATATTTTTCTATTGCATCATTTTGCATCTCTAAAAATATATTTTGAATGATAGATTTAGTTTCATTAATTAAAGCAACGACATTGGTTCTTATTAAATCTCTTCTTAAATCAGACATTAACATTCCGAAAGCTGAAAATACTCCTGCATTATAAGGGACAATTAGTTCAATAACCTGAAGTTCTCTAGCCAAATCCGCACCGTGCATACCTCCACCCCCACCTATTACAACCATAGAAAACTCCCTAGGATCGTGGCCTTTATTAATTGAAATTAGTTTTAAAGCATTTGTCATATTGGCGTTTGCGACCCTGATAATTCCTTTTGCAATTTCTTCTTTAGAAGCCTTCAATGTTTCACAAAGTGATTTTGAAGCATTATCAATACTACTGTAATCGGGTTTTAATTCTCCGCCTAAAAAATAATCTGGATGAATACGTCCTAAAATAATATTAGCATCAGTTGTTGTTAAGTTTTCTCCTCCCCTTCCATAAGCAGCAGGGCCAGGCATTGCACCGGCACTTTTTGGCCCGACGTGCATTTTACCTCCAGCATCAATCCAAGCAATGCTACCACCGCCGTTACCAATTTCAACAATATCAATTACAGGAGTTTGAATTGGGTATCCTGCTTTTGTTTTTGAATGGTCAATTTTATAATTAGTTGTAATTTTTACTTGTCCATCCTCTACTAAAGCACACTTTGCGGTTGTACCTCCAATATCCAAAACAATTAAATTTTTTCTATCAATTATCTTCCCTAAAGCAATTGCACCAAAAACTCCACTTGCAGGGCCTGATTCTACCATAGTAATTGGATTTGCCTTCACATCATTTATGGTGGTAATTCCACCATTGGATTGCATAATATATGGTAAATTTTTAAGCCCTTTAGATTGTAATCTTTCTTCTAACTTGTTTAAGTAATTCTTTGCTATAGGTAATACATAACTTGATAAAACTGTAGTACTTGTGCGTTCATATTCACGCCATTCTCTTGTCACTTCATGTGATGCGATTATTTCAATCTCAGGAATTAAGGGCTTTAATTTTTGAATAAGTACTAATTCATGTTCAGGATTTTTATAAGCGTGTAATAGACAAATAGCTAAAGCCTCCACTTTTTCTTCTTTGCATAACCGAACAATTTCTGCTAGAATATCTGTATTTAATTCTGTAATGATTTCACCTTTGTAATTCATTCGCTCTTCAATCTCAAAACGTAAGTACCTTGGAACAAATGGAGGTTGTTTAACAAAATTAAAATTAAATAAATCAGGACGATTACATCTGGCAATTTCTAAAACATCCCTAAACCCTCTTGTTGTGATAAGTGCAGTCTTAGCTCCTTTTCGTTCTGTAAGAGCATTGATAACTACTGTGGTTCCGTGTGCGAAAAAATCAACTTCATTTAAATTAAGATTGCTTTTTGCAATAGCATTTAGGATTCCTTCTTCAAAATTAGAAGGTGTAGTGTCTGTTTTAGAAACTTTTACACCTATTGGCTTACCAGTTTCTTTATCAAATTTAAGACATACTAAGTCTGTAAAAGTTCCGCCAATATCTGTTGCGATTCTCATATTTTATTATTTTGAGTTAAAAAAGGCCACTAAATATTTATTTAGTGGCTCAACATTTCATTAATTCACATAAAAAATAAATATTCTAAGGTTTAGAACTTGTAGCTAAAATCCAATCCAAATGTAGCTGGTTGCCCCTTCCATACAAGGTCACCACCACCATTAGAAAATGGTTGCCCAAAAAATTCAGTTATATATTTTTGATCCAAAATGTTACTCCCCCATACATTTATAGAAATATTATTAAAGCTAAATCCTAATCTAACATTTAGCAAATTATAAGAAGAAGAGACTGCAGCATTATCTTCATGCCAATAAATTTTACCAATTCCTTTTAAAGTAATATTTCCATTAAAAGTTACTTTTTCTGAAACATCGAAATTAGACTCTAAACCTATATTAAAACTGTTTTGGGGAATTAGAGGTGTGTTTTTACCCGCGACACTAAATGCTTCATTAGTGCCAGTGCTATAGGTTGAATTTCCTTCAAGAATTATAGACTTACTAAGTCCATAACTTGCGAGAATGTCTAAGTAGTTTGATGTTCTTAATTTAAGATTGGCTTCAAACCCATAAGATTCACTTTTTGGAAAATTAAAGTTACCAATCAATATATTTCCACCTCCATCTATTAATAGAGCATATTGTTGTTGGTTTTTAAAATTAATATAATATGTAGACATGTTAAGAATTAGACGATTATTCCATAAATTATTTTTCATTCCAAACTCATAATTGTCAGTAATTTCAGCCTCATAGCTTTGATTAAAACGAACAGTATTGTCTTGATTGAATCCACCACTTCTATATCCTCTACCATAGTTTGTATAAAGCAACATATAATCTGTTGCCTTTAATGACAAAGACACTTTTGGTTGTAATTGGGAGTCTGTTTTACTTGGTTTTGTATTAAGAGTTCTATTATCTTGTTTAATATTATCATTATCATATCGAAGGCCGGCAGAAACTGTAAACCTATCAGACACTTTATAGTCTAAAAACCCAAAAGCCGCTATTGTTGAATATGTATTGGTAAAATCTGATGTTGCAAAATCGGATTGTGTACCTGTGGGTGCAAATGGAGGAGCAAAATAGCCAAAATCTGCAGTTGCTTTAGTATATAGTAATTTATTTGTATTTTGATAGAAAGTTCCTAAATCCCATGTGAGTTTACTGTCGTCATTATTTATAGAACTTAATTTAACTTCTTGATTAAAGGTTTTTGAATTACTATCTTGAATTTGTCGAAGGACATCTGCAGGACTAAAATCTAAATCTCCAATATGATTGCGATCACTTTTATTATATGTAGTAGAAGAGATTAATTTTACTTTTTCAAATGTAAAATCTAATTTTAGATTTCCATAAGATCCTTTTAGAGATGATTTTCCAAATTGATCTGCAACAATTTCCTGATTTTTAAAGTCATCTGGAGCAAAGTTTGGAGATGTAATGCCAGTTGCATAATATACAGCACCACCTTTTGTGTCAATTACTTGGCCAGTAATTGTAGCTGAAATGTTATCCGATAAATTAGCTTTTAATTGCCCTCTTAGTGTTAAATCATTAATAAAATCTACTGGCTTATTTAATGTGACATTGTTTATAACACCATCTCCTTTTTTATAGGAACCGGCTATTCTATAAAACAGTTTGTCTTTAACAATTGGTCCTGTTGAAGATAGTTGAGTTTTAAATAGATTCCCACTTGCGTAACCCAGTGCAATTTTATTACTAAATTTATTTGTTGGTTGGTTGGTTACAATATTGATTGCCCCTGCAATGGCATTTTTCCCATATAAAGCACCCTGAGGCCCTTTTACTATTTCAATCATTGCTAAATCAAATAATTCTTGATTAAGTAGGTTAGCATCAGGTAAAGTAACCCCATCAATTACAAATGCAATTGGAGATTCTCCATTTCTAATATGAGAGATTCCTCTTACCGTAATAAAGTTATTACCTACATTTTGAGAAGTTGTAAAATTAACATTTGGAATTTGATCAGCAAAAGTTTGAATATTAACGATACCTCTTGTTTCAATATCTTTGGAAGTTAAAGTAACTACTGATTCGGGTGTAGACTGAACAGATTCGGCTCTACGACGTGCCCGTCCAATAACACCTAAAAAACCTTGTACTGTAACTTCTTTAAGTTGTTGTGAATCTGCTTCTAAGGTAATTTGATAACTTGTTGCTTTAGTAAGCAGAATTTCTTTAGTAGAATATCCTACAAAAGAAATAACCAATGTCGTTGCTTTCTCTGAAATATTTAATTCAAAATTACCATTAAAATCAGTAGAAGTTCCCTGATTGGTTCCTTTTACGCTAACAGTTGCTCCTGGTAAAGGCCCTTCAGTTGTTTTAACATTTCCATTAACAGTTTTCTGCCCTAACATAACTGCAGGGATAAATACGAGTAAAAATAAGAGTTTTCTGATCATTATGTGAAATAGTTAATTTTAATATTTCTGAAATATAGGAAGATGTAGAATTAATTTTTTTTTTTACGATTACTTTGTTATAAATTTATATTTCCAATTTTAAAACTAAGAAAGTAATGGAAAATGGTAAAATTTTGATTTCTGAGAAGTTGTCTCTCACAAAATACAACTTTGATAAATTAGTAATAGCAATTATGAATAAGTTTAAGGAAAAATATGGAATAAAAACAATTAATGATTCTCAGTTATTCGGATTCGGAAATTATAATGATATAAAACCAAATTTAAAAAGTGAATTTGAGGATATAACTAAAGGGTATATTAATGGAAAGTATTTATATAATAAAAATAGAGAATTAAAACAAGGCAGGCCTATAATTAAACTAAGTAGAGAGTATAAGAAAGTATTTTTCAATTATTTGGGTTATGATGGTGTAAAATCATTTTTAGAAAATGAAGTTGTTGATGAATTGGAATTAGAAAAGCAATTTTCCTTACTTGAAGCTACACACTCAAATGAGGATTTTTATTATTGTACATATTATTTTGGGGAAGACCAAAAGATGATTAAAGGAAAATTAATTATCTATAATAATTGGAGTAATGTAGAATTAAGGTTTGTTTATTTTGATGAGAACAATATTAAATCTGAATATATTTTTTATGGAGTAATTAAAATTAGTGAAGATTTTATGTTTATACACACAAAATATATTGTTAAAAACATTAAAAAAGAAGGAGCTAATTTTACTTTTTTTATTGGAAAATCAACCCCGACAGAACGAAATTATTTAATTGGTACTTATTCAGGGTTTGATAAGTATAATAGCGCGATTGCTGGAAAAATGATTTTAAAGAAGTTTGCAGATAAAAAAGCGATGGAAAGTGAATTTGCTACACGTCAAGTAAACCCCTTATTTACTCAGGAATTGAGAAAAGAGAGAATTATAGTTGAAAGTCATGTACCAAGTCATTCTTCCAAAATTTCTAATAAAAGCCCTTATGCATCATTATTTTCAAAACTATCAGGGAATTATCTATTTTCATTTTATAATAACAGTGAGAAGAAGCTATATTCGTTGAAACTTTCCATTGATCCACATAATTATAATATTTTGAGTAATGACTTCAATCTAATAATTGAAAACGATATTGTAAAATTAATTAATAGAGGACAAAATGTATATTTAGATTTTGAAGTTCACGGTGTGTCTTATTTGCAAAAGATTAGTATGTATATTAAAATGTATTATTTAATGAATTCAGAAAATGAGGTCTTTGGAGTATATAGTGGTATTGATGTTAATAATAACCCTATTAATGGTAAAGTAAAAATTGAAATTAGAGAGTAGCTTTGCAACTAAATACTTTCATAAATGATGTATGATTTTAAAGTCACTAGATTGATAAATGTAGAATAACAGAAGAAATTAAATATAATTACTTTACAAGATTAAAAAGATATTAAAAAGGAAGTATCATTAAATATAAGAAATTATATAGACAGCCTTTGATATGACGCTATTGATAATTTGTCATATATTTGTGATTAATAATTGCTACTTGTTTTTTATGAAAAAGAAATATATCACTCTATGTTTTTTAGTATTTTCATTAATACAACTTATTAAGGCACAAACTTCAAATGAACTATGGAG
>Ga0256834_1001189_pt1 | contig 18090 bp, 18 predicted proteins | sample 4281140metaG_FD_190536 | JGI IMG/M metagenome (GOLD analysis project Ga0256834, IMG submission 190536) | Hydrothermal vent microbial communities from East Pacific Rise, Pacific Ocean - 4281-140 | ecosystem: Environmental > Aquatic > Marine > Hydrothermal vents | place: Pacific Ocean: East...
TAATAATCTTATCTCACATATACCATATTCCAAACATCTACAAGTTTATAAAGCTCTTTTACATCTTCGTTGTACATCCTGATACATCCTTTTGAAGCTGCTTTGCCGATAGAGCTTGGGTTGTTTGTGCCGTGTATGCGAAAGATAGAATCACCCAAATACAAAGCTCTTGCACCAAGAGGATTGTGTTTGCCACCTTTTACAACTTCTGGAAGAGTTGGATCTTCTTCAATCATGTTTTTGGTAGGTCTCCAAGCTGGCCATTTTGCTTTTCTTGATATTGGAAATGTACCATAAAATCTATATTCTGCTTTTTTTCCTACTGCTATTGGGAACTCATAGGCTAACTCTTCATCTAAAATATAATATAGCTTTTTTTCATCTGTTATGATTATGATAGATCCTGGATCTTTATCAGTTGGAAAGTAGATAAGTTCTCTATCTAAATACTCTCCAAAGAGTGATTGCAGGCTAAAAACAGATAAGCAGAGGAAGAGAGCGATTTTTTTCATATGGACATCCTAAAATAATTTAAACTAAATCGACTAAAGATGAAATATATTTAGTGATAAATATGAAATATTGTTAATTTTGATAAAGATTTTCAATATTAACAATATTTTAAGCCTTTGAATGATAAAATAATTTGTATAAGGAACTAGATGAACAATATAAATGTAGTGTTAGCAGGTCAACCAAATGTTGGCAAGAGTATGCTTATAAATGCAATGAGTGATTCAAGATTAAAAGTTGGCAATTTTAGTGGTGTTACGGTTGATAAAACAGAAGTAGATTTTAAATATTGCGATGAAGTGAGTTGTGTGGATTATAATATTCATATCATCGATTTGCCAGGTGCTTACTCTATTAACGAATATACGATAGAAGAGAAAGTGACAAAAAACTTTTTACAAGATGGAGATTTTGATGTAATTGTCAATGTTATAGATTCTACAAATTTAGAGAGAAATCTTCTTTTTACTATGCAACTTTTAGAGCTTGGTAAAAAAGTTGTTATAGCTTTAAACATGAGTGATGAGGCTGAAAAAGAGGGCATCTTAATAGATGAAAAACAACTTAGTGCAATTTTAGGTGTACCTTGTATAAAAACAAGTGCAGCAAAAAGTACAGGTATTTTGGAACTTAAAACTGCAATTATATCTATATATAACAAAGAAAAAAACAGTGATAAGATAGTTTATAGCGACACGATAGAGGAGGAGATTGAAAAAATTAGACTCTTTTTAGATGCAAAAAAATATAAAAGTGAATTACCTCATAAAGAGTTAGCAATAAAACTTCTTCAAGAAGATAAAAATATTTATAAGTTGATACACGATGAACCTATTTGGATTGAGCTTTTGCCACTTGTTAGAGACTCTTTAAAACATATTTATCTGCATTATGATAGTGAAGATTTAGAGGAAATTTTTGAAGATGAGAGACGCTCAAATGCAAGAGGTGCAGCACTTGAAGTGCAGAGCTCAAAGGCTGTTAAAAAAGAGAATTTGACTCAAAAAATTGACTCTATCTTAATTCATAAATTTTTTGGGATTCCTATATTTTTATTTTTTATGTGGGTTTTGTTTCAGCTTACTTTTGAGCTTGGGTCTGTTCCTATGGATATGATTGATAAACTTTTTTCAAGTTTAGGTGAGGGTGCTATAGAGATATTTGGTGATGGGCAAATGGGCTCAATTTTAGCTGATGGTGTTATAGCAGGAGTTGGAGCTGTTGTGATGTTTTTACCAAATATTATGATTTTGTTTTTAGGAATTGCTCTTTTAGAGACTACTGGATATATGAGTCGTGTGGCATTTTTGCTAGATGGTTTTTTTCATAAATTTGGACTACATGGGAAGAGTTTTATACCGCTTGTGACTGGATTTGGATGCTCTGTTCCTGCTTATATGGCAGCTAGAACTTTGAAAAATGAGAAAGATAGACTTCTTACACTTTTTATAATTGGATTTATGAGTTGTGGGGCTAGGCTTCCTATATATGTTCTTTTTGCAGGTGCATTTTTTGCAAAAGAGAGTGCTGGAAATATACTTTTTTTAATTTACATTTCAGGAGCACTTTTGGGATTAGTAGCTGCAAAAGTTTTAAATGTAGTAGTTTTTAAAAATGAAGATGAGCCATTTGTAATGGAGATGCCAAAGTATCGTCTACCTTCTTTAAAGCTTATCTGGCATACAGTTTGGAATAATGCTTTGATGTATTTGAAAAAAGCTGGTACTTATATATTGGCTGCATCTGTGCTTATCTGGTTTGCTAGTAATTATCCAAAATACCCGTTAATAAGTGAGAGCTATAGTGCAAAAATTGAGTTGGCATCTAAGGCAGAAAAGATAAAACTAGAAAATGATTTGAAACTATATCTGTTAGAAAATAGCTATCTTGGAAAGATAGGAAAAGCAACTGAACCAATTTTTGCACCACTTGGATTTGATTGGAAAATGACTGTGGCACTAGAAACTGGTCTTGCTGCAAAAGAGATTGTTGTCTCTACACTTGGTGTGCTTTATGCTCTTGGAGATGAAGTCGATGAAGAACACAGTGGATTAGCTGAGCAGATTAAGAAACATATACCATTTGCATCTGCTGTATCTTTTATAGTTTTTGTGATGATTTATCTACCTTGTCTTGCTGCATCTATGGTATTTGCTAAGGAAGCTGGAGGTTGGAGGTATCTTGGATATCTTTTTATTTTTACCTCTGTAACTGCGTGGGTACTCTCTTTTATAGCATACAATATTGTAAAAGGATTATCATGAAGCTTAGTGAACTTAAAAAAGGAGATAGCGGCACAATTGTAAAGATAAATGCTTTAAAAGATTTAAAACGAAGGTTTGCATCTTTTGGAATTTATAAAGGTTGCAAATTTGAGATCATAGAGTGTTCACTTGGTGGAAATACATTAGAGCTTAAAGTTGGAAATACGATGATAGCACTAAGACGAGGTGAGGGTGAAAAGATAGAGGTGGAGTTATAAACTCCAAACTTTAAAAGAACGCTTTTTAATCTTTGTATTTTGCAAACCTTTTATAGCTTTTTGAAAAGCTTCTTTTTTGATACTTACATAAGTATATCTATCCAAGAGGTCAATTTTCCCAATATCCTCTTTTAAAAGCCCAATAGCAACACAAAACACACCTAAAATATCTCCTGCCCTAAGTTTGTCTTTTTTCCCTCCGTTTATGCAGAGTGTTTTCATCGGGGCTAATAGTTTTATGTTTTTATCAGGGTTGATTTTCTCTATCTCTCTTATATCTGGATTATCTTTGTAATCTTCTATCTTTTGTAGATGGTTTTTGTCAACTAAAGAGATCGCTAATCCGCTCTTTCCTGCTCTTGCTGTTCTTCCTATTCTATGTGTGTAGCTGGCAATATCTCTTGGTAAATCATAGTTCATAACCATATCTACCTCTTTGATATCAAGCCCTCTTGCTGCTACATCTGTGGCTATCAAAATAGCACAACTGCGATTTGCAAATTGTATAAGTGTCTCGGTTCTATCTATCTGGTCTAAATCTCCGTGTAAATCAAGTGCACTAAATCCTGCATCTTGTAATAAATTAGTAACTTCTTGGACTGCTATTTTAGTGTTGCAAAACATAATTATGGAGAGTGGTTTATAATATCTTAATAACTTTAAAAGCTCTTCAAATTTTTGATCTCTTTGAACTTTATAAAAAATCTCACTCACTAACTTTTTATCTTGTTCTTGTTTAATTGTTATAAATTTTGGATTTATTGTTATGTTTTTACTTAGAGTTTTTATATTTTCTTCATAAGTTGCTGAAAAAAGTAGAGTTTGTCTTTTTTTAGAAACGGACTCTAATATATGGTTGATAACATCATAAAACCCCATATCTAGCATCCTATCTGCTTCATCTAAAACAAGAGTTTTTACATTTTTTAGATTTAGAGTCTGTTTTCCTAAGTGATCTTGAATTCTTCCTGGTGTTCCTACTATAACATGAGCTCCGTGTTCAAGAGATTTTATCTGTGGTCGCATAGGTACACCTCCACTTAGAGTTAGGATTTTTAGGTTGTGTTGAAATCTTGCTATCTTTCTAATCTGGGTTGCTACTTGGTCTGATAGTTCTCTTGTTGGACAGAGTATGAGTGCTTGTATTAAGAAAGATTTTACATTTATATTTTGCAAAAGAGGTATTCCAAATGCTAGAGTTTTGCCACTTCCTGTTTTTGCTTGTGCGATGATGTCAAGACCTTCCAAGCTGTGTGGAAGACTTTGTTCTTGAATTTCAGTCATTTCGACAAAGTTCATATCTTTTAGGTTTTGGAGCATATTTGGTGATAGTTTTAGTTTTTCAAAGTTATTCATAGTGTGATATTTTCAATAAATTCTATATCTTCACAAACGATTAATGCATCTATGCAAAAATCCATATCTATCTTTTTTTTACTGATATAAATCTCCGCAGTTTTGTAAATTTTGGATATTTTGGAAGGTGATATCTGGTAAATTGGATCATAATTTCCACTTTTAACTTCAATAAAATGCATTACTTTATCTTTTACGGCAATTATATCTATCTCTCCAAAACGGGAGTGGTAGTTTCTATCAATTACTAAAAAATCAAGCTCTTGGAGGTAAGATATGGCTCTATCTTCTGCAAAGTCTCCTTTTTCTCTACTCAATGCTTAATCTTCTATACGAATCATAGATATTTTGCTATTTAGTGTCTCTTGTGCTTCAATATCCTTTATTGCACTTTTTATCTGTCTCTCTTTGCAAGTGTGGATAGAAAAAAGTAGCATTGCTTTATTTTTTTCTTTGGCTTCTCTTTGTAAAATTGTCTCTATCGAAATATCCCAAGCAGCTAAGATACTTGCTATATTTGCCAATACTCCAGGTTTATCAACTACTTTCATTCTTAGATAATATTTACTCTCTATCTCATCAACTGGTAAAAGTTTTAATATTTGGCTTTGGTGAGGTTTTTTAAATCCAAGCATAGGTGAGCTTTGACCCGCTCTAACAATCTCAACAATATCAGAAACAACAGCACTAGCAGTAGCATCTCCGCCAGCCCCAGCCCCATAATATAGGCTCTCACCAACAAAATCTCCAATAACACTAATTCCATTCATAACACCATCAATCTTAGCAATCATTTGAGATTCTTTTATGAGTACAGGATGCACTCTAAGTTCTATATTGTTTTTTGACTTTTTGGCAATTGCTAAAAGTTTTATACAGTAACCAAACTCTTTAGCAAAATCCATATCATGCTCATTTATATCTTCTATACCCTCTATCAAAATATCTTCAGGCTTTGCATCTATACCATAAGCGATAGATGCTAAAATCAAAAGCTTATGAGCTGCATCAAATCCGCCAACATCAAAAGTTGGATCAGCCTCTGCATATCCTAACTCTTGTGCCTCTTTTAAAATATCATTAAAACTTACATTTTCATTCATCATTTTGGTAAGCATATAGTTGCAAGTACCGTTCATAATACCTTTTATAGATAAAATTTGATTTGCACTAAGTCCTACTTTTAGGGCATTTATGATAGGAATTCCCCCTGCAACACTTGCTTCATAACCAATTGGAATATTCTTGGCTATCTCTTGGAGGTCATATCTATGGTAAGCTAGAAGTGCTTTGTTTGCAGTTACTACAGCTTTTTTGTTTGTGAGTGCTGCTTTTATCACTCTGTAAGGCTCATCAATTCCACCCATTAGCTCAACTATAATATCAATAGAGTCGTCATTTAAAACTTCATCTATGTTAGTAGTTAAAGGTATAGAGATATCTCTTTTTTTTGATAGATCTTTAACTACACCTTTTACAACATTTATCTCTTCGCCTGCTCTTGCGGAGATTAGTGTTTTGTTCTCTTTTAGTATTTTAGCTACACTTTGTCCAACGGTTCCAACACCTATAATTGCTACATTTATCATCTATTTTTTACTCTTTAAACTTTGTAAGTATTTTTTTATATTTCTAGAAGCTTGTCTAATTCTCTTTTCGTTTTCAATCAGAGCAATTCTAACATACTGATCACCGTGTTCCCCAAACCCAATACCAGGACTAACAGCTACTTTAGCCTCTGTTAAAAGTTGTTTTGTAAACTCTAAACTCCCCAAGTGAGAAGCTTCAGGTGGGAGTTTTGCCCAGACAAACATAGATGATTTTGGTTTTTCAAATGCCCAGCCAGCATTGTAAAAACTTTCACAAAGTATATCTCTTCTGTATCTATATTTTTCAACTATCTCATCTTGACACTCTTGTGGACCATCAAGTGCGATAGTCGCTGCCACTTGAATAGGGGTAAACATACCATAATCAAACCATGATTTTATCTTCTGTAAAGCTCCAATCATCTTAGGATTTCCAACAAAAAAACCAACTCTCCATCCTGCCATATTGTAGCTTTTTGATAGAGTAAAGCTCTCAACGGCAACATCTTTCGCACCTTCTACTTCTAAAATCGAAGGAGCTTTGTATCCATCAAAAGTTATATCAGCATAAGCTATGTCACTGATGATATAAAATCTCTCTTTTTTAGCTAATGCTACAAGTTTTTCATAAAAATTTTTCTCAACTGTGACAGTTGTAGGGTTGTGTGGGAAATTTACAACGACAAATTTAGGACGAGGCAAAGAGGTGTTAAATGCTTTATGTAGATTTGAGAAGAAAATATCTTCATCAAGCTCATAAGCATCATTAAACTCCAAAGGCATCTTGATAACATTTCCACCAGCTATGATAAAAGCATGTGTGTGTATAGGGTAGGCAGGTTCAGGCACAACAGCAACATCTCCGTGGTTTGTGATAGCTTGCACAAGATGCACATAACCCTCTTTTGAACCCATTGTTGCTACTACTTCAGTGTTTGGGTCTAAGTCTACATTGTATTTTCTTTTGTACCAGTTACTCATGGCAAGACGAAGTTTATAAATACCTTTGCTTGCTGAATAGCCGTAATTTTTAGGTTTTCTTGCAGTTTCCACAAGTTTATCAACAATATGTTCAGGTGTTGGACCATCAGGATTTCCCATACTAAAGTCAATAATATCATCGCCATTTTGTCTAGCTTTTAGTTTAATCTCATTAATCTCTGCAAAAACATAATTTGGTAGTCTATCTATCGTGTTAAATTGTATTTCATCAAACATTTTATATATTTATCCATTTTTAATTATTTTGAAATGTAGATGCTTAACCCTCTTTTTAGGTTTTCAAGAGTGTAAACATCACTAATTTTTACATACTTTGCATTTCTTGGTATGTTTAAGTTCTCATTATAGCTTTTTATCTCTTTTGAAATGTTGTCAAGTATTTTTAAGTTTTTATCATAAAAAACAATATAAGGATGCCAGTTATTTGCTTTTGAACTTTTTATGATTAAGCTTTTTGCTCTTTGTATATCTATCCAGTAAGGATTTAGTGGTTTTTTAAGAGTTATTTTTTTATTGTATTGTATGTTTTCTGGAACTATATCTATGTTTTTTATATTTATATTGTATCGCCAATTTGTACTAGAATATCTTTTCAACCTAGTGATATTGCAATTTTGTCTATTTAGTTCATTTGCCAACTGAAATGGGTCTATGGCTTTAGATGCTTTTAGTTTGATTTTCCATAAAAAACCACTTGAATCTTTCATAACTTTTTCAGTTGAGATAGCACTATATCCCAGAGTATTTAAGCTGTTTTGTAACATTTTTAAGAAGATGAGAGGGGCATCTTGCTCAGTTGCAAAACTAATATGAAGATCTCTTGTTGATTTGAAGTTTAGTTGAAATAGATTGTTTGCATTTAGAGTGCTTAATACTTTATGTATGTCAATTTGGCTACCTAAGTAGAAATTATTTTCATCTTTAAAGAGAATTTTTAAAAACTTTTTTTTGGCTTGGTAGCTGTTTTTTCCTAAAATATTTTTAAGCTCAGCTTGAAGAGATGCCGCTGTGGCAAAACTAAAAAGTAGAGATAAAATTATAAATACTCTTACCAAGCGACACCTGCACCACTTCTAATAAACTCTTTTTTGCTAATTTCCATCAATTCTCCATCTCTATAAATAAACCTAACAGGACCTTTTCCCATAAATTTAACAGAATAAGTTTTATTGTAAATCATAAAATGTTTATGACCAACAACGATAAGTTGATCTCTATTTGGGTCTAATGTTAGCTTAGAGCGGATTAAAAAGTCCTTTTTTGAAAAGTTATCTAGGTAAATTATGCCAACCCAAGCCTTTTGTGTTGGAATGATGAAAAAATTTCCATTTGGTTTTGCCTTTTTTGCAGGTTTGGAAATTGGTATGGTTTTTGCGATAGGTATAGCTTTTTCAACAGGTATAATTTTTTCGATAGGGACTGTTTTTGCTTCTACTACTTCGTTAGTTTTAGGAGTTTTTATATCTTCTGATAGGTTTTTATCAATATTTTCAAGAGTGTTTGTTGTAAGGTTTCTATCTTTCATCATATCTAAGACAATTTTATCTAAATCCAAGTCATCTTCGAAATCATCTATAGTTTTTTCTTTTTCAATTTCTTTTTTTAGTTCTAGTTTTTCAATATTATTTTGTGCTTTTTTTATGGTACTTTTGTTCTCTTCTATATGTGTTGTTAAGTCATTTATATTTGGTTTTTCTTCTTGGTCTACGGAGCTAAACATATAGTATGCTAAAGCACCAAGTAAAAGTACAATGGAGATAATAGGAAGATACTTTTGCCATACTTTTTTATCTTCTATGTGAGTTTCTGTAAATAGTGTTTCTGGTTCAGGCTTTTTGTTTGAGTTTTGGTACTCTAAATAGGCGATTTTTAATTCATCAAGGTTTACTTTATATTCTCTTTCTAAAATCTGGATAAATCCTAAAGCTCTTGTTTTGTTGATGCTTGTAAAGTTTTTATTTAAAAAATGCTCTAGTTCTATGTCACTTATAAAAGTTTTTGCTGAAATCTTTTTATAGCCTTGTGCCTTTAAGTACTCAATGCCATTTTTCTTTTTATCTTCATCCATGTTTTATCTCATCCTATCACATAATATTGCAGCAGCTGCACTGACATTTAATGAGTCAAATCTCTTTTCCATAGCTACTTTTACTTTTTTGTCACACATTTTTAAAATCTTATTTGGTATGCCTTCACCCTCACTACCTAAAAATAGCACTTTTTTTAATCCAAATGATAAATCTCTAACATCATCACCACTCATATCGGCTGCATATGTTTTAAACTCACTTTGTTTGAGTTCATTTATCAAAGTGGCACTATCTTTAAATAGTGCTATTGGCATATCAAGTGCTGCACCGCTACTTGTTCGGATAACACCTTCTAAGTTTATAGACTCCAATCCACTAACTATAACACCATCCACTCCTAGAGCATAAGCACTTCGTATAATTGCTCCGATATTTCCTACATCTGTAATCCCTAGCAAAACAAGTAAAAAGTTCTCCTTTTTTAAATCTTTAAAGTCAGCAAATGCTATATCTTTAATCTTCAAAAGAAAACCTTGATGATTTCCGCCATGAGCTAAAGCTTGTGCTTTTTTTGCATCTGGTTTGATAATCTTTTTGTTTAGTTTTGCAATTTGTGAAAACAGCTTTTTGTCAACCTCTTTAGCAAGATAAATCTCCTCTATAAGCTCAGGATGATTCTTTGTTAAATAGAAAAATATTTGTTTACCATATAGTGTCATAAGAGTATTTTACTAAAAAAAAGTTAACCTATTGTTAAAGCAGGTCATTATAACACTCTTTTGGTGATTTACCTGTTACTTTTGATAACAATTTTGATGCTTGTTTTTTTGGAATGTCTAATTTTAGTATATCATTGATGGTTATCATAGCTAACTCTTTTTTTTCATTTTTTATCACAACTACCCATTCGCCTTTGATATTTTGAGTCTTTAATATAGTTTGAATTTCACTCACACTTCCTCTAAAACTTTTCTGATGTAGTTTTGTAGCCTCTTTTATTAAGTATAGTTCACGATTAGGCTCAAGTGTACAAAGTTGATCAATGAGTTTTAAAATTCTATGAGGTGCTTCATAAACAATTGTGACATATCCGTTGTATAAAACTTCTTTTAACTGCTCAGCTCTATCTCCGCCTTTGTGAGGTAAAAATCCAAAAAAGAGAAACTTTGTATCACAAAAGCCACTAGATGCATAAGCTAAAAGAGCCGCATTTGCACCAGGAAGTATGTCATAAGGTATGTTGTGAGTTTTACAATAGTTTATTAAAGCACATCCAGGGTCACTAACACAAGGCATCCCTGCATCACTAACATAAAGTACAATATCATCGAAAATTTCTATAGGAAGTTCTTTTAAAATTTCTTTTTCATTATGCGAGTGCAGCGAAATAAACCGTTCAACTCTTGGTAAAATTTGATGTTTCTCTTTTAGTAAGTGTAGTAATCTTTTGGTAACTCTAGTATCTTCGCAAAGGATAACCTTTGCATCTTTTAAAAGTCTAAGACTTCTAAAAGAGATATCTTCCAAGTTCCCGATAGGAGTGGGTACAAAATGAAGCAATCTCTGTATCTACTTTAAGTTATACTTTTTCTTAAATTTCTCAACTCTACCTGCGGCATCTACAATCTTTTCACTACCTGTGAAAAATGGATGGCACTCACTGCATATGTCTATTCTCATCTCTGCTTTGTTTGAAGCACTCTCAAAACTGTTACCACAAGCACACGATACTTGACAAGTCATATAATCTGGGTGAATCTCTTTTTTCATTGTTTTTCCTTGTAATCTTGCATCTAATAACAAGACTTATGTTTTAAAGTGCGAAATTATACTAAAAAAAGTTTATTTTAAGCTTAAGAAAAAAATAATGAAAAATTTATCCATTAGGATGCAATAACAAACTAATTAAATACGGGTTATTTGTTAGGTTTATGGAGATTTAAGGTTGTAAAGAACAGTAGACCAAATAAATTCAGTCTACTGCCATATAGGGGGGAGGGGAACTCGAAGTATAGCATAAAATATATTTTAAATCAAGTGTTTTATGGCAATTGCTAAAATTGCTGTTTCACTTTTTAGTATTAAGTTGGTATTTAGTCCTATTTTTTTATGATTTTTTAGTTTTTCTCTTTCACTTTTTGTAAATCCTCCCTCACACCCAATCATGATAGGGGAGGTATTTGTATTTAAACTTTCTCCATCAAAATCTAAAACTGAAAAATTATTATATTTTACTAAAACATCTTTTATTGAGTTTAAAATTTCAATTTCCATTAGATTATCTCTTCCACACTGTTGGCAGGAGTTTATTAAAATATTTTCTACTCTTTTTAAATCTAATTTAAAATTTTTTTGACTTCTATCACAATATAGAAATGAGATTTTTGAGACACCAAGTTGGTTAAGTTGTGGGAGAGTTTTTTCAATAGTTTTTGTATCTACCATACACCAAATAAGATGGAGAAAATTTGTATTTTGTTTTGTATCTAGTTGTGTTTTTGTTAGTACAAGCTTAGCTTCTTTTTTTCTAATCTCTCTTATCTGATATTGATATAGAGTGCTATCTTTGAGATTTCTAAGGTTTATCTTTTCATCAAGTTTTAATCGTCTTACTTTAAAAAGATAACGATAATTTTCATCTTTTATATATAAAATTTCTTTAGATGCATTTTCATCATAGATAAATTGCATAATTATCTTAATGCAAAACTAGCCATACTAACAACAAGCATAAGAGTTATATCTATAGTATATTTTTTCTTAACAAACTCTCTAAATTGTTGCATCGACTCTTTATCATTTGTGTTTGTATCTTTTCTTATGATATGTTTTTTAATACTTGTATAAAACATCCATGAAATTGCAATAATCATAATCACAAGTGAGATGCGAAGATTAAAATAACTTGCAGCCATAACTGTAACACCTGTAAAAACTATTGCAGATATTATCATTAGGTATTGTGGTTGGATGTATTTCATTCGATTTATGTAGGTGATTTCGTTTTCTATTTTGTAGCTTGCATAGATGTTATAAAGTGCAAGTAAGATAGCTGCTACTATTATGAGTAGATGCAAGTTTATTGACATTGTTATCATTTCATTCATTATTTATATTTCTCCCAAGTAAAATCATACATATTTTTCTTTTTGATTTAAGTTTAGCAAAAATCTACTTTTGTGTAAATTTCATCACGAATCTACTCTAGTGTAAAAATTTAGAACTTAACTCATATTTTTAGTAAAGAGATAGAACCAACTTTTATCCAACACTATTTTTTATGATATAATCACAATAAAATAGTTGAGTAAAGGAAACAAAGATGGGAGCTTTAAAAGAAGAGTACAGACCACATTATACCTATGATGATTATATCCACTGGGAAGATGATTGGGAACTAATTAGTGGAACTCCTTTTGCTATGGCACCGTCTCCTATGTTTAATCATCAATCAATTTCTAGCTTATTGATACAAAGTATAGGAGATAGTATAAAATCATGCAAAAACTGTATGGTAGTATCTGAAATGGATTATAAGATAGCTGATGATACGATAGTTCGTCCAGATATTGCATTAGTATGTGGACAAAAAGATGGAGCATATATCAAAAAAAGTCCAGAACTCATTGTAGAAATTGTTTCAAAAAGTAGTGCTAAAAGAGATGAAAAGATTAAACTTACACTTTATGAACAAGAAAAAGTATACTACTATATACTGCTATATCCAGAAGACTTAAAAGCCAAAATCTACAAACTTAAAGATTCAAAATATGAAAAGATAGTTGATGTTTTAGAAGGTAGTTTTATTTTTGATGAAATCAAATGTCAAGCAAAAATAGATTTTGATTTTGTATTTGAGAGATTCAAATAGTTTTTGAGTGTTGTTGTTTATGCAAATAAGTATTATTCAATAGTTGATCATAAAATTTATAATAAAAAACTAAATTTAGGGTGAGTTCACAATCACCTTATTCTAATCCTAATAGTTACTTAATAAATACATATTTTAATCGCACCATGGAGACCAACGACAAAGCCTCAGCCAAATCACAAGTAGCATCAACAATTTTTAAGGCAGATAGAGCAAAAGCACAATCTTTGTAAAAATGCATTGATAGTATAGAAACAGCATCATCATTTGCTGTAACACTTCCTCTTATCACTTCCCCATCAACTCCAACAACAGCTTGTTTTTGTATTTCTATAAAAGTTCATATCCATCGTCTAAATACCCTTTCCAACTCTATCTTATCCACTATCTCGAAAAAGCTATAGAGTCTTGATTTTTTAGGTAATCTGATAAACTCTATACCTAGCAATCTTTTTATCTCTTTTTTTTTCCATTGGCATTTATCTATCTTGATATATCCATTGGATTTTTGGCTCCCATTAATATCGCTATTAGAGTAAAATAATATTTTGCTATAATTTGATTATGAAAGAATGTTGTAATTTAAAAATTAGAATTATTATAGGTGTGGCTTTTTTATTGAGTATTATAGTTTCTAGTATATACCATACATTTTATTGAGCTATTTTATATAGATTTCTTCTTTATTTTGTATCCAACTCCAGATATATTTTCTATAAAATCACCTTGCAATTTTTTACGAAGTGCCCTCACTAATGAGCGAAGAGCCTCTATGCTCATATACTCATCTAGCCATATAAAACTCTCTATCTCTTTATAAGCTATAACTCTTTGATGATTTTTCACCATTATATCGAGTAAAAGAAGTTCATTTTTAGTTAATTTTATGGGTTTTTCGTCTATTAATAGTGTTTTGTTTAGTGTATCATAGAGGGTATTTTGTGAGAGTTTTTTGATATTATTATATTTTGTACTTAAATGTTCACATGCAAGATTTAGTGCATCTTTTAATTTTTTACTTGTTACTGGTTTTACTATATATTTTACTAATTGTAGTTCAACTGCTTTTAGCAGATAGCTATTTTGTGTATGGGCTGTAGCGATAATGATAGGAGTTTTTTTATCATTTTGACGAATCTTTCTTGTCATCTCCAAGCCATCTATTTTTGGCATCTGAATATCACTTATGATGACATCTGGTTTTTGATTTTTATAAACTTTTAATGCTTCTAATCCATCCTTTGCTTCAAAAACCTTTGCACAGATGCGACTCAAATATTCTACAGCATTTTGACGAATAACCTCATCATCTTCAACATATAAAATTGTTAAGTTTGAAATACTATTTTGCATAAGGTATTTTAGTATAAATTGCTTAATTGAAAATATTACTTATCGATTTTGATAGCGATTTAAATCAAACAAACCAGATGAAATAGGTCTATTTCTCATCTGTTCCTCTAAAAACCAATCAGCTAATTCCCAAAACTGGGTATTTGTGCGTCTTATTCCGTACCTATCAACAAATTTTTCATAATCACTATAGTTATGAATTGAGGCACAAAGCTCTACAAACTCTTCAAGCTCTGAAAACGGCACCGAAAAGAAAAAATTAGGATATGAACCCTCCAGCCAATTTACTACACTCATCGTATCTTTTTCAATATCACTTCGATCTCGTTTTAGTTTGTCTGAGAGAAAAGAGGTTACATTTTTATAAGCTTTATTGCGAATGAGTGTATAAGCAAAGTCATCCTCTTGGTTGCCTGTTGTAACTCTTACAAATGCAACATCAGGAAATGAATGTAAGTTTTTACCTTTTAAATTTGCTATCTTCTTCATGATAGAGTTTGCGTATTCTATATCAACTTTAGATGGTGGTTTTTGACAATTTGTATTGCCACATTGGTTTATATTGTTACCATGTTTTGTTCCATTTTGGACTCTTTTTTTGATTAACTCATAAAGTTCTTGTTGGGGATTATCACTCTTGTATCCTGTTACCATCTCTGTGTCTAACCACTTTTTTGGTGCAGAAAAAAGTTTATCAATACTCTCTCTTTGACCAACATACCAAGAGTCACGAATCTCTTTTCGTTTAGATGCAGGCAAAAATGCAAGAAAATAGTTCTCACCCTCCATTCTTAGAAAATCCATATAAATTCTTATACTCAAACGATGCCCAAGATTACCATAGACATCAAAACCAGCTACCAATAGATAGTGAATTCTCTCAAACAGAGGATAGTCAATAACCCAAGTTGTTTCAGGATTTTTACCTATTAGTCCATATGTAACTGAACCGCTATCAAAATGTCTAAAAACAGTCAAAGATGCATTTGGATTGTTATCATCGCCATCCCATATAAAATTTAAAGCACTATTTAAATCATGCTTGCCCATACTATTAAACCAGCTCTGTTTATGCTCCATATATTGGCGTTGACCTCTCCAATAATTGGTCCAGATACGAACTAAATCAAGATTGCTACCATCTGTTGGAATTTGTAACTCATCAGCCATCTTATCGATAAAATCAGCACTGTTAGTGATAATTGGCTGTTTTGGGTCAAAAAACAGCACCCAAAATTGATCCTCAATTGCATTTAGTGCGATTTGCCCTCGACAAACAGGACCTTTTATAAAACCTTCGATAAAAAAACGAGCATCATCTAACAAAAACCGATAACGAGACTCTTCAGGTATAGGTGCAAAAACTTTAAAAGGGTTAGATGCTATCTTTTTATCATAAGATGGTAGTTTAGAAACCTCATACTCTGGTGTTAAAAAAAGCTCACGATACCTCTGCATTTTCTGTGTGGAAAACTCATAAACGATATGGCTCTTAGTGACAATTGTAGGAGTATATCTTTTTAATCGATAATAAAAGGATTTTGAGAGAGGATCCTCATAAGGTCTTCTTGTAGCAATCTCATCAATAATCTCTCCACTAGGTGTAGTAGAGCGAACCAATCTATAAAATTCTCGTGAGGGGGAATCTTTAAAATGTATATGTGCATGAAAGAGATGCTCATAAAGATAACGGCTTACCAATTTTTGCTTATTTGAGGATTGATTTAAAAATGCTTCCCACTCTTTAATCTGAGGTAAAAGAGTAGTAGAAGAGTTTGAGGGCTTTGAGGTTTGTGAGCCTTGTGCTATCCATGAGATTAGAGTTTGGTGTTCTGATTTTAGTAAGTTTGGCATGGCATAGGGCATACCCCATTTTGGTTTTTTATCTATATATTTGCCTATAGTTTTTAGTGTTGGGCAGGTTTGTTTACGGTCAAGTTCTAAGGTAAAAACATCTGATAGCAAACCCTCAGTAGCTTGTGGATGTTTTTGCTTTAGTGTCAAAAGATGATATAGCAGTGAGTTTTTTAAGTTCTCCTCTTTAGTATTTGCGCCTTCATTTAAAATAGAGAAAAAATCTCTCTCTCGCCACTCATCTATACTTTTTGCATCTATAAATAGACGACTAGGCTCCATCTTGGTGATTCGATTTGCCTCATAAATACGCTCCAAGCTAGCTCCTCGAATCAAGCCTTCAATAGAAGATAGTTTGAGCTGACATGGTGCATCATAACAGCCGTGGCAAACTACACACCGTCTATCTAATATAGGCTTTATCTGTTTCTCAAATGAGATAGGTTCTTTTGAGATTGTTGCTAAATCAGCTGTTATGGATTTGGTTATAAAAGTTGATTCTTTTGCTATATTAGCAAATATAATAAACAGTAAGATAAGAAGTAAAATAATTAATATTAATATCCGTTTTATCCCAATGTCTTATCCCCTTTTCTGTTTCCTTACCTATAACTTTACCCGTTTTAACCTAAGTGCATTCATAATTACAGATACAGAACTAAAACTCATAGCCGCAGCTGCAATCATTGGCGATAGAAGTAATCCAAATACAGGATATAGCAAACCTGCAGCGATTGGTACACCAGCAGAGTTGTAGATAAATGCAAAAAATAGATTTTGGCGGATGTTTTTCATAGTAGCATGTGAGAGTCGCCTAGCTCTTACGATACCTCGTAAATCACCTTTTACCAAAGTCACTCCAGCACTCTGCATAGCAACATCAGTACCAGTTCCCATAGCGATACCTACATGGGCTTGTGCAAGAGCAGGAGCATCGTTTATACCATCTCCTGCCATTGCGACTATATTACCTTCATCTTGAAGTTTTTTGACAATTTGGGCTTTTTGATCAGGTAGTACTTCTGCATGAACTTGATCGATATTAAGTTTATCAGCTACAGCTTGAGCAGTTTTATTACTATCACCTGTAAGCATTACTACTTTGATACCCTCATCGTGCAGATTAGAAATTGCCTCTGGTGTGGTATCTTTTATGGGATCAGCCACACCTATCATCCCAGCAACTTTACCATCAATAGCCAACAACATAACAGTTTGACCCTCAGCCCTTTTTTCATCAGCCAATTGTGGTAAATCCCCAGCATCAATACCAAAACTTTGCAATAGTTTTAAGTTACCAAATGCCACTTTCCTTCCGTCAACTATCCCTGTAACGCCTTTACCTGTAACTGATTGAAAATCATCAGGTTCAGTTAACTTAATATCTTTCTCTTGTGCACCTTTTACTATAGCCTCAGCAAGAGGATGCTCACTCGCTTTTTCTAAGCTTGCAGAAAGATATAAGTTATCTAATTCATCAAAACCATCATTGGCAACTACACTAACCAATTTTGGTTTGCCCTCAGTTAAAGTACCTGTTTTATCTACAACCAAGATATTGACTTTTTGCATCACTTCTAAAGCTTCTGCATTTTTTATCAAAACTCCCATCATAGCTCCTTTACCAGTACCAACCATGATAGACATAGGTGTAGCTAAACCAAGTGCACAAGGACAAGCGATGATAAGTACAGCTACTGCATTTATAACCGCATAAGCGATAGCAGGTTCAGGTCCAAACAGACTCCAAATGATAAAAGTAATGATAGATATAACAACAACAGCAGGTACAAAATAACTAGCAACAGTATCTACTAATTTTTGAATAGGTGCTCGAGACCGCTGAGCTTCAGAGACCATTTTGACAATTTGCGACAAAAGTGTATCTGCTCCTACTCTCTTAGCTTCCATAAGCAAACCTCCCGTACCATTTACAGTAGCACCGATTAGTTTTTCACCCTCTATTTTTGCAACAGGGATTGGCTCACCCGTTACCATCGACTCATCAACATTGCTCTCACCTGTGATAACTATGCCATC
>Ga0256834_1001190_pt1 | contig 18083 bp, 16 predicted proteins | sample 4281140metaG_FD_190536 | JGI IMG/M metagenome (GOLD analysis project Ga0256834, IMG submission 190536) | Hydrothermal vent microbial communities from East Pacific Rise, Pacific Ocean - 4281-140 | ecosystem: Environmental > Aquatic > Marine > Hydrothermal vents | place: Pacific Ocean: East...
TTCGAGGGAGTAAATCGGTTCTTTCAATTAAGCCAGCATTGCCATGGCTAGTCTCGTTGCCCACGCCGTTTTTATCGATAATTACACACTTTCGCCCACGTGCTTGCAAATGAAGTGCGCTGCTTACGCCAACAATGCCTGCGCCCAGAATTATGTCCATAATGTTTTAGTCATAATTTGATTACCATATTTTAAGTTTACCTAATTTGATTAGCAATCATAGATAAATGATTAGTAGATGCAATATATACTAGAATTTATCATATTTGGGGTAATGGTGAAATGAGTTACAATTCTAATCTAGTTGTTAGTGATGATAATATGTTTTCAAAAAATAGGGTAATGGGTGCTTTTAAGTCTATTGAGCAACATTCTTTTGCATTAAGGCATATTTCTGGCGAAGAATGGGACAAGGTAATGCCTTCACTTGATGGTGCTTGTCAGGAGCAGCTTTATGTTTTTTCAAAAAATCGTTGGCCAAATGTAAGTTGTGAGCCGGTGTTATTTTATAATGCTAGTGAAGAAATAATTGGTGGCGCTATGGTTTTAGTGCAACCATTACCGCTTAAATTATCATCAATAGCTATTCTTAAATGGGGGCCTTTGCTTAAAAATTCTAGCGATAAAAATACTCACAAGAATTATACTTTATGTATTGAAACTTTGCTTGAGGAATATGACAAAAAGCGCAAAATGATGGTTTCAATTTTACCACGTGCGGTGTTTAATGCTGAAAATGATGAATATAATTATTTAGCTGAACGAGGGTTTAGGCAAGGATCACAATTAAAGTTTCCAAATAGATATATTGTGAATTTGCGTTTAAGCGATGAGGAGCAGTTAAAAAGTTTTGCTCAAAAATGGCGCTATCATTTGAATAAATCAAAAAAGGCAGATTTATCATTTGAGCATGTTGCGCCAGAAAAATTTGCAGATTTTGACTTGCTTTATCAGCAAATGAATGAGCGTAAGAAATTTACTGATCACTCTGCTTATGAAGATACGATAAAAGTTTTGATGGAAATTAGAGATGATAATTTACGCCCTGAGATGTTTTTTGTAAAACAAAATGAGGAGATTGTTGCTGGGGCAATAATTTTCAAAACTGGTGAAACAGCAGTCTATCTTTATGGCGCTACAAATGAAAACGCATTGGGTTTGCGAGCTGGGTATTTTTTACATTGGCATATAATTCGCTGGTTGCGCGATAATACACCTGCCAAATATTATGATCTTGGTGGCACAGATGGTTTTCAAGGTCTGCATCAATTCAAAAAAGGTATGGTAGGAGCAAGTGGTATGATTTCTCCTGTCCCACCAGTTGCAAATTATGCAAGTAATATAAAGGCTTTTTTGTTTGGTCATCTTGCATTCATTGCCAGAGATAGTGTTATTAAAATTAAGCATGCAATTTCAGGAATGCGCTCAGATATTGCGCAACCAAACCAAAAAGTAAAAGCAAAATGATAATGTTGAGGCGATTAGCATCGCAATCTTCAATTTTATTTGGATCTCGCATAATTGGTGCTGGAATTGTGTTTTTAGCGCAGGTTGGAATTGCACGCACATGGGGCGCACATGCTCTTGGTAATTATATGATTATCATGGCAGTTATGAATATAATTATGGTATTTTTGCCGCTTGGTTTTCAAACTATTGGGACATATTTTGCTGCTGAATATCGTGCTCATAAAGATGGAAATATGTTGCGTAAATTTTTATGGCAAGCATATTCACATGTTGTAATTATGGGTGCTTTAGTTAGTGTTGCTTTTGCACTTTATTATAATGGCTCTGATGGAGCGGGGCATTTAATTAAACCATTTTTGTTGCCAATAATGATTATGGCAATTTCTATTGCGGCAATGTATGTTAGCAATGCAATTTTGGTTGGCTTGAAAAGACCATTTGCAGGGTTTTTTGTTGATGCTTTATTTCGACCAATTTTAGTCATTTCTGCATTTGTTTTGTCAGCCTCGTTATTTAGTGGTGATGCAGCGCTTTTATTCATGATAGAAATTTTAGCTATTGGGTTTTGTCTTTTATCGGCTTTGCAATTTTTATTTGTTGTAAAAACCCTAAAAACAATTGAATGTGAAAAACCAAAGCGTAAATCAGAGAGTAAACGCTGGTGGCGATTTGCTTTGCCATGGGTATTGATTGCTTTGGCGACAGATTTCTTTTTTGATATTGATTTAATTATTCTAGCAGGTTTTTTAGAGCATGATGAATTAGCTGTTTTTGGTGTTATTTCGAGAATTTTTATTCTGATATCTTTTGGCATTGTAGCTATATATGCAATCACGGTTCCTGATATTTTTGAATCTGAAGTTAATAATGATAGAGAAGGGTTTTTGCAAAAAGTAGGAGATGCAAATCTTGTTGCAAGTGGGCTATCGCTTGTTTTGGTTATTGGTGCTGCAATTTTTGGAAGCCTTGCGCTTAAGATATTTGGCGAAGAATTTGTTATCGGAGCGCAACCATTAGTCTTATTATGTTTGGCACTTTTGGTTAGGTCAATCTTTGGTCCAGCATCGCTAGTTTTGTCGATTTATGATAAGCCCTATGCTAGTCTTCCTTCTGTTGCTTTGGGCTTGTTTAGTTTAGTTGGGCTTAATTATGCTTTTGTTCCAAAAATGGGCGTGTTAGGTGCTGCGATTGCGGCTTTGCTTGCAATTACTATATGGTCTATTTCGCAATGGTTGGTTGCGTTAAAAGTTGCGAAAGTTGATATTTCAATCTATCCAACATTAAAAAAATATGCCAAGCATTTATTTAATATGAAATAGCTTTTTAATATATCGCTTTATACGACCTAGCCTGCCTGCAACATGCAACCCTGTGTCATATCCATCGCTAGTTTTTGTTAAGGGGCGCTCATAAAGGTGATAATCTTCACCAAAAATATGATTTTCTAAAGTGCAGATGTGTTTGAATTTCACTCGTTTCATAATCATTTCAGCGGGTCTATTGCCGTCTTTAGTATAGGTAGCAATTTTATGGAAACGTCCGTTATCCCAATATTCAATAAAGGCTCGCATGCCCCTTAATGCTAACAAACCTTTGCGATGCTTTGGTAATATATAGGACCAATAAAGCCATAATGTGCCAAGCTCGGGGCCAGAAATCATAAAACCGCAAGGCTCTCCATCAACAAGCATATTTATAATATGGGCTGGGTCTTCATCGTGAAGACTAAGAAGATAATTTTTGGTTAATCTAGCTTTTTCAAACTGCTTAAAGGTGGAGTTGTAAAATGGAGATTCATCTATTGCTTGGTGTAATAGTTTATGGATTTTATCTAGATCATCAATTGTTGCTAGTTTTATTTGGATATTAGAATTGTCTTTTGGCATGATTTTTTTCTTATTGTTGAGTTTTTCTTATTTTATACCAAAAAAGTTTCATTGATATGAAGCTTAGGCTTGCCCCATGATAATGAGAGGTGTAAAATATACGAAGTCATGTAATTGGGAGGTTATTATGAGTGAAGATAAAATTTTTCAACCACCAGCAAGAGTTGTTGAGCGCACGCTGACAAGTCCACAAAAATATCAAGAGTTATATCAGCAATCCGTGAATAATCCTGATGAGTTTTGGGGTGAACAAGCAAAGCGGCTTGATTGGATTAAGCCGTTTACAAAAGTTAAAAACACTAGTTTTGCTTATCCTGATATTTCGATTAAATGGTTTGAAGATGGCGAATTAAATGTTTGTGCCAATTGTATTGATCGTCATTTAGAAGAGCGTGGTGAGCAAATAGCGATTATTTGGGAGGGAGATGACCCCAATCAATCAAAGCATATTACATATAATGAATTGCACAAACATGTGTGTAAACTTGCCAATGTTTACAAAAATATGGGTGTTAAAAAAGGCGATAGAATTTGCATTTATATGCCGATGATTCCAGAGGCCGCTTATGCAATGCTTGCTTGCTCTCGCATTGGGGCAATTCATTCGGTGGTGTTTGGTGGATTTTCGCCTGAGGCGCTAAAAAGCCGAATTATTGATTGTGGAACTAGTGTTGTTGTTACGGCTGACCAAGCAGTGCGTGGTGGCAAAACAGTTCCACTGAAAGCTAATGTTGACGAGGCGTTGGCTGAGATTTCTGATATTAAGGTTTTGGTGGTTGAGCGCACTGGTGAGAAAGTGGCTTTTGATGAGAGCCAAGATCATTGGTATCACGAAGAAATGGAGAAAGCTTCTAGTGAATGCGAAGCTGTGGCGATGAATGCGGAAGATCCGCTGTTTATTCTTTATACTTCAGGATCAACTGGTAAACCTAAGGGTGTGTTGCATTCAACGGGTGGATATTTACTCTTTACTTCGCTTACTCACGAGGTGACATTTGATTATCAGGACGGCGATATTTATTGGTGTACTGCTGATGTTGGCTGGGTGACGGGGCATTCGTATATTGTTTATGGCCCACTTGCGAATGGCGCAACTACTCTAATGTTTGAAGGTGTGCCGACTTATCCAGATGCGTCACGTTTTTGGCAGGTGGTTGATAAACATAAGGTCAATATTTTTTATACTGCACCAACCGCAATTCGTGCGCTTATGGGCATGGGTGATGAATTTGTTAATGGGGCGGATCTTTCATCTCTTCGTATTTTGGGAACGGTTGGTGAGCCGATCAATCCTGAGGCATGGAAATGGTATTATGAGCAAGTGGGGCATAAGAATTGCGCTATTGTTGATACTTGGTGGCAGACCGAAACTGGTGGGTTTATGATTACGCCTTTACCTGGTGCAATCCCGACAAAACCCGGATCGGCGACTAAGCCTTTTTATGGTGTGCAACCAGTTATTCTTGAGCCGAACACTGGTGAAGAGTTGAGTGAAATTGAAACGGCTGGTGTGTTGGCAATTAAAGATAGCTGGCCGGGGCAAATGCGCACACTTTGGGGCGATCATGAACGCTTTGTTTCTGCATATTTTGAGCAATATAAAGGCTATTATTTCACTGGTGATGGTTGTCGGCGAGATGCTGATGGTTATTATTGGATTACTGGTCGGGTTGATGATGTGCTTAATGTTTCAGGTCATCGCATTGGCACGGCGGAAGTTGAAAGTGCGTTAGTTTCGCACCCTGCTGTGTCAGAGGCAGCAGTGGTTGGTTATCCGCATGATATAAAAGGGCAGGGCATTTATTGTTATGTAACCTTAATGTCAGGTTCTGAGCCAAGCGAAGAATTGCGGGCAGAATTACGTAAACATGTGCGTAAAGAAATTGGTCCCATTTGCACACCAGATCATATTCAATGGGCACCAGGTTTGCCCAAGACTCGCTCAGGCAAGATTATGCGACGGATTTTGCGTAAGGTTGCTGAAAATGATTATGGCTCGCTCGGCGATATTTCTACGCTTGCAGACCCAAGTGTGGTTGAAGAGTTGATTAAACATCGTCAGAATTTGTAATTAATTGGGTGGTCTAAGTGCCGCCCTTATTTGTTATTATTTGATAATTACATGCTTTTGAAAGGAGCTTGATATTATGCTCATGGCTTTTTTTGTTAAAAAATTCTTACAAATTTTTCTAGTTAGTTCTTTAGTTCTCCATTCTGCTCAGGCGCAAGCAGCTACGCTTGATCAAATGGCGGGGCAGATGATTTTGCTGGGTTTTCAGGGTGATTCTGCTTTGGCCCAGAGTGTGCGCCAAACTAAAAAATTGATAAAAGATGGGCGTATTGGTGGAGTGATGTATCTGAAATTTAATGTCAAAAGCCTTGCTGATGTTAAAGCGATTAATGCTGGGTTTTTAGGAACTGGAGCGGCATTGCCTCCGTTTATTGCAATAGACCAAGAGGGGGGCAGCATTGAGCGACTTACTAATGCGGTTGGTTTTGCTGAAATTCCTTCTGCGGCTAATTTTGCAAGTAATAGCAGCGTGCAAAGGGCGCAAAAAATTTATTATAGCATGGCCAAGGGATTATCCTTACTTGGGATAAATATGAATTTTGGTCCGGTGGTTGATCTTAATATTAACAAAAAAAACCCAATCATTGCAAAATATGGGAGATCCTATGGTGATGATCCCAAGACTGTTGTTGCATTTGCTGAAGCATTTGTATCGGCGCATAGAATGGCAGGAGTGATAAGCACGCTTAAGCATTTCCCCGGGCATGGATCGAGCAAGGGAGATAGTCACGTTGGTTTTGTTGATATTACATCTACTTGGCAGGCAAAAGAATTAGAGCCATATCGAATTATGGTAAAAGATAACAAGGTGGATATGGTGATGATTGCCCATTTATTTCATCAACAATTTTCTACTGAGCAGGGGGTTCAGCTTCCTTCGTCTTTGTCAAAAAATTGGGTAACTGGGGTGTTGCGCCAACAAATTGGCTATAATGGCGTAATCATAAGTGATGATATGGAAATGGCGGCGATTAGAAATAATTTCAACTTGCAAGAAACAGTGGTGCGGGCGATTGATGCTGGAGTAGATATTTTGCTTTTTTCAAATACGGCGAATTATAGGATTTCACTTGCTGATGAGGTGAGGGCGATTATTGTTGCAAAAGCAAAATCTGATGCAAATTTCAGGGCAAAAGTTGAGGCATCTTATTTGCGGATTGTTAAGTTGAAAAAGCGTACTGGTAATTTGGGTTGACAGTGAAAGTGATTTATTGTTGAATAGGTCAACAATGCTGACATAAAAGAGTTTTTGATGGATTTTAGTATAATTGTTGGATTTTTATTTCTGGCATTTCCAGCATATTTTACTCCTGGACCTAATAACTTAATGCTTATGACTTCAACAGCTAAATTTGGTTTTGTTAAAACTATTCCGCATGGGATTGGGATAGCTCTTGGTTTTCCATTTTTGGTTTTTATTATTGGGCTTGGTTTAGGTGAAATTTTTTCACTTTATCCAATTTTGAAAGTTATTTTGAAATATTTGGCTGCTGCCTATTTTTTATATATGGCTTATAACCTTTTAGGACTTAAAATTGGAGATGTAGTTGGTTCTGAGCGGCCTATGAAATTATATGAGGCGGCAATATTTCAATGGATAAACCCAAAAGCATGGGCGATGGGGGTTAGTTTTGTAGGGGTGTTTGTTGTTTCTGGTGAGGGGCGTTTTACGAGTTTGATTATCCTTACATTAGGAGTTTTTGCAATGTCGCCGCTCTCAACTATTTTTTGGATGTTATTTGGAAAACAATTGCAGTTATTATTAAAACGCACAGGCAATGAGCGGTTTTTGGGAATAATTATGGCTTTGTTGATGATTTTAGCTGTTATTCTATTTCTTCTATGATTAAAGCAAAAATATGTGTAAGTTAGAGCGAATGAATAATTATAAGAGTCGGTTTTGATGGAAAATAAAAATGAAGTGAGGCGTGTTCGTGCGCTGTTCATTTCTGATGTGCATTTGGGAATGAAAACGATACAATTGCATCGTTTGCTCGATTTTTTGAAAAAGCATGATGCTGAGATGATTTATCTGGTTGGCGATATCGTTGATGGTTGGCGGTTGCAAAAAAAATGGCGCTGGCCAAAAGAATATAATGAATTGGCGCAAATATTATTAGATAAAGCGGCTAATGGAGCTCGCATTATTTATCTTCCGGGTAATCATGATGAATTTATGCGTGAATATCTTGGTACTTATTTTGGTGAAATTGAGTTTATTGATCGGGTGGTTCATACATCGCTAGAAGGGCAGACTTATTTAGTTATTCATGGCGATCAGTTTGATGTTGTGGTGCGGCATGCCAAATGGTTAGCGCATGTGGGTGATTGGGCATATAATTTTGCGCTTCGCACTAATGTTGTTATTAATTGGGGTCGCCGCCGTATGGGGCTTAGTTATTGGTCTCTTTCTGCTTGGGCAAAACAAAAGGTCAAGGGTGCGGTTAGCATTATTGGTCGTTTTGAAGAAGCGTTGGCGTATGAGGCAAAACAATCTGGTGTTGATGGGGTTATCTGCGGCCATATTCATATGGCGGATATGCACGATCGTTTAGGTATTCAATATATCAATACTGGTGATTGGGTTGAAAGTTGCACTGCTATTGCTGAAACACTTGAGGGTGAATTTGAATTAATTAAATGGACAGAAGTTCCGCCTGCAATTAAAAAGAGTCGAAAAGAAAGACGCTTAATTAGGCGGAAATAGCAGTTAAAAATTACGGTGAGAGGAATTCTCCACCGTAATTCTGTAATTCACAAATCAAAATTTAACTTAAACGACCACTAGCATGAGCTAGCATTGTGTAAACTTTGCCACGCTCTGAGGTTAATAGATCGAGTGCAGAAGTTTTTGCATTTGGATCGGATACGGTCTTTGAAAGAAGTGCCTCAAATTCTTTTATATAAGCTGAGCTATTGCGCGAGAACTCGATGTCTCTTTGAATTTTCTTGCGCAATTCGTCAAAAGTTCCTTGCCCACTTAATGTGTAAATGCGGCGAGAAAATACATTTGGCTGACCAGATTTATATCTCTGCCAAGCTTCACTAAGAGCCTTTGCATCGATTGAGTGGCTAATTTTTTGCGTAAGATTAGATAGGTTTATGCCTGTCTTGTTAGCGGTTTCTGCTTGGTTAGCGCTTGCATTGCGTAAAACATCACGTAGCCAATTTCCACTCTCTTTTTTAGGAGATGCTTTTTCCTCAGCATGAAGAAGCTCTGCAACATTTACTGTGCTTTCTTCTTTAGGGGAGGGGCGAGACAAGATGTCTGCTAGAGATTGTGCAGAAGTAATTTGTGAGTTGTCAGTTGCACGACGGTTATACTCTGGAGTTTTTGGCTCGCTATATTCCATCCTTGTAGATTTTCTTGCGCTAATATCATTGGTTGAATGTTGGGTGCGAACGATTGAGTTCAACTCATTTAACGCCTCAATTTGTTCAGCAACTACACGGCGCATTGCAGCGGCGCTAGCACGTGTTTCTTCAGGCAGCTCAGTTACATTATTTTGCAATTCGGTGCGTGTTGCTTCAAGTTCTTCATTCACTTGCTGTGCAGTTGAGCGCATAGCATTTGCAGTTTCATTAAAGCGAGTTGTTGCCTCTTGAAGAGCTAGATTCATTTCATTAATCAGGCTTGTTTGAGTATTTTTCAATTGCTCATTTGCTACACGACCTTGTTGGTCTGTCGCATCGGTGAATTTATCGAGACGGCTAGCAACGCTGATGGTAGTTGCATCTAAAGTTTCTTGCATTGCTTGTTTTGCTAAGTTTAAGCGGTCTTCTGTGTCATTAACAGTGTCTGCAATGCTTTGTGCAAAGCTGAGCATGCGAGTGTCTATTTCATCAGCGCGTGAAGTGAAGCTTTGTGCAAGTGCGTTCATTGCTTCTTGACGTTCTTGTAAACTATCAATAGTTCCTGCGCCAGCAGTGTTAAGAGTGCTTGAGGCTAGATTAATATTATCAGTCTCATTGCTTAACTCGCTAAGCATAGTGCCAAATTCAGAGGTAACGGCTTGAATAGTAGTTTGCAAAGCTCCTACATGTTCTGCAACCATCTTGCCTGCTTGGTCGGTACTAGAAACAGCCTCACGAATAGCATTTGTATAAGATGATGTTTGGTTTGCAACTGATGTTTCCAAATCAAATAGATTAGATGAAGAAGTTTCAAGAACTCTTTGTAACAATAAATTGCTATCATTGAGTTTTTTCAATGCTCCATTGACATCATCTAAAATACGACCAGTTGAAGCGGACATTAATTCTTCTGCCTCCGCAGAGCTTTCATTTAATGCAGTTTTTAGAATGTTGCCATGGCTTTTAAGTGCGCCTTCTAACTCCTCAGATTTGCTAGAAATAATGTTAGCAAAATTATCGGTTTGAGTAGTAACAGCCTCATTCATCTCTTCAACTTTTTTGCTAAGAGTGTTAGCAGTTTCAAGTGCGCGCACTTCAACCAAGTCTTCAATATGGCGAGCTGCTTCTTTTACTTGATCTAGGGCAGTGCGAACAGTTATGTCCATTCGAGCGGCAGTTTGCTCAACATCGTTTGAAATTGTTAGTGAAGCGCTGGCAATAGAAGTTCCAATGGTTTCTTCAATTTTTGTGGCGCTAGTTTCAAGGTCAATCATAGATTGATTGATTGTAGAATTTATATTTTCATTTAACGCATTCAACCTATCTGCGGTAATGTCAGCACGTGCAGTGATTGCCTCTGGCAATGTGCCAAGTCTGTCATCAACCATATCAACAATAGATTGACGAGCTGCCTCGACCCCAGCTTCAATTATGCTTGCAGTTTTATTAGTGCTTTTTTCAATGGCACTTGCTGAAAGATCAATACGATGAGCAAGACCAGTGTCTGCCTCTGATAGGCGATCAACGGCTTTATCAACTTGTGTGCCGATATTATCATTAACTTTTTCAATTTGTCTGTTTACAGTTTCAGACATATCGTTGGTGCGGCTTTTCATTGTTTCAGAAATTGAGCGCACTGCATTATCGGTATGAGAGCGCACAGCGGTTGACTGCTCATCAATAGTTTTTGCCAACTCACTAGTGTGATTTGTAATTGCACCAGAAAAGTCATCAAAAACTTCAGACATATCGTTTGTGTGAGTTTGCATTGTCTTAGAAATTGAGTGTATTGCATTGTCGGTGTAAGAGTGAAGCTCAGTTGATTGCCCATCAATGGTTTTTGTTAAACTATCAGTTTGGTTAGCAATTGAATCAATAAGCTCTTTGGTGCGTGAAGCTAGTTTTTCATCTAATAGGGAAGTTTTTTCGTCAAGCGCTACTTCAAGTAGGTTGGCACTAGAGCTAAATGCTACCGTATGACTATCAAGCGATACAATAATTTTCTCGCCTTTTTCACCAATTACACTATCCATTTGTTGTAATTTTGAATCTACAATCAAGGCAACTTCGTCAACACGAGAGCTAATGCCTGAAAGAGTTAATGCACCTGCCGCATCTAATGTGGTTTTGGCATTTTCAGTAGCTTCATCAACTGCTCCAGCAATTTGAAGAACGCTGGAATTTAGGCGAGAATCAAGCGTGTTGAACTTGATTGATAATGTTTCATCAACTCGATCTGTAATTGCAGAAATCATTTGCTCAGCGGTTGCTGTTTTATTGCTAATGTCGCCAACAATTTTTGCGCCAACTGCTTCAAGTGAGGCATTAACAATCTCGGCGCTAGTTTCAAGCTGGGCAACTACTACTGAGCCAGTTTGATTTAATAGTAAATTCATCTCTTGTGTTTTTTCGTCAATTGATTGAGACAAATTAAGAGTCCCGTTTTGCATGCCTTCATTTAGGGCATTTAATTTATCATCAAGAGAAAGTATAATCTTTTCAGAATTCATATCTAAGGCACTAAGAATGTCAGTTGTGCTATTGTCGATTTGTGTAACAAAAATATTGGTTTTTTCAGTAAAGGTATTATTCAATAAATCATTTGCGCTTTGAATTGCTTTTAAAGCATTTTCATTGTGCGAAACTATGGAGTTAGAAAAATCATTCCCCGCTTTACCCATATCTTCAATCATTAAAGTGTGAGCCTCTGCAATAGCATCACGAACACGATCAGAATTAGTGATTACAGAATCACGCTGAGAGGCTAATTCTTCAATTAATTTTCTAAGGCGGATTTCATTGTCAGAATAAGTGTTTTCAAGCGAAGTAACTTCATTGTGAATCATAACCTCAAGTTCACTAGCTCGTGAGAGTGCATTTTCTAGCCCATCGCCAAGCGCATTTACTTCACGGCGAACTGCCTGCCCAACGGTTGCTATTTTGCTAGCCGCTGATGTTTCTGGTTGGGTGAGTTGAATAGCAACTTCTGTCATTGAGTTTGCTGCAAGGCGAAGATCGCTTGCACGGCGAGATAAAGTTGCAATTGCAAAAAAACCAAGCGTAGGAATGATTGCTAAAGCTGCAAGGCCTGCAAATTCAATAGTTTGCGCAAAAGGCACTAATTTGTCAAAATTAGTTAGTTTATCGCCATAGCGTAACCAGCCAACAAAGGCAGTTGCGCCTAACCATAGAAGAGAAATAATGAAAGCAATCCAAAAAGGTGCAGATGAAGATTTGCTGTTTAGTTTATATAAAAACCTTGAAGATTGCTCATTGCCAACATCACTAAATGAATCATTGGCTATCATATCTACTTTGCCAGCAATTTTTTGCGCTACTTTTTCTCTAGCTTGAGATTTTTTACTTTTGCTAGTTTTTTCTGTAGCTGTTTCGTTATCGCTTAACACCGAGTCTTTTAGTGCATTTTCTACTGCAGAAAATGCCAATGCTGCTGGGTCGCTTTTTGGGGAAGTGTTTTGTTTAGCCATACTATTTAACTCTTGTCTTATAAGACTTACGTCTTGCTACATTAAAAACCTGACGAAATGAGAATGGTGAAATATATCACCACAAGGAGAAAAACTTAATTAAGCCAGAAAAGCAGTGCTTTTCGTAGTATTTTTAAGATTCACCTTAAAACCCACGCCGCCGTGCGCTGGTATTTTGTCATTGATTATAGAGAAGAAATGCTAATTTAGAAAGTTTTATTAATAAATGGTTAATTTTTGAATTTGGTGTGGAAAACATACTTAATGACTTGATGAATTGGCCAAACATTCTTGCTTTAATTACTAAGCATTCTTGCTTAAAATTGGCATTAATTCAGTATTCATCTTGATTTGTTATACAGTCTATTAGTTATTTAGTTAGGAGTAAAACTTATGACAGGGTTTGTTGTAAAAGGATCACCTCAGGGTTTGCAGTCCCCCAAAAAAGGTCGTGTTATTGATCTTGTGTTATTGGCTAGCCAAACAAAGGGCGACAGCAATTTTGAAATTGAGATATTGTGGAGATTTAATCAAAGCATATCTTTACATTTTAAGAATTTGCTTGCCTGCTCAAGTGAAAAAGAAACTAAAGCATGCCTTTATTCACTTAAAAAAGAATCATTTGGAGTTGGTGCAAAAACACTTGTAAGCCTTATTGTTATCGCTGAAGAGGAAGTGAGTTCTAAGGGATTTTTAAGTAATGAAATGAAAGATGATATTGGTTTTGCTGTGGCTGAGGCAAAACAATTCATTGCGACAATTCTTAATTAAGTCAATTAATCCTTGAACATTTTTGCTTAAGTAATATAAGAAAAAGCTAGTTTAAGACGGAGTTTTTTTATGACTAAAATTATTTTTGTAGAAGCAAATGGTGAAACTAGTGAAATAGAAGCTAGTAATGGTGCAACTATTATGGAAGTTGCTATTCAAAATGGGATAAAAGGAATTGTTGGTGAATGTGGTGGTGCTTGCACCTGTGCTACCTGTCATGTTTATGTTGATGATAAATGGGTTCAAAAAACAGGTGAGCCAAGTGCCAATGAAGAAGATATGTTAGATTTTGCATCTGATGTGCGCCAAACAAGTCGCCTATCTTGTCAGTTAAAAATTTCTGATGAACTTGATGGCTTGATTGTGCATGTGCCAGAGCGCCAAGGCTAATTTATGTTTTGCTTTTATTAGAGAATACGGTTGCGAGTGCTACACCTGTTGATGTTATTAATAGACCAATGATTTGCATCATATTTAGGGTTTCGCCAAATAGGAAATATGCCATTATTACGGTGGTGGCGGGGACTAAGTAGAAATATGAGGCGACATTGGTTGCCTCATGCGCTTTTATCATCAGCATTAGCAATAAAATTGCTCCAATGGATAAAACTAAAATCAACCAGAAGAATGCAAAAATTAATTCGCCATTCCACTCGAATATGAATTGTTCGAATAATAATGCTAGTGGCAGTGAAAATATCAACGCTCCAAGATATTGATAAAAGGCATTGCCAATAAGGTTTTGATTCTTGGCGGATTTTTTTTGAATTATTGTGCCAAGACTAAACGCAATAACGCCAAATAGTGAAGCAATAGCGCCCCAAAATATATTTGTGTCAGTTGTGCCAATCAGCTTTGGGTAAAGCACTAAAGAAATTCCTATAATTCCCACAATTAGCCCTAGAATTTGCATTTTTGTAATTTTGTCACCAAGGATTTTTGCTGCCAAAAAAGCTGTGATTATTGGCTGTAAACCAACAATAATGCCAGCGAAGCCAGCGGGAAAACCATTTTTTATTGCCCAAAATATTGTTCCTAAATAAATGCCATGAAAAAGCACGCCAATAATCATTGCATGCCAAATAGCAGAACCTTTGGGTAATTTGCTTTTGAATATGAAGAGTAAAACCAATAAAATAGCAATAGTGATAGCAAAGCGAATAGATAAAAACGCATATGGAGTTGCATAAGGCATTGCATAGCGTGCGCCTAAAAATCCTGTTGCCCATAATATTACAAATGCAAACGGAATAATTTGCACTAACTTTGTCTGTGTTTGTTTCATTTTTACTTTCAGCTACCATGATTTTGCAAACATGGTATATTTTTTTAAATAGTTACTCAAAAACTGCAATTTTACAAAGAAAAATGATTTATATCAAAATAAGAATCTAATTGGGACATATAAAAGAATAAAAATTTCTAATATTATCTATTGGTTTTTGTATGAATTGGGATTATCTAATTAAACAAAGAAAACTTAGGAGAAAATAATGCCCTATTCATGGAAAGCAATTGGTTTTGGAGCATTGGTGGCGGTTGCTGTTATGGTTGGTGGGCAGTTTTTGATTGATATGTTCAAGTTTGAAGTTAGCAATTTGGTATTGGGCGGAATTGCTGGCATGGCTGGCGCTTATACGCTTGGGCAAATAAATGATAAAGATAAAAAGTAGGTATTAAAAATATGACGAAAAATGAAATCTCCACCGATGTGGTAATTATTGGCGCAGGACCTGTTGGTCTATTCGCAGTGTTTGAATTGGGTCTGTTAGATCTTAAATGTCATCTTATTGATATTTTAGATCGCCCTGGTGGTCAGTGTGCGGAGCTTTATCCCGAAAAACCAATTTATGACATTCCTGCTTTTCCAGTAATTTCTGGGCAGGAGCTTACCGATAATCTTTTGAAACAAATTGAGCCATTTTCGCCCAAGTTTCATTATAATCGCATGGTTGAAAAAGTTGAAAAACTTGAAGACGGAAGTTTTAGGGTTGTAACAGACGAGGGTGAAGTTTTTTTAGCACCGATTGTGGTTATTGCCGCTGGTGGTGGTTCGTTCCAACCAAAGCGTCCGCCTGTTGAAAATATTGAAGCCTATGAGGGTAAGTCAGTAAAATATTCTGTGCGCCGTATGGAAGATTTTCGAGATCAAGATGTGTTAATTGTTGGTGGTGGCGATAGTGCGCTTGATTGGCTGTTAAATTTGCAACCAATCGCAAAATCTATGACTTTAGTGCATCGCCGTGATGTTTTTCGTGCCGCTCCTGCCTCGGTTAAAGAAATGCACGCACTTGCTGATGCGGGTAAAATTAATTTTCATTTGGGGCAGATTGGCTCGCTTGAGGGTGAGGGCGATCAGCTATCAAATGTTGTGATAAAGGCAAAAGATGGAAGCGAAATAAATGTGCCAACAACTCGCATGTTGCCGTTTTTTGGGCTTACAATGAAACTTGGACCCGTTGCAGATTGGGGTTTGGAGTTAAACGATAATCTTATAGAGGTTGATACTGAGAAATTTGAAACTTCAGTTGCTGGAGTTTTTGCTATTGGTGATATTAATTATTATCCGGGTAAATTAAAACTTATTCTTAGTGGGTTTCACGAGGCGGCGTTAATGTCGCAGGCGGCGAAAAAAATTATTGCGCCCGATGATAGATTGATTTTTCAATATACAACTTCGTCAACAAAATTACAAAAGAAACTAGGTGTGAAGTGAAGATTATAGTTACCGATTATGATGGTAAAACTCATGAATTAGAGGGGCTTGAGGGCTGGCGGGTAATGGAGGTTATTCGTGATTGGGGGCTTGATATGAAAGCCGAATGCGGCGGTGCTTGCGCTTGTGCTACTTGCGAAGTTTACGTTGATGAAGAGTGGGTTGAAAAACTAAATCCAGCCTCTGATGAAGAAGAGGATATGCTTGACCAAGTGCCAGATGCGAAGGGCAATTCTCGGTTGTCGTGTCAGATTTTGATGAGTGAAGAGTTGGACGGTTTGAAAGTTACACTGGCTCCAAATTCTAAGAGTTAGTATTTAATAGTTAGTTTTTTTAGAGTGTTTATCTCCACCTCGAGCCTGAATTCAGCCCTCTCACGAAAGCATGAGGTTGGAGTCAGTCTTTGTGAGGGGATTGAGGGCTAAATCCACAAAGACGGCGCAGGGAATGTGAGGCATTCTATTTTGTTGCTATAGGTGACATGACCTTATAGCATCTAAAGATAATAGTCTTTTGGGGAGGTAAATGTGAATCTATTCGAATTTTTACCCTATGTAATTGCATTATCGATTGCTGCAGCAATTCCCGGTCCCGGCATTGCTGCTGGGGTTGGTAAAGCGCTTGGCTCAGGGTTTAAGCCTGCATTTTTTTATATGAATGGTTTGGTGCTTGGTGATATTACATATTTAACATTTGCGATACTTGGTCTATCTGCCATTGCTAGCGTATTTTCGGGATTTTTTATTGTAGTTAAGTTTTTAGGTGCTGCTTATTTATTATGGCTTGCTTGGAATTTTTGGCGTGCGGGAATTGATCCTAAAAAGATGAATGTAGAACAAGGTAAGGGCTTTTTTTCGTCATTTTTTACTGGGTTTTCTGTTACTATGGGTAATCCAAAAACCATTATATTTTATATGGCACTGTTACCAAGTGTGATTGATCTTAATGCAGTTTCTTTTCAGCATTATTTAATTTTAGTTTTGCTTACAACTATCGTACTATATTTTGTGGTAACGCCTTATATTTTGCTTGCATCAAAAGCTCGTAAGTTTTTAACTAATCCACGCTCACTAAAAATATTAAATCGCTCTGCGGCAAGTGCTATGGCTGGAGCGGCGGTGTTTATTGTTTTGAAAAAATAACTATTGGAGGAAAATATGCCTAATTTTATTATCACATATCATGGTGGAGAAAGACCAAATAGCCCTGAAGAGGGCAAGGCTCATATGAAAAAATGGCAAGAGTGGGTTGCCTCATTGGGTGAGGCAGTGGTTAATCCTGGAACTCCATTAGGCAAAACTTCGTTTGTAAATATTGATGGTATTGATGAGAGTGGTGCAATCAGTGCGATGTCTGGTTATGCTGTTGTTAAAGCAAGTGATATTGAGGAAGCTGTGAAAATAGCTAAAACAGACCCGTTTCTTGCAATGGGTGGCACAATTGGCGTGGCGCAAATGATTGAAATGCCAAGCAAGTAAAGGAAATAACTGATGTTTTCTGTTTCAGAAATTGAAGCGGCGGTTGAGCTTGTGCATAAATATATGTCGCCAACGCCGCAAATCGCTTGGCCGTTATTAGAGAAAAACACAGGTGTGAAAATTGTTGTAAAGCACGAAAATCATACACCAACGGGTGCGTTTAAGGTGCGTGGCGGTATTACATTTATTGATTGGGTTAAGCGTGAGCATAAAGATGTAAGAGGAATTGTAACCGCTACACGGGGTAATCATGGGCAATCGCAAGCCTTGAGTGCAAAAAGGACTGGGTTAAAGGCAACTATTTATGTGCCGAAGGGAAATTCACTAGAAAAAAATGATGCAATGAGGGCTTTTGGCGCAGACGTGATTGAATTTGGCAGTGATTTTGATGAAGCAAAAGCTGAGGCAATGAAACAAGCTAAATTAAATGACTGGTTTGCTGTTCCGCCCTTTCATAAAGAAATAGCAAGAGGGGTTGCAACTTATGCTTATGAGTTATTTTCGGCAGAGTCTGAACTTGATGCTGTTTATGTTGCGATTGGCTGTGGATCGGGTATCTGTTCAATCATTGCGGTGCGAGATGCGCTTGGGTTAAAGACTGAAATTATTGGAGTCGTTTCTCAAAAAGCCCAAGGGGCAAAATTATCTCTTGAGCAGGGCAAAATAGTTGAAACTAATAGTGCAAATACATTCGCTGATGGTTTGGCGGTGCGTATGCCTGTGCAAGCGGCGTTTGATGTTTATTCAAAGGGTGCTGAGCGGATTATTAGTGTTAGCGAAGTTGAAATTGCAAATGCAATGCGGCTTTATTTTAGTGCTATTCATAATGTTAGCGAGGGTGCAGGAGCG
>Ga0256834_1001191_pt1 | contig 18080 bp, 18 predicted proteins | sample 4281140metaG_FD_190536 | JGI IMG/M metagenome (GOLD analysis project Ga0256834, IMG submission 190536) | Hydrothermal vent microbial communities from East Pacific Rise, Pacific Ocean - 4281-140 | ecosystem: Environmental > Aquatic > Marine > Hydrothermal vents | place: Pacific Ocean: East...
CATCCCGTTCATAAAGTCCGGTCAGTCGCACCTCAAGCGGCTGAAGGCGATGTGGAGTTCACTCCATATGTTTTCATCCCGTTCATAAAGTCCGGTCAGTCGCACCCAAAACTGGCTTATGGAATAATTCGTAACCATGTTGAGTTTTCATCCCGTTCATAAAGTCCGGTCAGTCGCACCACATCAAGAAGATGGAATGATAACACATTGGACCGGTTTTCATCCCGTTCATAAAGTCCGGTCAGTCGCACCCCCTAAACAATCTTGGCAAGAAACTTCTTTTCAAAGGTTTTCATCCCGTTCATAAAGTCCGGTCAGTCGCACCGCAGCAATGTCAGACGAAGCGGCTGCGGGTGTTTGGTTTTCATCCCGTTCATAAAGTCCGGTCAGTCGCACCGCAGCCTTCTACGTAGGTGGACATTTAGTCTACGTTTTCATCCCGTTCATAAAGTCCGGTCAGTCGCACCTGAAGAGAAGTGGGTAGGCACGAGATACTATTGGGGTTTTCATCCCGTTCATAAAGTCCGGTCAGTCGCACCCGAAGTAACACTTGCTGCACACAAAGGCGCATTGAGTTTTCATCCCGTTCATAAAGTCCGGTCAGTCGCACCGCCAAATGTAACTAACATTCACCAGCACCAAACTGTTTTCATCCCGTTCATAAAGTCCGGTCAGTCGCACCATAAGTTTTGGTTTAACTCTTACCAAAACTTTTTTGTTTTCATCCCGTTCATAAAGTCCGGTCAGTCGCACCGGAATTTTTCAGATTCTCATGAAGCAGCTTAATTTTTGTTTTCATCCCGTTCATAAAGTCCGGTCAGTCGCACCAAACGAACCGACTGAACTATATATCCCAGCCAATGAGTTTTCATCCCGTTCATAAAGTCCGGTCAGTCGCACCGCCAGTAAATAACGGATGGGATGATCCAACCGTTAGTTTTCATCCCGTTCATAAAGTCCGGTCAGTCGCACCCAACACAGTTCGGGGAGCAGCAAGGTCAAATTGCTGTTTTCATCCCGTTCATAAAGTCCGGTCAGTCGCACCTTACCCTCTGTAAGCTTTTGATTTCAAAGCTTTTAAAAGGCTGTTTTCGGTGCGAGTGTTTTTCATCATCCCATTTCCATGTCAGCTGGTGTCAGTAGCGCCTATTTTTCTTTATTAATCAAAGAACTGCGTAACTTTCACTTTATCTTCGGTGCATTTTAAATAAAATCAATAACTTATCTGTATTAGATGCAATAGCACTTAGATATTAATAAGTGCATTGTTAAAAATATTTCACATTCTATTTAAGCTATTGATTTTATACTATTTTCAGTTCATATAATAGTCATCATCTTTTGTAATTGAGCCTTCTCCATCAAGCAGTATTTTAGGTTTGTCTTTATTACATAATCCGTAATATCGCACATGATCTTCTTTCTTATCTATGATGGTATCAAGCCTTATTTTTAAGTCTTCCAGTTCGTTGTTATCAAGATGACATTCAAATACGCTGTATTGAACACGTTGCCCAAAGTTTTCCATTTGAATGGCAACGTGGCGTAATATTTTTTTATCGGCAACATCAAAACATATTACATAGAACTGGCTCATAATAAATGATACTCATTGGTTTCTATGGGTTCGCCTATGCCTTGCCAGTAAACATCTGCTTCACACCAACTACACAAGGGATACCAACGAATAGTATCGGTAACGTCTATAAGTTCACTCAGTGTTTGACGTAACTCTTTGAGTTGTTTTTTATTTAGCCTACATTCAAATACGCTGTATTGAACTCTTAAACCATTATCTAGTAGATGGTTACACACTGTTCTTCTTGTTTTATTATCACTAATATCATAGGCAACCATCCATAAATTACTCATTTTATGTTTCCCTTTTCTGTATAAAACATCGAAAAAGAAGGGGGGTGGGCTTTAATTTATCCATATTTTATGTGCCTTTTATGCCTATTTAAGGATTATTGGCTGGTAAAGTGGCTCACGCTCTCTAATAACAGCAGCAAGGTGGTTAACTTGATGATCCATACACCGTCTGTAATCAAGTTTTAGCTTACTAATTGGATGGGTTATACCTGCGTTCAACTTTTTCTCTAGGTAACTAATAAACACGCCACGCGCTTTGGGTGTTAGTAGGCAAATATCTCCTTCTTTTTCAGGTTTTTCAAAATCATCGGGGGATAGTTTCTTATTAAAAACTATGTTCAGCACGACTGCATCGACCACGATTGATCTAAATTCTTCCATCACATCTGATGCTAATGCAGGATGCCCCATTCTCATAGGGTGGAGATAACCAACGTGCGGATTTAAGCCGCGCGCACGTAAAAAGGTGTAAATGTTATAAAATAACAGAGTATATCCGTAAGATAACATGGCGTTAATAGGGTCTGTTGGTGGTTGCTTTACGCGTTGACTAAATCCCCATGATGGGTCAACGGTTGCAGCTATTGCTTGGAAATTGATTCTAGCGGCAGTGCCTTCATAACCCCTTAATTGATCAAGTGTTGTGGCTGTTTCAAGTTGTTTGATTATATGTTTTTGTTGTTTTATGGCATGTTCAAAAGCAGGGGCTTCTCTATTTCGACTTAGGCGCTGTAGCAGTAAACGATTATTGGATACTTTTCCTTTTATAAACTGTTTTGCTAGTTGCAGGCAAAAATCTTTGTTGTCTGCCCTTAAAAATTGTTCTCGGTGTAATAGTACGGGTTCGGTACTAAAGGAATCCACCATGCCATAGTACTTGCCCTTTGCGGAGAGTAAATAAATGGGAATTCTTGCTTGCAGACAAAATTGCATCACTTGCGTGGTGAGTTGCGAGTTACCAAATACCATTATTTGATCTACATGAATCGCGGGGATTTGTTTTATCACCATGCCTTTGCGTTTAATAATAAAGCGTTCGTATTCTTTGCCAAGTATTGAACCGTGCTCCATTAGGTAAAGTGTTTTCAGGCGAGGTTCTTTGCTTTCGCTATTTTCTAATTGTGGGTCTTCTTCATTGATAAATTCTGGTGGTTGAATATCTTCTTCTGGTTCTGCTTCTGAAGGAAACTGTTTTACTAGAATGCCAGATTCTGCAAAGGCTTCACGCATTTCTTCTGAGCTGGTGTAGCTTGTTCCTGCGGGTAGCGCATAGCTGTACCAGCCTTTGGGTTTTACTGTGCGAACACTTTGTTGCTTGTTTTGTTTTTTTGGTTTGTTTGATTTACTTGATACAACCTCGCTTGGTTTGATAGAGGCTGTATTCATCTCTTTTTTAATGGCTTTTTTTAATGATTTCCTTTTGCTTTTGATGGCTAATGATCGAATAAACTGAACACCTAAAAAGTGAAACCCTTCATCAAAATTAACAACATGAGTTTTTCTTTCACTAAAGGTAAGTCGTAAGTTTTCTAATATTTCACGGGTAAGTTCCATTGCATCATTGGCTTTATCAGCCGTTTTACAAAGGATGACAAAATCATCAGCATAGCGCACTAATCTGTAGTTATTATCTAGCAGTGTGTCGTCTAATTGATCTAAGAATAAGTTGGCTAATAATGGGGATAATGGCGAACCTTGAGGGATTCCTCTTGTGAGTTTATAGCGTTGATTTCTATCAACAACTGTTGCTTTAAGCCATTGTTGAATTAATTGTAGAATGCCCTTGTCTGTGACTAACTTTTTTACTTCTACCATGAGTAGGTCATGGTTTACTTCATCAAAATAACGATGAATATCAGCATCTACCACCCACTTATAGCCTTTGTCACGCAAGCGCTCTATTAAACTAACGGCTTGATTGACTGAACGACCTCTTCGGTAGGCAAAGCTTATGTCTTCAAACTCTTCTTCAAAAAGGGGCGTTAATATGAGCGTTATGGCTGTTTGTAATACTCTGTCTCGAATGGTGGGGATTGATAGCGGGCGTTTACCGCCATTTGGCTTGTCTATTTCTACTCTAAGTAAGGGTGAGGGCCGATAAGTTTCATAATTAACTTCGCTGATTAGTGTGTCTATATTGTTATCAAGATCAGCTTTAAAATCATTGATTGATACACGATCAACACCACCAACCCCATCGTTCGCCCGCACTCTTTCCCATGCTTCGTAAAGTGTTGATGGGTGTATTACATCTTCTAGGGTTGCGGTTGACATGATTGAATTCCATTAGTGATATGTGTATCAAGTAACTTGTACTAATACACTAAACATAAAAGAAGTATCATTCTTAAATCATAGAAATAAATCTAAAATGGATTATGATCAAAAATATCAACGTCTCCTGTAACGGGTAAGGTACAAACTAATTTTTTTGCTTTGCCCTGCATGAGAAATCACCAAATAAAGCCATACTGGGACTGTGCCTGTTAGTATAATTCCATTACCTTCGCCTGCTTCTTCGATGGCTTTTTTCTTGTAGATTTCAAGATCGGCTAGTTTTGCGGTTTCTTTGTAGTAGGTTGATAAATCAAGGATTTTCATTTTGGCCGTCATACTCGCTAGATTTTATTTTTATTCTTTTATTGTATTGTAAATCCCCCCCAATATCCTTTTCATCTAACCTCTTATCAAAAGGAGGTAACCATAAATATCTATGATTTTTTTGGAGAGTAGCTGGCAAAACTGATAACTCATATTTAACAGAGTAGTGTCTAAAAGGAAACTTTCCTTTAAAATAATTGCTCTTTGTTTGAGTTTGACTAAAACCATAAACTATTGGTTCTTCATTCCAGACTATTTCTGCTGCATTAAACTTTAGTTGGTATTCAGAACTTATTTGAGCACCTATTTGTTGTCCCATTTGTCTAATATCAGATTCCCCTGATAAATATGCATAATCACATTGCATAACTATATTTCCATCATGCCAAAACTTCACAGATAAGCGCTTTGGCAATCCTTCTATCCAATCTCTTTTAACACTGCTAAACCAGGCTGCTAAGGCCGCCAAGAATGTACCAAAAGCAATATAATGCTCTAGTATTGGGGTCCATAAATTGTTTCTAACATTTGCAATATTAGATAAATCTTTTGGGCTAACTAAACTATATAGGTCAAAAACAAGGATGGCGGCAGCACCCAAAAAAAGTAGTAAAAACAACCATCGTGATTTCATACTGTACATAAATATTGATTTCAAAAACTGCATATATCTAAACCCTAGTTATTAAACTTTATTCAACTATCACCAAAATATTTACTAAGCTTGATATAAGCTTTACCCTGAGCAGTATTTTTTTCTTGCTTATCTTTAGGCTTCCAATTGTTAATCATATTGCGCTTTCCCTCAATTAACACTTTGATAATTTCATTAAAATCGCATTCTTTATCAGAAAACTCTTTTTTTGTTCTACTAAACCTTTTTCCAAACATTTCTGCTATTTTTTTCTCCTCCATATCATTTATTAATGCTTTAAATGCTTCAATAGGATCCTTGATTTTACTAATAGCTTTAGCTTTAACTTCTTTTTTTAATTTATTTTCAGCCATTTCATCACTATCAAACCGTCCATACCCTGCTGCTGTCTTTGCTCCGCCCCCTAAATATTCTAGTGCGTTGTCCAGCATTTTCATAACTTCAGGAAGTTCTTTTTGAATGTCTTCTGGGCTAATATTCGCATGAGGCCTTGGAGCAATACTAAATTGCAGGCTAGCATGCTTAACAACTAAAAATGGAATGATAACTGGCTTATGCCAATCAGCAGGTAATGCTTCTGCATAACTATTTTTTGTATCTCTTGGTGTATCACTGCTAATTTCACCTCCATCGGAATACCAGTTTCCCATATGGGGAGTCATGATATCGGTATGGAGAGTTACAGGCTTTATTGGCAAAGCATCAAAAAAGATAAAACAACCTGCTTGGTTTTCTTTCTCTTGTTTATCAGGTGCTTTATGGTCACTACCAAACCAGCGGTATATCATTTCTTTTTTTAAATTCGAACTTAAGTCTGACCATTCCTCAACAAAAGCTCTTACTAACCCTTTAACACTTGCACCCGTTAAATAAGGTACACCTAGTGTAGGATGCCAACTCATGCCATTTTCTACAGGGTGTGGATTTCCCATGCCTGTAATAAAATGCCAGTTGTTTTTAAAGGCTTTTGATTTTCCATTTAAGTCCGTACAGAGTTGTCGTTGTAATATTGCATTGGTTTCTAACTGGTCTTTATCTCCACAAAAACCTTCAACTGTTTTTATCCAGTTTTTCTTTGCATTTTCACCATTCACGTTCCAACTATCATCATACTCATTAAAAAAATGTTCAAACCATAAGCCTTTGTGAGCATCTAAACCTTTGCTTGGTTTACTAGGCTGGTCATGTCCTGCATAAAGTGGGGTTGGCATGGGCTACTCCTCTTCCATAAAAGCTTTAGCAAATTTTTTCACCCAATCCGTTAAGGCTAATGCTTCTGCTTGTGCAAGTTGATACGTTGCCATATCTAACATTGTAATCCCTTCAAGTAAGTCCCTTTTTTTATTAGTAGGTAAACTACTGTCGTAATACGGTTGACCCTCTGCTGCTAACCACTCCGATAAAATCGCGTATAAAATCTGGTGCTCATTACTCTTTACTTTTGATTTATAAAAAGCAGCTGCTTGACCTAGGCCATTCATATGTATCATGGCAGGTAATCCTGATGCATAGCTCTTAAATTCTTTCTGATTCACATTATCAGTGATTGCTGTATTCACTTTATCTAGCGCAAATTTGGCACGTTCTTGTTGTATTGTTTGAATCATTACACACCTCCTTTTGCATTTTTTACGGCACACCAACCCATGCCGACGGTTTCATTCCCCCCCACTTGAAACCACGGCTTTTCAGCAAATAGACCTGTTACACACCCTAATACTTCCTGAGCATTGAGTGAGCTTTTTTCATTTCTTGATTTAGATGCACTAATCCCTATATAGAGTAATGTTTCAGGGGGTAAGGTTTCTTCATACCAGAGGTTGGTTGCCACTTTGTTTTCTGACTCAATCACAATATGTGGGGTTACGGGTGTGGCATGTTGTACGAGGTAGCTAAAATCATCATCACAAAGTATCAGTAACTGTTTTTTTAGTACACCTTCAACATTTTCTTTATTTATCAGTTTGGTAAGTAAAGCTAAGGTTTTTGGTAAGTTTTGTTGAGTGACCGTAAAACGATATTCTTCTAAAAACACATCATCACTGTCTTCTACTGAAAGAGCAGTACCTTTATTAATGGTAAGCAGCTCTGGCTTATCTTCGTTAGTTGCCACCTCAAAACGCAGCATATCTTCGTATAAACGATGAATAGCAGATGGGCAAGTTACCCATTTAAACTGTGAAGTGAGAGAGCGTACTGGCAATAATACGATTCGTGCATCACTCACCATAATGGCACTTGCATGTTCGCTCGCTTTTTTAGTATCAGGGCCAAAAACTGTCGTTAGTTCTGCAAGCTTACTTTCTTCTGCTTTTACTCTTAACGCACCTTTAACGGCTGAACCAAAAATACAGGGCCAGCCATTATGCCCTTCACGTTGTATGGGTAGGTCTATGACTCCTGTATTTTGCCCTGTTCCTGCATGTATCGAGGTTTGTGCCATTAGGCCAAGTATTGTGCTTGCGTGTGTTGTTTCTTGTGTCATGTTTTTTATCCTTTTTTCCAGATGCCAACGGCTAGTTGTCCATAACCATATTGTTGTAGTTTGCCCAGTTGTTTGCCATGTATGGCATTAATCGCTTTTGCTATATCGCCATCAACTACCTCACAGTAATACAGGCTTCCAGCGGGGATGAGGCTCCTATCATCTCTTGGTTTGCGTTCTGCCATATCCCAGCCACCATCACGAATGGATTTACCGACTACTGCCCCGTGTAATTTGAGAGGAATGCCTTCTATTTTTCCTTCCCAATAGCTTGTATCTGCTTCTTCTTTTTCTTTTAATTTAAAGCTTGGGAGTGGTTTTATTTTGTAATCTTCATAGGTCATTTCTAACGCTGACAGTAGATAAATAATAATGCCTTGGGTTTCTGCTACATTAATATTTTTAGTGTCTATAACCGCTAAAGAGGCTGATTGTTCATTAACGTGAAGACTTGCACCTCTGCTTTCTCCTCCTAAACGGACAAGGGCTGATCCTTGTTGGCAACTTTCAGGCAAGCCTTTGATGTCAACTTCTAAGCTTATATCAGCTTGTGGACGGATATGCTGTGCTTGATATAGGTTTCCCTTTATCGCGGTTCGCTTTGTATTATCCCTTGCTAGACCTGTTCGAGATTCTGAAGTAAAAATAGAATCTAGGTTAAAAAAATGCTTATTGTCATTTCCACAGTTCTCTTTATCGTAGCTTACTGCCTCTCCTTGTAGCAGGATTTGATAAGTACTTGCATCTATCCATGTGTTTTCTAAGGGCTTGCTGCCCTTTGCGTCGTCACTGGGGAGTTTAGGTAGGCGAATATTTTTGCCTAAATCACAATGCGTTCCTTCTTCATTGAGTATGAGCTGATAAAGTTGTTGCTCTTTCTTTAGTAAATGTAATGGAGCGGGATAGAGTCTTGCTCCATCTTTGTTTATCCATACTCCTTTAAAGCTTAATCCACCTAAGTCACCGTCTTTATTTGAACCAATAGTTTTGCGTAAGGGGTGTTTATCATTCTCTTTATATGCTTTCCAGTCTACATTCTCCTTTTCACCAATCCATGTACGGATTGCACCTGCTACGGTTCTTATACCCGGCGGGAAAATACTTTGTGCATCACCCCCTGCATTCATCGGCTTGGTTTCACGAAAAAACCAACTGTCTACGGCTTTTAGATTAATTGTTTTTTCAGTCATTATTCCGCTCCCTTTTGCGCTAAAAAGCGAATAAGTAATGCGCCGCCTGCTTCTAGTCGTTTGCTTTTCTCCCATCTTTTAGAGTCCAGAGATTTTTCTATATCTCGTTTAATGGGTCGGCATTGAATTAATAGAGGTTCTATCTTTGCTTTAGCATCAGCCATGCTTAGTTTTTTATTATTATTTGAATTTAAATACTCCATCACCATGAGACTTTTTGCTAGTTCTTCATCGAGTAACTGATCTTTCTTTTCATCTATTGGATTTAACGTATTAAATCGCTCACGTATCTTAAATAGGAATTTACTTGAGAAGCTATCATCATCTTGGTTGTTAAAATCTGTAGCTATCTCTTCTAAATACGTTATACCTGTGTCTGGGTTAAGTGCTATTTCCCATGGTTGCGCCCACTCTTGTTGCAAGCCACCAGGTTTCCAAGCTCGAATAGCGAGTGCATCACGACCTGTTTTCTCTTTTGCAATATCATCTAACAATTGATGAGCATCTTTTAATATTTTCGTTAAAGGGGTTTTGTTATGTACAAATTCAATGGCACCTGAAAGGCTGGTTTGTAGTGTTTCATTACCTTCAAAACAAGTATTGTAAAAAGTCCTTAGTTCTCTCGCACAGGGGATAGCATTTTCTAAGGGTAAAATAGCCAGTACATCATCACCACCAGCATAAATTAAGAAGCCATTATTGTTATAAACAATGTCTTCAACCTCTTCTGTAAAGGTTGATAAACCTTGGCTTATAATGTCTTGCTTATCAGTGTCACTCATGTTTTTACCGAGTGAATCACCATCCATCATTAAGATGGCGTAGAAAGGAGTTGCGGGACTTAGTGTTTTTGTAAATGAGTTTTTTATTGATTTAATTTTTGTTGAGTTAATTTCTTTCAGTAATTCGAGTACCTTTTCAGCTTGTTTCTGTTGCTCTTCATCTGGAAACATATTCTTGTTTTCAAGATTATTACGATAGAAAACATTGCCATCCAGTGAATTGAAATATTTACTTTTTTTATCCTCACCATTACGCAAACATTTAATGTCTGTTTGCCATTCTCCATACTCACCTGTGAGTTTCTTGGCTTCATCATGAAACTTTTTTAATAACGCTTTATCGCAATATGTATTAGCCTGTTCCAACCAATGTACAGCGGACAAATATGATACTGATGGCACACCACTGGGCACTTCCCACCCTTCTAGAATCCATTTTTGTGGCATTTCAATGATAAAACTATCATTAAAATAGCGACTAAAACGGCGTTTAATATAGGCGATTGAACAAAGGTATTCATTTTCTTTTATATCATTCTTGATTCCATTCTTATCTTTTTTACGAAGCTCGCCCCAAAATTTATCATGTTGGCTTTTATTCGGGCGTTTAATACCCGACAACTCTTGCCAGCCATTCATCATAGAACACTTCACACCAGGTTCGGGGGGCGTAACGTAAGTGCGCCAATTCTTTCGTTCATCTAAGGCAGAACTATCTATAATTTCAGGTGTAATGACCCAGCTAATATCCCAGAAGGCAGGTATTTGTCTTTCCCAAACTTTGCCTACTTGTTCTAATATCGGATTCTCTCCCAATACTTTCAAAATATCTTCTTTCCAAATATGATTAGCCAATTCTACCCAAGCTTTTTGTACCGCCTCTGTCACTTGCTCTGGCTCAAAAGTATCAAGATTAATTTCTGCTTTAAAGCGATTTGGAATACTGCCTTGTTTGGGAGGTTTCCCTTTGCCTTTTCCCTCTATAAAGGCCAAGTATTCTTTATTAGCCTTTGGAAATAAAATAACATCTGCATTATTATTTTCTTGGTGAATTACCGCTTTAATAGCGACCGCAGAAAGCCATGATAGTAAAAATGAACCCGCCCAAAAATCACGTGTTCGACGAGCTTGAGATACAAAACTTTGTACAGGACCTAGGGTGAAGTGAAAGTAGTGTTTATTACTCATGCTTCACTCCCTCTACATATTTCTTCTCTATTAGGGAATCGTGGAGGATTAAGAATACTCCCGTTCCCGCCGCCTTTTCCATCGAGGAAATCAGTAATTACACTATAATTGATATTATTTGCAACCATATTGCCTCCTGCACTAATTCTTTCACCATTGGGGAGAAACAACGTTGGAAAGAATATGCTTATTGCTATAAAACTATTCTCATTTATTTGGTGAATATGCATAAATAAAGGAGATGCACGTCTATTTAAACTTTCTGGCTTTACTGAATTATTCCCCCCCCCATAATTATGAGGGAGTCCAAAAACTACCCTCTTTGGATGAAAGTTATTAGGAAGATTATTATCATCCCACCTCTTCTCCTTATTCTGAGATCTATATTTCCAGTCATGATCTTCCTTGAAGTTTTGTTCAGTGTGATTGCCAAGTACTCTTCCTGCTCTCCCAGCACTTCTATACATCATCAATGTTTCACCTAATTTATTAAGAGCAGTTAAATCTGAGTTAGCTAAACATAGTTTTTCTACTCGCGTTTTGTTATCAAAACTTGTAAATGGAGCAGGGTTAGGTGCTGATAGTTTATTTTGTAGTAAATCCTGTATCTGTTGAATATACCCTGCTGTATTATTCTTTTTCATCCAACTATTTTTGTTATCTTTTGTTACAATGCTCTCTAAGCAAATGCTTCCTAAGCCATGTCGATTACGACTACCTAAACCACCTAGTAGACCAAGCGCTACTAGGGCATCTTTTATTGTAGTTTCAATACTACCCTTAAAAACCAACTTCACTTTAAAGCTTTGATTTTCCCTTAATGCACCTCGTGGATTATTTTCAAAAAGACCATATCCTAAATATTTTGCCCCTGCATTCCCATTTCCCCAATCCGGTTGAGTAGCTTGTATGTTTTGAGGTTGCTCTATAGAAAGTAAAAAGCACCCTTGCCCGCCCTCTTTACCATTAATTGCCGAACCAAACAACTCAGCCTCTTTAATATGCAATGCCCGCAGAGCTTGTTGCTCATTATTATTTTTAGAGTCTGTTATAAACTTCCCCCAATTAAGTGCTCGCCACCAAAACCGTAACGCGCCTTTTACTGAAGGTGGCCTAATACCATCGGAGGGGCTTTGATCTGCGCCACCAATAAACATGGGGGTAACAATTCTAAAAGTTGCTGTAAGCTTTTCCATTAAATGCTCTCTCCCTGACACTCCATTTTATACTTCCCCAACCCAAAACTGGTTTTATTCCCAATATGTATCCATTCCCCTAAACTCAATACATCCATAAAGGGTTGCAAATCACCTTTATAACTAATTTCTCCCATTAGTCCTCCAAACTTCATCCACTTTCTTTGACTACCTGAAAACCGATCCCAATCGTCCCACTTAGTACTAGTGTTACCCATTTTAATATCCTTAGCTGAATGGATTAGCTCTTGATAATCGCTCTGTGTACCAGCATAGGCTGTTTCTAGCGTTTTTAAACGTCCTAGTAATCTTGCACAAAACAGTGAAAAAGTGGGGGGGTGTCGTTGTAGTTTGTTATTTTCTTTTAAGCGTAAACGTGTTGGCAGGCATAGCTTAATCGTACTGTTATCTTTTGAGTTTATTTTTATATTTTCTGGTGAGTAGTTGCTTTGAACAATATTGATGACTTTGTATTTACCTTGTTCATAACCTAAGCCCATTTGCATACCTAGATACTCGATAGCTGCCTGTGCTATCGCGTAATGTTGAATTGCTTCACCAAATAGGGTTAGCTCACAATGGAATTGATGCCCCTTGGGATAGTTTTCTCTGCTATCTAAGGGAGGAAGTATTACAAAAGGTTTTGGCCAATCCCCTTTTTCACCTAAACCAGGTTTGAAAAAGTATTGAGCCCAGATTGGCGATATTTCCATCAACGCGCGACCAAAGCCACCATGAAAAGTTGAACCTTTATAGATTGGCAAGCTTATATTATCGACAGCTTCTAGCGTAAAGCGATATTTCGAAACTTCTAGCGCGCTACTAAACATCTTCACCTTCCTTTTGTGCATGAAAATAAACAACTGATACAAAGTAAATTTGTATATGGTCGTATCATAGTGCTATGAGCATTATTTTTATGACTTGGGAATATTCCAAAGTGGAATCATTCAGATATTTAAAATAGCAATCAGCAAGATACTCTTATTTAATGATAATTGTCAAAATTTATATCAATCTTTCTTACTTCTCTCAAATAAATTTGGCACAACAATAAGAGATGAATTGGCATAGAAGCCTTGTCTAAGCTTACATTTCACTTTTATATATTCCCATTATTGCAACACCGTCATCATAATTAATTGTCTTTCTATCCCCTGTCCGTAGCTTAGATAAAGTGGTTCGGTCAATCCCAGTAGCTTCAGCCATCTTGTAATCATTCAATCCTTTTTCCCTTAACTCAGTCAGGATTTTTGAAAAGTCTGTTTTATTTCTAGTCATGATAACTGCCTTGATATTTGATAAAAGACTATACCAAACTTTACGATGGGCGGTAGGGTTGCTTGATTGACCATGGTGGCAGTTGCCACTATAGTATATTCCATGATAAATGAAACCAATAAAACAACCAAAAACGTAAATCTTCAAAAATTAGTAAGCACACTTATGTTTGCTTACTCATATAAGAAGAACAGCCCTCAAGAATATTTGACGGAACAGCAAACTATCGAAACATGGATACTGGAATATCTAGCCAATCCAAATTATCGACTAGCGGAATGTGTGATGCCTCTTTTAGTCGAGGATTTTGATTTGTTTCTTTCAAACAAAGGAGATAGGCACTAATGAATACAGCACAATTAAGTATGGGCGAATATATCTCTGGTGAATTCACCGTTAAGAACCCTTTATCGCGGACTACTAAGAGTGATAGTGCATATCAGATGTTTGAAATTAAACTAGGCTCACTACCAATTCGAGTTATTGCTTGGGCTGATTCTTGCAATAGCTTAGAACGTCTATGTCATGGGCAAACAATTTCACTAAAAGGGCAATTTGTGAAATATTTTGGGAACTGGCAGGTACGCTCTACTTCAATTGAAGTCACAAACAACTACCAAGAAGAAACTGTACAAGCCCAAGTAAAGTTAAAAGCAATGATGGGGTGGATGCCTAATAAAATATTACAAGAATTTTTGTTTCGGCTGTTTAAAGATGAAGAGTTTTATAATGATTTTTCGACAGCTCCTGCTAGCCTCAATCATCATCATTCTTATCTTGGTGGGCTATTCGTACATAGTGTTGATGTTGCATGGCAAGTTTTTCGAGATCAAAGTATTCCAGAGAGTGACAGATACTTAGGTGCTATTGCTGGATTATTACATGATGCTGGAAAAATAAAAACTTTTTCTAAAATGACTAGAACTACTCAAGGTCAGCTTCTTCATCACGACCAACTAAATTTAGAAGTCTTATCAGGACATTTGAATTGGCTTGAACAAGAGAATAGTGATTTAGCTATTGCTTTAAGGTATCTAATTGCATGGAAACCAAGTAGTCATGATTCTATTCCTAAACTCGATGTTTACGAAAAAATACGTGCCGCAGATAGATTTAGCGCTGGTTCTGGCTAGGCTTATTTAACTATTGAGTAAATAGTAGTTCCTCACAATTATGTGATGGATATAAAGAGAAATTCAATATGAAAAAATTTAATAAACAATTTAACACAACAACAACTTCCGTAAAAATAGAAGGTGATTGGTACAAAGTATCTGAAATCCACGACACTCGTTTTTGGATAAAAGTTAAAGGCTTAGCTGGTTCATTTCAACGAGGTCATATTAAAAAATTCACAAACAAGGTAGAGCAATTGCTATAAGTATTCATGCGCATAAAGCACATTATTTGCTTTAAGAAAGTAGCTATTAAAAATAATTTAAAAAAAGAGAATAAATAGTTTTTATTTGTCTTTAACAAACTAAATCATATAGTAAATCTCCTTTTCTATATGATATTTAGAAAATCTATAAATAATAGACTAATGTATAAAATACCTCTCTTATCTTATTTAGAATTTTGCCTATTTTCTATATAACATAGAAAGTTACCGAGAATAAAGCACTAGCATACGTCACTGTCGTCGCTAAAAGCGACTTTAGACAGTGACGTATGCGCCTAAGCGCACTGCGAAAGGGATAAAGAGCGTAAATCACCAGTGACAACGCCGTGATTTAGCCCTTTTTTATTAAAAACAGTACATTTCAAGCTACCTAAAATACCAATAAATTAGACTAATGAACACAAAAAAAAACTTGACGAACTTTAAATATATTAGTAATTTGATTTTATTGATACGTCATGCGTATCCCGACCCGTTGCAGTCTTAATGCAACATCTTTAAGATTATTCTTATGTAATAATCATCGCAACAGATATAACTGCTAACAGTTAATCAGGCGAATAATAGTTTGTTGTCGTTTCACGCAAACATCTAATCTAGTAATTTTTATTACTACGATTTAAGAAATTAATGTTTATTAAATGAAACAAAATGATTTTTATAATCTGTGCGTTTCTAATCAAACATTTGCTCTTAGAGCTTTCCATTACTCAATATTAAACTAGTTTGAAAATATTATATTATTCAAAAACTTTTGAGCATTCACTTTTATCACTATAAAAAAGGAATATTAGCTTATGCATAAAACAACTTCGTTATAGAGAGCGCTCAACAGAGATATTTATAACCAGCCAAATTTTGGCCTTTCTTTAATTTTCATCCTTAGCCACTTTTCCACAGTGGACTCGACGATATTAATGTCGCCGACTGATGAACAACACTAAACACATGTTTTTACACTGAAAATGAGAAAATATTATATGCATAAGCTGGAATGGGAAATTAAACAAGTAATAAAGAGCAATCGCGACGGCAGTTTTTCAACTCAAAAAGCTCGATCAGAAACATTTAAAACAATCGTCAATCAGTCAAAAGAAGTCGGCTTTAGACGTATAACTATAAATTCTTTACTTACTGAAAAAACTATCAGTAAATTTGTAAATCATTGGAAAAACGATGGCAAATCAAGTGGCACAATAAAAAATAGAATGAGCCATCTAAGGTGGTTAGGAAATAAAAAAAACGTAGCTTCCAAGATTCCTAATAATCAAAAATTGGGGATAGAAAATAGAGTTAATATAAGCAATATAAATAAAGCTATTCGTTTAGAGCAAAAAAACTTAGATCGAATTGATAACGAGAATGTCAAAGACAGTTTACGTGTTCAGTCTCTGTTTGGAGCTAGGGGAGAAGAATCCATGAAGTTCAATCCTTTTTTTGCAGACAGAGGAGACAGGATAGCTTTAAAAAGCAACTGGTGTAAAGGAAATGTCTATCGAGAAATACCCATACTCACCAAAGATCAACGTACATTAATCGATGACCTTAAGAGCAAATATGGAAATAATTCCCTCATTCCAGCAAATAAAAGCTACAAAGAACATTTAAAAACTTATCAATACGAAGTAAAAAAAAGCGGTTTAGGTAAAGCTCACGGATTAAGACATCAATATGCTCAAGATCGCTATAAAACTCTAACTGGTAACAATTGCCCCGTTTGCGGTGGAAAAAGGCAAAGAGGCATGACCAAAGCAGAAAGAGATCTAGACAAAAATGCTAGATTAAAAATATCTTCTGAACTTGGACACGGTCGAGAGCAAATTATTGCTACCTACCTAGGAAGCTAAGCCAAAAAGTTATTTTTAATTTTTTTGAAAGTAATACTTTTATTAATTAGACTTGTTTTAACGTAGCTCGCGTATAAGTAGCACCTTTATGTTTAATGTTCTCACATTAAACCTCACAGCATCACAATAGTGACGGTGAATATATTGTTCGTTCAGAACAAATAAACCAACAATTTTAATATTTAAGAGTCACACATGAACAACGAAACATTGAATCTAGCAGATGCTGCAACCTTTCTTCACATGTCAACATCTGCACTACGTGCAAAAATTAAATCTGGAAAAATTAGAGCTGCCAAGCCAGCAAAAAAATGGGTTTTTCTTAAACAAGACCTTGTTGCATACATTCGTTCGAATTATCATAACCGAGTGGAAATACCGCGAAGTGACTCTCTACAGGAGAATAAATTATGTCACTATTTAAACGCGGAAAAATGTACTGGATCGATGTCGCAACACCAGATGGGCAAAGAATACGAAGCTCTTCTGGCACTAAAGACAGAAAACTAGCGCAACAATTTCACGATACGTTTAAAGCAAAACTTTGGAAATTTGACAAATTAGGAGAAAAACCTGATAGAAGCTGGCAAGAATCAGTCGTTAGATTTATAAATGAGACAAAATATAAGGCAAGTCACAAAACTGATTTATATCATCTGAACTGGTTGCATAAGTACCTTAGCACCAAAAATCTTTCAGATATTAATCGTGATTTTGTTGATTACCTTAAACAATCGCGATTAAGTGAAGGTGTTTCAAACGCTAGTGTAAATCGAATTTTAGCTTTATTAAAAAGCATACTTCGAAAAGCAAAGAATGACTGGGAGTGGATTGATAAAATTCCTCACATCAGACTTCTTCCAGAACCAAAGCGAAGAATCAGATGGATAACTTATCAAGAAGCACAAAGTTTAATTAATGAGCTTCCTGAGCATTTATCGTTAGTTGTAAGATTTTCTTTAGCCACCGGACTAAGGCAAAGTAATGCCAAGAATTTAGAATGGTCACAAATTGATCTAGAGCGCTCTGTTTGCTGGATACATCCAGACCAAGCAAAAGCGCGAGAAGCAATCTGTGTTCCACTTAATTCTGAAGCAATGGATGTTCTTCTCAAGGTAAGAGGACGACATTCACAATATGCTTTTACGTATCGCGAAAAACCAATTAAACAGTTAACAACTAAAGCATGGTACAAGGCGTTAAAAAGAGCTGGAATTGAAAATTTCAAGTGGCATGACCTGAGGCACACATGGGCTTCATGGCACGCTCAAAATGAAACGCCTATGAATGTTTTACAGGAACTGGGAGGTTGGGAAAGTGCAGAAATGGTGAGGCGTTATGCGCACCTAAGTAGCACACACTTGGCGAAGTATTCTGAAAATTCAAATGGGTTTTCAAAATCTACGTCACAATGCCAGAAACAAAAAAGGCTTAGCGTGAGCTAAGCCTTTGAAAAATATGGTGGGCCGTGAGCGATTCGAACGCTCGACCAATTGATTAAAAGTCAACTGCTCTACCGGCTGAGCTAACGGCCCTTTCTTCTTTCTTGGAGTAGTTTTAAAACTGCTCTCAATCAAGAGA
>Ga0256834_1001192_pt1 | contig 18078 bp, 14 predicted proteins | sample 4281140metaG_FD_190536 | JGI IMG/M metagenome (GOLD analysis project Ga0256834, IMG submission 190536) | Hydrothermal vent microbial communities from East Pacific Rise, Pacific Ocean - 4281-140 | ecosystem: Environmental > Aquatic > Marine > Hydrothermal vents | place: Pacific Ocean: East...
ATCATTTGTAACAATGCCCGATACTAGCCCAATAATTGATGATGCGGCTTTGGTTGATTTTATAATTCGTCGTGCAAAGGCAACTGCAAAAGTAAATATTTTACCCTCAGCCGCTATGACAAAAGGGCTCAACGGCAAAGATATTTCTGAATATGGATTATTAAAACAGGCAGGTGCGGTTTGCTTTAGCGATGGACGCAAAAGTGTCAGCTCAACCGCCACGCTAAAATCTGCTTTTACTTATGCTAAGAATTTTAACATGCCAATTATCAATCATCTCCTTGACGAAGGATTAGGAGCGAATGGTGATGTTCATGCTGGTTTAATGGCAACAGGGCTTGGCTTAAAGGGCATCCCCTATGAAGCTGAAACCATTCCGCTTGAAAGAGATTTACAATTAGCCGCTTTAACCAAAGTTCGCTATCATGGGGCGCAAATATCTTGTGCTAATTCGGTTGAAATAATCAAGCGCCACAAAAAAACTAACAAAAATATTTCGTGCGGTGTTTCCATAAATAATCTTTCACTAAACGAAAATGATGTTGGCTCATATAGAACCTTTTTCAAACTCTCCCCTCCTCTTAGATCAGAAAATGATAGGCAGGCGCTGATTGCTGGCTTAAATTCTGGTGCAATAGATATTATTCATTCAGATCATGACCCACAAGATGTTGAAGGCAAAAGAAGGCCGTTTGCTGAGGCTGCCAATGGCGCTATTGGGCTCGAAACACTATTATCTGCCGCTCTTAGGCTTTATCATTCAGAGCAAGTTGATCTTATGACCATATTAAGAGCCATGACGATTAACCCTGCCAAATTGCTTAAACTTAAATCTGGTCGCTTAAAAATTGGTGCAAAAGCTGATATGATTTTAATTGATCTAAATTATCCCTTTGTCGTTATGGAAGAAGAAATAACTTCCCGTTCGCACAATTCAGTGTTTGAAAGAGCGAAAATGACTGGTAAGGTGGTAAAGACCTTTGTTAAAGGCAAAGAGATATTCACACTAGGAGAAAGTTAGAATTATGTTTGTTAATTATCTAGCCGCCCTAATTTTTGGTTATGCGCTTGGCTCAATCCCTTTTGGCTTAATATTTACTCGCCTTGCAGGACATGGCGATGTCCGTGATATTGGTTCTGGTAATATTGGCGCAACTAATGTTTTACGCACTGGTAATAAGTGGCTAGCCGCCGCCACATTGCTTGCTGATATGGGAAAAGGTGCATTGGTGATTTTTATTGTTGGCTACTTCCTAAAAGAAGTCCCCTTAGCGCTGATATTTGCTGGCGCTGGCGCATTTCTTGGGCATATCTTTCCGATTTGGCTTAAGTTTAAGGGCGGCAAAGGCGTTGCGGTATATATTGGCATTATGTTAGCGCTTAACCCTATGACAGGCGCTATGATGATTTTAACGTGGCTATTCTTTGCCTATGCTTTACGTATTTCTTCACTTGCCGCCCTATCTATGGCCGCCGCCGCTCCATTCTTTATTTTTATATTTGGTGATATCCCTCTTATCCTATTAGCATTATTTATTTCATCTCTAATATTTTATAAACATTGGGCAAATATCAAGCGCTTAATGGATGGTAGCGAACCTAAAATTGGCGAAAAATAATGTCCAATAAGGCTAGCCAACAACAAAAAACTGATTGGCTTCGTCTTATTCGCACCGAAAATGTAGGCCCAGCAACATTTCGTAAATTAATAAATCGCTTTGGCTCAGCAGGTCATGCGCTTGATGCTTTGCCGCATTTATCGCAACATGGCGGGCGAACAAAGCCACTTAAAGCGCCATCAATAGATCAAATTGAAGATGAAATAGCAAATATTGAAAAAATTGGCGCAAGAATTGTTACGGCATTTGATGATGAATATCCTGAAACATTAAAACATATCTCCTCCTCTCCACCACTTTTCACTATGATTGGTGGTGAAAATATTAATTTTGAAAAATCTATTGCAATAGTTGGCGCACGTAATGCATCAGCTGCTGGCATTAGAATGACCTCATTATTAGCAGGCGAACTTAGCGAAGCTGGTTATACCATTATATCAGGCCTAGCACGTGGCATTGATAAAGCTGCTCATATTGCTAGCATTAAAAATGGCACGATTGCCGTGCTTGCTGGCGGCCTTCATAATATTTACCCTAGTGAAAATATCTCATTAGCACATGAAATAGTTGAAAATGGCGGTGCTTTAATTTCTGAAATGCCAATTAATTATGAACCTCGTGCCAAAGATTTTCCCCGTCGTAATAGGATAGTTTCTGGTCTATCGCTTGGCGTAATAGTAATTGAAGCAGCAAAGCGCTCTGGCTCATTAATTACCGCTCGTTTTGCTCTTGAGCAAAATAGAGAGGTTTTTGCAGTTCCCGGATCTCCGCTTGATCCACGATCAGCTGGCGCAAACCATCTTATTTCACAGGGTGCAACTCTTATTTCATCAAGCAAAGATGCAATTGAACAATTAGAGATTGCGACACCTCCACAACAAAACCTATTTGAAGAACAAGAGCTTTTTAATGATTTTGATGAAAATGCAATAATTGATGAGCCAGATGAAAGCGATAGAGGCCGTATTATTACAGCGCTTAGCATCACGCCTATTGGGGTTGATGAATTAATTGTGCAATCAAATTTACCGACAAATATTGTGCAAACAATTTTACTAGAATTAGATATTGCAGGGCGTATTGAATGGGCGAGTGGGCAATTAGTTTCATTAAAATAGTGTTTCTTGATTGACATAGCCTATGCTTATGAGCATTTTGCACGCCAAATATAATTGACTTACAATCAAGTGAGCGGTTTTGCAAATAAGCGTTTTGGAGTTTAGGTAAAAATGAAATTAGTTATAGTTGAAAGTCCAGCAAAAGCTAAAACAATTAATAAGTATTTGGGCAAAGACTATCAAGTAATTGCCAGTTTTGGGCATATTCGGGACTTACCCTCCAAAGACGGCTCAGTGTTGCCTGATGAAGATTTTGCTATGATTTGGGAGATGGATAGCGCCGCTAAAAAGCGAATCACTGAAATAACAAAAATACTAAAAAATTCAGATGAACTAATATTAGCAACTGATCCTGATCGTGAAGGAGAAGCCATTTCTTGGCATGTGCTTGATGTTCTAAATAAAAAGAAAGCACTAAAAGATAAAAAAGTCTCACGTGTGGTTTTTAACTCAATTACCAAAAAATCAATTCTTGAGGCAATGCAAAACCCTCGTGATTTAGACATTAAATTAGTTGATGCCTATTTAGCACGTCGTGCGCTTGATTATTTGGTTGGTTTTACGCTCTCGCCTATTCTGTGGCGAAAATTACCTGGATCTCGCTCTGCTGGTCGTGTGCAATCGGTGTCTTTGCGCCTCGTGTGCGATAAAGAATTTGAAATTGAAAAATTCAAGCCAGTTGAATATTGGAATGTTGATACTGTTCTTAACCAAAAGGGCAAAGATTTTGATGCTCGTCTATATATTGTTGATGGCGAAAAAATTGACAAGCATGGCGTAAAAAATGGCGAACAAGCAAATGAATTAAAATCAGCGATTGATGGCGCGAAATTTTCGATTGTTAAAGTTGAAAAAAAACCAACCAAACGTAATCCCTATGCGCCCTTCACCACCTCGTCTTTGCAACAAGATGCTTCAAGTCGCCTTGGCTTTTCACCATCACGTACCATGCAAATTGCGCAAAGGCTTTATGAGGGCATAAATATTGGCGGCGAAACCATTGGTCTAATCACTTATATGCGTACCGATGCAATAACTATTGCGCCAGAAGGCATTGCGCAAACTCGTGATTCTATTGCCAAAAATTTTGGTAATGATTATTTGCCAGAAAAGCCTAGAATGTTTCAAAGCAAAGCAAAGAATGCGCAAGAGGCGCACGAAGCCATTCGCCCAACCGATTTATTTCGCCACCCCGATCAATTAGCTAATCTTGAGGCTGATCAGCTCAAATTATATAAGCTGATATGGCAAAGAACGATGGCGAGCCAAATGAAATCGGCTGAAATTGCTCGCACTACCGCCGATATTAAAGTGCTTTCAAGCGATAAAGAAATAATTTTGCGTAGTGTTGGATCAGTCGTTACTTTTCCCGGCTTTTTAGCCCTTATGGGTGTTCAAAGTGCCAGTGATAAAAAAAGTGACAAGCAAGAAGAGCGTGAATTGCCACCCCTTAATGAGGGCGATGAGCCTGACTTAAAAAAGTGCGATATTGAGCAACATTTCACCAAGCCCCCTGCCCGCTATACTGAGGCTAGCTTAATTAAAAAAATGGAAGAATTGGGCATTGGTCGCCCCTCAACTTATGCTTCAACCATTTCTGTTTTGCAAAATAGAGATTATGTGCGCCTTGAAAAAAGAGCGCTTATTCCTGAAGATAGAGGTCGCTTAGTTACAGCATTTCTTGAAAGTTTCTTTACCAAATATGTTGAATTTGATTTCACCGCTGATTTAGAGAAACAACTTGATGATGTAGCAAGTGGCGATATTGAATATAAATCAGTTTTACAAAATTTTTGGAAAGACTTTTCAGCGCATACTGAAGAAATCAAAGAGTTACGCATCACGCAAGTACTTGACACACTTAACGAAATGCTTGGCTCGCATATTTTTCCAGAGCGAGAAGATGGCTCAGACCCACGCTCGTGCCCAACCTGTAAAAAAGGGCAATTATCGCTTAAAGTTGGGCGCTATGGTGCATTCATTGGTTGTTCAGATTATCCTGAATGTAAACATACGGCGCAATTATCTGAAAGCAGCACTGGCGCAAAAGCAAATACTGATGATGGTAATGACGAGTTAGGCACATGCCCTGAAACGGGCGAAATGGTCTATAAAAAGTCAGGTCGCTTTGGCCCTTATGTGCAACGTGGTGATGGCAAAGAAGCCAAACGCACCTCAATCCCAAAGGCATGGAATCCAGCAGATGTGGATTTAGAAAAAGCTCTAAAATTATTGTCTTTACCACGTGATATTGGCGAACATCCAGAAGACAAAAAAATGATTATTGCAGGGCTTGGTCGATATGGCCCCTTCATTAATCACAATGGCATGTACGCAAATCTTAGCGATGTTGAAGAACTATTTAGCGTTGGCATTAACCGTGCCGTTGATCTTTTAGCTGAAAAAGCTGCGAACGGTGGCAGACGTGGGCCAAGCACAATTAAAGAGCTTGGAGATCACCCTGATGGCGGCAAAATAACAGTTAAAGATGGACGCTATGGTCCTTATGTTAATCACGGCAAAATTAACGCTACATTGCCAAAAGATAGCAAGCCAGAAGATGTCACGCTAGAGCAAGCACTTGAACTTATTGCAGCAAAAGCTAAGCAAAAACCAAAAAAACGCAAAAGCCCTGTAAAAAAGAAAGCACCAGCCAAAAAGAAAACAGCTGCCAAGAAAAAAGCAACAACTAAGAAAAAAGCTCCTGTAAAAAAGAAAGCTGCAAAAACTAAATAATGGCACAAAAACCAAAAACCACACTACCAACTAAACAGCAAATAATTGCAGCGCTAGAAAATGATGACACTATTAAGGGGCGGCGAGATCTTGCCAAAGCCTTTAATATAAAAGGTGCAATGCGCACCCCATTCAAACAATTATTGCGTGAGATGAAGCAAGAAGGGCTGATGGCTAAGAGTGGCGTTAATCCCATTAAGCAAGGCAATTATTTACCTAGCGTGAGCGTGCTTGAAATTCCTCATGATGCTGACCCCGAACATCTTATTGCTTATCCTATAAAGTGGAATGAGGCTTTGAGCAAAAAACCAAGTATTTTGGTGGAAAGTTCGCTAAGATCAAAAATTGCTCCTGCGGCTGGTGATAGGATATTAGCTCGTATAATTCCTTCAGATGATAGTGAAGAATATAGAGCTAAAGCCATAAAAATATTAGATAAACAACGCCTCAATCAAATTGGTATTGTGCGGTTTGATAATGAGGGCGCACGGCTTATCCCTATTACTCGCAAGCAAAGAGAAATGCGCATTGCTAAAAATGGATTATTAGATGCACGGAGCGGTGATTTGGTTGAAGTTGAGGTGAAACCCGTTGGTCGCCTCATGATTCCTAGTGCTAAAATTACTAAAGTAATCGGCAATCCGCAATCTGAGGGTGCAGTCTCTATGATTGCTATTCATAATCTTGAAATCCCGCATGTTTTTCCTGATGAGGTGCTTAAAGCTGCTCAGCAATTAAAACCTGCTAGCAAGAAGGGTCGAGAAGACTGGCGAGATATCCCCTTTATAACTATTGATCCAGCTAGCGCCAAAGATCATGATGATGCGGTTTACGCCACGCCTGACGATAATAAAGATAATATTGGTGGCTATAAGGTTCTTATCGCCATTGCAGATGTGGCTACTTATGTAAAATCAGGCTCAATCATAGATAACGAGGCTTATTTAAGGGGTAATTCGACTTATTTTCCTGATATGGTTGTTCCTATGTTGCCAGAAAACATATCGAACAATCTTTGCTCACTTATCGAGGGAGAGGATAGACCTGCAATGGCGCTTGAGATGATTTTTGACAAGGATGGCAAGAAAATCGCCCATTCGTTCCATCGCATACTTATGCGCTCGCACGCCAAGCTCTCATATCAACAAGCGCAAGCGGCAATAAATGGCAAGGCAGATGATATCACAAAGACCTTGCTTGATGATATTTTAAAGCCGCTTTGGGCAGCCTATAAAATAATGGCAAAAGGGCGAGATAGGCGCAAACCGCTTGAACTTGATTTGCCTGAACGTAAAATTGAGCTTGATAAGGACGGCATGGTTAAAGAGATAAGTGTCCCGCCACGCCTAGAAGCGCACCGCCTGATTGAAGAAATGATGATAATGGCAAATGTTTGTGCGGCGCAAACGCTTGAGCAAAATAATAGCGCCCTGCTCTATCGTGTGCATGATCAGCCGGGAAGCGAAAAGCTAATTGCTTTAAGAGAGTTTTTAAGTTCGCTAAAAATGTCGTTTATTAAATCAGATGTAGTGCGCACAGAGCATTTTAACCAGACGCTTAAAAAAGCCAAAGACACTCAAAATAAAGAGCAAGTAAATGAGATGATTTTGCGCTCGCAATCTCAAGCGGAATATTCTCCGATAAATCTTGGGCATTTCGGGCTTAATCTTGAAAGATATGCGCATTTCACTTCACCCATTAGGCGTTATTCTGATTTAATCATTCATCGTGCGCTCATTAGTGCGTTAAAACTTGGGGACGATGGATTAGACGAACAGGATATGAGTAGAATGGCGCAAACGGGAACGCACCTCTCATTCACTGAGCGCCGCTCTATGTCAGCAGAGCGAGAAACTAATGATCGCTTAGTTGCATATTTCATGGCATCAAAAATGGGCGCTACTTTTGCAGGGCGCATTTCTGGTGTTACTAAATCTGGGCTTTTTGTAAGATTAAATGAAACGGGTGCCGATGGCTTTATTCCAGCAGCAACTATTGGCAAAGATTATTATCGCTATATTGAGGAGCAGCAAGCCATGATTGGCGAGCGCACAGGCGAGCGTTTTCGCTTGGGCGATGAGGTTAGCGTTAAGCTGGTTGAAGTTGCACCATTAGAGGGCAATATGCGCTTTGAGCTATTATCGCAAGGTGAGATGGTTGAACCTTTGGGCAATAAGGAGCGAGGGCGATATAAGGGACGCAATAGGCAAAAGGGCAAAGTTCGAAGAAAGCGATAATATGGCGCTTGACTTTTTCAATCAAATGACTAATTTGCGCTCAACTCAATGAGTGCCTTATGAGGTACTATATTTTTAGGAAATATAATGGCTAAGTCAAATAGTGTAAAAATTAAACTGGTTTCAACTGCTGACACTGGTTTTTATTATGTAACAAAGAAAAACGCACGCACAATGACCGAAAAAATGGTCAAGAAAAAATATGACCCAGTTATTCGTAAGCATGTTGATTTCAAAGAAGCCAAAATCAAATAATCTTTAAGGGATAGCCCCAAAGTTTTTAAATATCCTGCTCTATTACTAGAGTGGGATTTTTGTTTTTGAGAATTTTAATTAAAGGCTGGCTCGAAGCGGCATGTAGAAGAGGCCACAATGCACATGTTCGAACCAGCTACCCTACATCAGGAGTTGCGGCGAACCTGATAAATGTAGGGAAAAGTCTATTAATAATTAAATTTAATAGACCTTAAGAAAGAAAAACCGTTTTTCCTTAAAAAAAGCAAGAAGCTTTTACCTAAATACCAATATTAAAAGATTTATCTTTAATCGTTAAGCTTAACGCTTAACTCTAAATAATTAAGCAGCATTAAAAACAACACGGTTTCTACCATCATTTTTAGCTTTATAAAGCGCTATATCTGCTCTTTTTAATAATGATTGTGGACTATCTATGCCACCTGAATTTAACGCTATTCCTGCGCTCACGGTAATTGAAATTTTGCGGTCATTGCCAGCATTAAAAGAAGTATTTTCAATGGCAGAACGAACCCGCTCGCCTACTAATTGCGCCCTATTTATGTCAATATCAGGCATCAAAACCACAAACTCCTCGCCGCCATAACGACAAGGTAAATCTGCGCCACGAATATTGCTTTGAATGCGGCGTGCAAATTCCTTAAGTATATTATCACCTGCCTCATGCCCATGATTATCATTTACTTGCTTAAAATGATCAATATCTAGCATCATAACAGCCATACTGCGCCCCTGCTGTTGCGCTTTTTTAAGCATAATCTCAAGATGCCTATCAAAATATCTTCTGTTATAAAGATTTGTTAATTCATCAATAATCGCTAATTGCATGGTATTTGAAACAGTTTGACGCAATTCTTTTGCATATCTAAAACGACGAACTTGAGTTCTAACTCTAGCAATAAACTCGTTCACCTCAACAGGGCGCATGATAAAATCGTTCACTCCAAGTTCTAGGCCACGAATAATTTTTTGACGATCATGCTCATCTGCAACCAAAACTATTGGTACATTTCGCCCTTGCTCTAAAGTTCTTAATTGCGAGCAAATACGAAGCGGGTCATGCTCGCTCAAAGCCATAGATATTATTACTAACTCATATTCTTGCTCAGCCATTTGAATAATAACATCAGATGGATTGGTCAATATATCCACCCGATGAATAGTTTCAAGCGGCTCTTTTAGCCTTTGAGCATGACGCATGTCATTATCAATGATTAGCACTCTGGAATTATCAATATTGATAGTTTCCATAACTCTATCGCTATCTTCTACGTCCATTTGCTGCTTAGTTACTGCTCTAGCACGCAATTCATCAGTGAGTGATTTAAGACGGACTAAACTCTTCACCCTTGCCATAAGTTGCACAACATCAAACGGCTTAGTTAAAAAATCATCTGCCCCTGCATTTAGACCCTCAATTCTATCTGAAGGTTGATCAAGTGCTGTTACCATAACTACTGGTATATGGTGAGTATGAGTATCCGATTTTAAGCGGCGGCATACCTCAAACCCGTCCATTTCTGGCATCATCACATCAAGTAGGATAATATCAATTTCTTCATTTGCGCAGATTTTTAGCGCCTCAGCACCAGAACTTGCTTTGAGAACCACAAAATATTCAGCCGTCAAATGGGCTTCTAATAGTTTCAAATTTACTGGTATATCGTCAACTATTAATACTCGAGCAGTCATATAAGTTCCTTAATTATACCATAGACCTGTAACAATTAATTTGCAGGGCCAATATATTCCTCAATAGTTTCTAAAAAGTGAGGGACAGAAATAGGTTTTGCAATATAACCATCACAACCACTCTTTAATATTCTCTCCTCATCGCCTTTCATAGCAAAAGCTGTAACCGCTATAACTGGAATATTTGCAGTATCATCATTCTCTTTAAGCCATTGCGAAACCACTAGCCCAGAAACTTCTGGCAATTGAATATCAATCAAAATAAGGTCTGGCAGGTGATTTTTTGCCAAATCGAGGGCATCCATACCATTACGGGTTTGGATTGTTTTATATCCCTTTGATTCGATCAGATCGTTAAATAATTTCATATTTAACTCATTATCCTCTACGATCATTATAGTCTTTGCCATATGCTTTGCCTTAAATTATAAATTAGAATCAACTAAACTCGCCTTAATAATATGACTTGACTATCACGAAAGCGTTACGAAAGTTCAAACTTTAACAATGGGTATTTAGCGGAATTTATTATGAACAATTTAAATCAAATTGAAAATATTTCTCGAGCGTGCTTAAATTATCTAACTTCAGACCCTCAGGAATTAAATAATTTCATGCAATATGCTGGTTATGACCCTCAAACTCTAAGAAATAGCATTGGTAAAAAAGAGTTAAATGCAGGTTTGATGGATTATTTTGCTAGTAATGAGCAAGCACTGTTAGCAATGTGCGCAATGTCTGATTTTGATGCAAAATACTTTATGAAAGTCTGGCAGGTTTCGCAGAACTCTTAAAAAACTATAATTTGGTTCTAATAATGCACTATTTATGTCAAGATTGTACAAAATTATATAAAAACCCAAGCGATGGTGCTCTAAGCAATCTTGCTCGCTGTAATTATTGCGGCTCACCTCGCATTATTGCTCATGCCGAATTGGATAGGCTAACAATAGCGCATATAGATTGCGATGCATTTTTTGCAGCAATAGAAAAGCGTGACAATCCTGATTTAGCTGGCAGGCCTGTGATAATTGGCGGTGGAGTGCGCTCAGTTGTTTCAACGTGTTGCTATATTGCCCGTCAAAGCGGAGTTCATTCAGCTATGCCTGCTTCAAGGGCTAAAAAACTGTGCCCAGATGCAGTTTTTATTAGACCTAACATGAAAAAATATGTTGTAGCGAGCAAACAAATAATGGCGCTCATGCAAGAATTAACACCGTTGGTTGAGCCTGTTTCAGTTGATGAGGCATTTTTAGATTTAAGTGGTACAAAATCATTGCACAAAGCTTGTGCCGCTGAAGTTTTAGCAAAAATAGCTCTAAAAATTGAAAAGCAAGTCAGAATTAGCGTTTCCATTGGCCTAAGTTATAATAAATTTTTAGCAAAAATGGCCTCTGATATTAATAAGCCTCGTGGTTTTAGTGTCATTGGCAAAGAAGAAGTTTTGAGTTTTTTACAGCCGCTGTCAATTAGCAAGATTTTTGGAGTTGGCAAAGTTTTTGCACAAAAGCTCAACAAAGATGGTTTTCAAACTATTGGGGACTTACAAAAACATCCAAGCAATAATCTAATGTTACGCTATGGTGATATGGGAGCTAGTTTAAGCAAACTATCTCACGGGATAGATGACAGGAAAGTAAAGATTACTAGAAAGAGGAAATCAGTAGGCTCTGAGAAGACTTTTCCTAAGGACATTGCTGATTTTGAGATATTATCAACCAAATTGTTTGAACTTTGCGAGAATGTCTCACTTTCCTTAAAACAAAAGAATTTAACTGGTGACACTATTACGCTTAAATTAAAGAGCTCTAATTTTGCATCACGAACACGAGCAAAGCAGATAATATTACCTACCCAATTAGCGCATATTATCTTTGAGGTTGCACAAAACATATTGGCAAAAGAAATAGATGGAACTAATTTCAGACTTATTGGTATTGCTATTTCTGGCTTGCAAAAAGGAATAGGTATTGATCCTGTTGATCTTATTGATCCAAAAATTGCTAGAAAAGTAGCTGCAGAAAGGGCTGTGGACAGTTTGCGAGATAAATTTGGAAAACAGGCTGTTGTTTTAGGTAGGCTCTATCATCATGATAATAAATCAGATAGTGTAGTGAACGAGATAAGGAGCAAGAAAAATGAGCAAAAAAAGACAGAGCGCAAAAGATAGGCTTATGATGCTTGGTTATGAGTTAGCAAAACCTAGCGCTCCTGCTGCTAGTTATCTTCCTATATCAAAATCTTCAAATTTAATATTTGTCTCAGGGCAATTATCAGCTAATGAAAAGGGAATTATTGGCGGGGTTCTGGGCAAAGATATGAATATTGAACAAGGGCAAGTTGCTGCTCGCCATTGCGCTCTATCTATCCTATCTCAAATTGCCTTTTCAGCTAATGTTGAACTCGATGACATAAAGAAAATAGTAAAAATCACTGTTTTAGTTTGCTCTACCCCTCTATTTCAAGATCATCACTTAGTCGCAAACGGCGCTTCTGATCTTTTGGCGACTGTACTTGGCGAGAATGGAAAACATGCCAGAGCGGCATTTGGCGTTATAGCTTTACCGCTAGGTGCGGCGGTTGAAATTGAAGCAATAATTGAGGTTTAGGCGTGCCAAATAGCAAGTTGTATATGCGCAAAGAAATAATGAAAACTCTTGCAAGGCCAATCGCTCATCGGGGTTTGCACAATATTAATAATGGCATTATCGAAAATAGCTCTAGTGCTTTTGATTTAGCTATTCAAAATAATTATGCGATTGAGTGCGATTTGCAACTTAGCAAAGACAATGTGCCAATGGTTTTCCATGATGAAACTTTGGATAGGGTAACAGAGCAAACTGGTAGAATTCGCGAAATTGATGCAAGAGAAATAGAAAAAATTGCTCTAACTAATAGTTCAACGAATGATAGAATTCAAAGCTTTGCTCAAATGCTCAGGCAAGTCGATGGACGAGTACCACTAGCAATAGAGCTAAAACCGCAAAAAAACAAACATGAGAACGAGTTGTTAGCAAAATCAGCGGTTCAAGCTCTTAAAACTTATACAGGTTCAATAGCCTTTATTTCTTTTGCGCCAGAATTATTAGTATTCGTTAAAAAACATGGGTTTGATGGAGCTACAGGAATAGTGCTTGATCACTTTACCTCAGAGATTGCTAAGAAACGTATCACTCCCTTAAAACGTTTTCTCTTGCGACATATGTTGCATTACCCATTCACTAAATTTGATTTTGTAGATGTAAACCATAAAGCATTTGATCTTCTTTCTTACAAGATATTCAAAAAGCTAGGGTTTCCTACTGCTGCATGGACAGTAAAATCGCAAGAACAAGCTGATGAAGCGCTAAAATATTGCGATCAGATAGCTTTTGAGGATTTTATTCCAAAATAAATAGGGAGATTAAAAGATGCCAACCTATGATGATGGTAATATTTTTGCTAAAATATTACGCAATGAAATTCCTAACTTCACGATATATGAAGATGACGATATTTTGGTAATGATGGATGTTATGCCAATGTCTGATGGGCATTGTCTTGTGCTTCCCAAAAGCCCATCTCGTAATTTATTAGACGCTGATGTTGTTACATTGCAAAAGGTTCTGCCGCTTGTGCAAAAGATTGCAAATGCCACAAAAAAGGCCATGAATGCCGATGGTATTATTTTGCAACAATTTAACGAAGCGCCAGCAGGGCAAAGCGTTTTCCATCTGCATTTTCATATTATTCCAGCTTATGAAGGCAAAAAGCTTTTGCGACATAGCGACAAAATGGCAGATAGCGAAATGCTTGCAAAACAGGCAAGAGCAATAGCTAATGAATTATAATTTTCTTAGCTTTTTTGTTTTGCCTTAGGTTTTCTCTTTATTGCAGGTTTCTTTTTAGGTGTTTTGGCTTTTAGTTTTGCAACATTTGAAGGTGGAACTCTACTGGAGCTAATGTTTTTGTTTGCTGCTTTTCTTTTTGGCCTTGCTTTTGCTGGCGGTACTGCCACAATTTCAAGACTTGCGTTTTTTCCATTGCCAATAAGTGCAATCGTCACCGCTCCACCATTTTTTAATTGCCCAAATAAAACTTCATCTGCCAGCGGTTTTTTCACATATTCCTGAATAACCCGCCCCAAAGGCCTTGCGCCCATAGTTTCATCATAGCCTTTTTTAGCAAGCCAAGTTGCAGCTTCTTTAGTTAGTTTAATAGTTATATTCTTTTCGGCTAATTGATTTTCTAATTGCAAAATAAATTTTTCAACGATATTTTGCACAACCTTCTCGTCAAGCGAGCTAAAAGAAATAACTGCATCAAGCCTATTGCGAAATTCGGGTGAAAACACACGGTTGATTGCTTCTTCAAAATCACCAGCCTGACGGGTTTTAGCAAATCCTATGGGCTTTTTATGTAGCTCCATCGAGCCCACATTTGATGTCATTATTAAAATAGTATTTCTAAAATTTACAGACTTGCCATTATGATCCGTAAGCTTGCCATTATCCATCACTTGCAACAATATATTAAACAAATCAGGGTGGGCTTTTTCAATCTCATCAAGCAATATAACACAATGCGGGTTTTGATCTACGCCATCTGTAAGCAATCCCCCTTGATCAAAACCAACATAACCCGGAGGTGCTCCAATTAGGCGTGAAACAGTATGAGCTTCCATATATTCAGACATATCGAAACGTAAAAGTTCAACCCCTAAACTTTGCGCTAATTGTTTTGAAACTTCTGTCTTGCCAACTCCTGTTGGCCCTGTGAACAAATATGAGCCAATGGGTTTTTCTGGCTCACGAAGCCCAGCTCTTGCTAATTTTATTGCTGAACTAAGTTCATCTATTGCTTTATCTTGTCCAAAAATAGTGCGCTTTAATTCATCAGTTAGAGAGGAAAGAAGCTGAGCATCTGATTTTGAAATTGAACGTGCAGGAATACGTGCCATTGTTGCAATAGTTGCCTCAATTTGCGCAACATCTATAAGTTTTTTTCGCTTATCTTTTTTAAGTAACATTTGCGATGCACCAGATTCATCAATAACATCAATAGCTTTATCAGGCAATTTTCTGTCATTAATATATCTAGCTGATAATTCTACAGAAGCTTTAATTGCATCATTTGAATATTTGATATTATGAAAATCTTCAAAATATGGCTTTAATCCTTGCAATATTTTTATCGAATCTTGAATTGATGGCTCAACAATATCAATTTTTTGAAAACGACGAACTAGCGCCCTATCCTTCTCAAAGAACTGTCGAAACTCTTTGTAAGTAGTTGAACCAATGCACCTAACCTCTCCAGAAGCTAAAGCAGGTTTTAATAGATTAGACGCATCAAGCGCCCCACCAGAAGTAGCGCCAGCACCAATTAAGGTGTGAATTTCATCAATGAATAATATGGCATTATGATGAGTTTCAATTTCTTTCATTACGGCTTTTAAGCGCTCTTCAAAATCACCCCGATAGCGAGTTCCGGCAAGTAATGAGCCCATATCAAGAGCAAAAATTGTTGCGTCATTTAACACTTCTGGTACATCATTATGAGTAATTTTTCTTGCTAATCCTTCTGCAATAGCTGTTTTGCCAACTCCTGCATCACCAACTAAAATTGGATTATTCTTCGATCTGCGGCAAAGCACCTGAATTGCACGATTTAACTCTTTATCTCGGCCAATTATTGGGTCAATTTTCCCCTGCTTTGCCTTCTCATTCAAATTAACGCAATATTTTTTAAGTGCAGATTTATTTTCTTTTTGGAGGTTTTTTAACTCATCGTCCATTGCATCTAATTTATCAGCATCTTTTGTGAAACTTGCCCCTGACTTTGTGATGCCGTGTGAGATGAAATTTATGATATCAAGGCGGGTAATATCTTGTTGCTCTAAAAAATAGGCCGCATGACTTTCGCGCTCGTGAAATATTGCAACTAACACATTTGCGCCTGTTACTTCACCACGTCCTGAAGATTGCACATGGATAACCGCTCTTTGAATAACTCTTTGAAAAGCCTCCGTTGGGCGTGCATCTTGTGCGCTAGATATTCTAATGCTTTCTAATTCATCTTGAATGAAATCATGTAATTCAAGAGCGAGCAAATCTAAATCAACATCACAAGCCTTAAGTGCATCTACGCAATCTTTGTCGTTTAATAAAGCTAATAGCAAATGCTCTATTGTCGCTAGTTCTTGTGAATTTTCACGTGCAATTTTCATTGCAAGATGCAGTGATTTTTCTAATCCGCTAGAGAATGAAGGCATAATTTATCCTAATCATTGTTTTTCCATAAAGCACTTAAGTGGGTGCTGGTCTTTTTGAGCTTTAGCTATAACTTGCGCCACTTTTGCCTCAGCTATTTCATGAGGGAAAATACCACATTCCCCTGCCCCTTGATTATGAACTGTGAGCATAATTATCATAGCTTCCTCTTCTGACTTGTGAAATAGCTCTTGTAAAATATATACCACAAATTCCATTGGAGTATAATCATCATTAAGTAATATTACTCGATATAGTGCAGGACGCTTGCTCTTTTGCTTTGTTTTAACATCTAAATCAGTATCAAAACCACTTTTATCAGAAAAATCATCACTGCCGCTTGCATTTGCTGTTATGTTATTTTCTAGCATTTAATATTCCAATTTTTCACTTCTTCAATAATTTAAGTACTAACTTGGCGAAAATAAGCCAATAAGGTGGCAATGTTAAGTACAAATAATAATTATAATTATTTGATGCGAAATATAATTAAAAAAAACCATAAAACTTTATATAACTTTACACATTTGTAACCCAGTGCGGGTTAGATTAGCTCATTGAGTAATTATATTAAGGTAGTTTTGTAAAAGCCGTTAGTTTTATTGAGTTTTTGCACCTTAATTTGAGTACAGACTGCGTTTTGTCTGAGAGTATAGAGTTGGAGTATTTGGTGTTTTCATCCAAAAAATATAGCATTGCGTCTTTTTTCGCACGTTATTTTTGTATTTTATTAACTTCATTATTTATTTTTGTAACTATTTCAGCTCCAGCACAAGCAGCTGTTAAGCGTGCCTATGCAGGGATTGTTGTTGATGCAAAATCTGGCAAAACACTTTATTCACGAGCCGCAGACGCTAAGCGCTACCCAGCATCAATCACTAAAGTAATGACGTTATATGTTCTGTTTCAAGAGCTTGAAGCAGGTAGATTGAAATTATCAACAAGAATGCGAGTTTCAAAACATGCCGCAAACGCTGTTCCATCAAAACTGGGTTTACGAGTTGGCTCAACAATTAGCGTTGAAAATGCAATTAAAGCATTAGTTACAAAATCAGCAAATGACGTTGCTCGTGTGATAGCTGAACATATTTCAGGAACAGAAACAAAATTTGCCCAAAGAATGACAAAAGTTGCTCGCTCGCTTGGCATGAAGCGCACCACCTATAGAAATGCGTCTGGCTTGCCAAATTCAAAGCAAATCACAACAGTTAGAGATCAATCTCGTTTAGGAATAGCTGTCTATCAACATTTTCCAAAATATTACAAATATTTCCAAACTCGGGTATTCAAGTATAAAGGACGCTCTTACGGTAACTATAACCGTTTGCTTGGGCAAAATGGCATTGATGGAATAAAAACTGGGTATATAAGAGCCTCTGGATTTAACCTTTTAACGGCTGCTAGAAAAAACAACCGCCATATTGTTGTTGTGGCATTTGGCTTTGATAGTGGAAATCAAAGAAATGCTAAAGTTGCTGCATTGGTTAACACATACATGAAGAAAGCGCGACGCGGCAGCTATGTTACGCAGGCAAGGATAGCCAAGCCACGCATTAATGGAATTGTCCGAGTTGCAGCAAGATCAGTAACACCAATGCCACGCATCAAAAGACTAACAGATAATGCTCCAACATTACAGGTAGCCTCAACTGCACCAATTGCGCTAACCGCCACTCAGCCAGTCGTACTTAATAATATTGCAAATCAACCATCAGCAAACAACATAGCAATTAACAGCCCAATCCCTGCCACTCGCCCCGTAAACTTACTCGTGGCAAATAGGGCTCCTGATAGAGTAAACCTCGCAAGCAGGCCTATGAATTTAGCAATTATTAATCCAGCCCCCGCTACAAATTTATTAGCATCTTCTTCACAAGATAAGCCGATTGATATTATCGGTGCGTGGATAAATAATAGAATTGCGCTTGAGGATAATAATGGTACAATGATATTACCTCCTGTTGGGATTGGCTCTGGAACTCAAACTATAGATTTAATGACCAGTGGATCGATAACAAAGAATGCTGTCGAGCCAATAGAGAAGCCTAAAGAAATTATTAGTTGGAAAGTCCAAGTTGGTACTTCAAACAGTGAAAAGAGCGCACAGTTATTAATTGCTGATGCCAGTAAAACTTATTCACCTCTTAAAAATCTTCGCCCAACTATTGAG
>Ga0256834_1001193_pt1 | contig 18071 bp, 17 predicted proteins | sample 4281140metaG_FD_190536 | JGI IMG/M metagenome (GOLD analysis project Ga0256834, IMG submission 190536) | Hydrothermal vent microbial communities from East Pacific Rise, Pacific Ocean - 4281-140 | ecosystem: Environmental > Aquatic > Marine > Hydrothermal vents | place: Pacific Ocean: East...
ATCCACACCAATTAAGTATGAAATTACTGTGTCGTGTTTCTTTTTTGCTTTTAGTAAATGATAAAAACCAAACGGAAAAAGTTTGCCATTCGCTTTTTGTAATGCTTTAGCAAAAGAAGGCATTAACACAGCAAAAGCAACTAATTTACTCTCTTTATTTACTACAAAATTTATGTATTCTGGATTGATAAAAGGAATGTATTTTTTCTTAAAAAAATCAATTTGATTTTGAGATAATGGCACAAAAGAAGACAATTTAGAATATGCTTTATGATACAAAGCAAACATCTCATCTACGTATGGCATTATTTCTTTAGTACTTGTTAATTTTAAAGATTTTAAATGATAACGCTCTTGCACTAATTTTGAAAATCGTTCATGTTTAGAAATCCCTTTTCCAATATTAGTAAGTAACATTTTAGTTTCTACCCATTCCTTTTCTACTTTAAAACCATAATTTTTATAATGTTTTACGTAATATGGATGATTATACCAAGTAATCATTCTACCTAATTCATCATAACCTTTAGTTAAAACACCTACTTTGTCCATGCTTGAAAAACCAACTGGACCTTCCATAAAATCTAAGTTGTTTTTTTTACCAATTTCTTTCACTTTATCTAGTAATAATTTAGAAACATTTTCATCATCTATAAAATCGAACCAACCAAATCTCATTTTTTTTATTTGCTGATCTTCTACTTCATTTTTATTAATAATAGCGGTAATTCTACCAACAATTTTATTGTTTTTATACGCTAAAAAAAATTGTGCAGTAGCATTTTCAAAAGCCGGATTTTTAGTTGCATCAAAACTATCTAGTTCATCTTTGATAATTGGTGGTATCCAATACTTATTGTTTTTATACAAACCAAAAGGAAATGTAACAAACTGTTTCATTTCCTTTTTCCCTTTTAAATTTTGGAATATTTCTCTAATCTCAATCATTAACTTTATTTTTTCCTTCCGCCTCTTTTTTTCTTTTTATTACCTTTTTTATGAAAAGAAGGTGTCCCTTTTTTAGATTTTTCTTTTTTACGCTTTTTGGCTTTTATCTTTCTTCTTTTTGGTTTTTTGTCTTTCTTTTTAAATAACCTTGAAAAGAATGTGCCCTCTTTTTTACCTTTTAAACCATCTTCGCCACCTTTAGTAGTGAATTTTTTATGTTTGTCTAATCGCCAAGAACCACCTAAACCAAGATAAAAATCAGTATCATCTCCTACAAAATTTGCTCTAGCAGAAACATCTAACTGTAAATTATTACTATATAAAAATGCAGTACCAGCACCAAACTGAAACTCATTTGAAGTCACTTTTTTAAATACACCTTGTTGTTCACCAAAAATAGACCATCTTTCGTTTAATGCATATGTGGTCGTTAATATATATCCAAATTCCGAGTTATCTTGACCAATTTTATCTGCAACTAAATTAGTTAATATAATAAAGCGACTGCTAATGTCATTTTGCAATAAAATTGCCGCTTTAGGACTTAAACCTTCTTCTTTAAAATCTTCCCCTAAAAAATTAGTATTCACGCCAACATAAACTCCAATAGATGGAATTAAGCGTTTTAGGTCAAAAGCATTTCTTTTTTTCCAACTTCTAATTTCTTTAGATTTATCTGCAAATTTCTGATTATAAATTAAATATTTTGCGCCAAAAGTTAATTTACTAATGCCATTTGTTGAATATTTTCTTGTAGTAACAATGTTACGGAAAATGCGGTTATCATTCTGGAAAGACACATCTAAATTCAATTCTAATTTTTCTAAAAACTTTCCATAACGTAAAAATAAATTTGCTCCTAAAGAATTATCTGTATCAAAAGTTTTACTTACTTGGTTATCTTGATAAAATACACCTGTTTCTACCTGAAAAACATTTGTACCAACGCCATAAGGACTTTCAGAAAAACCTGGTCTTTTAGAATTTATAATTTCGGTATACTGTGCAAAAGACGTTGCAAGACCGAAAATTAATAAACCAATAAAAATTAGTTGCTTCATTTTTAATATTTTTTGTAAATATAGATATTTTATACTATTCTTAACGCTCTAAATCCGTTCAAATTGTTATTTTTGATAAAATTTAAAATTTATTTTTTGTGAAAACAATATTAATTATAATCATGGTATTTTATATCTTGAAAATCGTAACCAAATTTGCTCTTCCGATTTTTGCAAAACGCTTTATGAGTAAAATGGAAGAAAAAATGAGACAACAACAAGGTTTTAATACAGAAAAAGAGGATTCTAAAATAGGAGAAACCGTCATTGATAAAACAACTAAAGATAAAACGAGCAATAATAACGTAGGAGAATACGTTGATTTTGAAGAAGTTGATTGATGAAATTTATACTTTTAGACCTTCAAGGTTTTAAAAACCTTGAAGGTCTTAACTGTTACTAAAATTACAAACTAACCAAAAATGAAAAAATACATACCATACATAATCACTTTAGTGATTTTTATTATTGTATCATTAGCCTATTTCCATCCTGTTTTAGAAGGTAAAAAAATAATACAGAGTGATATTGTTCAATTTACAGGTTCGGCAAAAGAAATTAAAGATTTTAGAGAAAAAAATGGTGAAGATCCATATTGGACAAACACTTCGTTTTCCGGCATGCCTGCATACAACGTTAGCGCTTTATACCCAAATGATTACGTAAGAAAATTCGATAAATTATTACGTTTTTTACCAAGACCAGCAGATTATTTATTTTTATATTTTCTTGGTTTTTTTGTGTTACTTTCCGTTTTAAAAGTCGATTGGAAACTCGCCATAATCGGTTCACTTGCTTTTGGATTTTCTACCTATTATATCATAATTCTTGGCGTTGGTCATAATGCGAAAGCACACGCAATTGCCTATTTTCCTATGGTACTCGCTGGAATAATTCTGGTATTTCAAAAACGATATTTGTTTGGCTTTATATTAACTTCCATTGCAATGGCATTAGAAATAAATACTGGTCATCCTCAAATGACTTACTATCTTTTATTTTCGGTTTTAATATTAGGATTTATCTATTTATTGGAAGCAATCAAACAAAAAACACTTTCGAATTTAGTTAAATCTATTGGAGTTTTAGTGATAGCAGTTATTTTAGGAATTGGTGTAAACGCCACAAGTTTACTAGCAACAAAACAATATACAGCAGAAAGTTCGCGCAGTAAAAGTGAACTTACTTTTAATGTAGATGGCAGTAAAAAAGAGGTCACAACTGGTTTAGAAAAAAGTGCTATTAATAGATGGAGTTATGGTGTAACCGAAACCTTCAATTTATTTATACCAAGATTTATGGGTGGCGGAAGCCGTGAAAATTTAGGCCCAAATTCTAATGCTTTTAAATTAGTAAAAGAACAATTTGGTTTAAATGCTGCCAAAGATTTTTTTGATGATGGCGTACCAACGTATTGGGGAAAACAACCTGGCGTATCGGCACCTGCATATATTGGTGCAATACTAATTTTTCTATTTGTATTAGGAATTTTCATGGTAAAAGGCAAACTTAAAAAATGGTTAGTTGCAACTGCAATTCTCTCAATTTTATTAAGTTATGGAAAGAATTTTGGATTATTTACCGATTTTTTCGTGAATTACGTACCTCTTTATAATAAATTTAGAGCCATTACATCTATTCAAGTTTTAGCAGAAATGGCAATTCCTTTATTAGGTATTTTAGCATTAAAAGAGTTTTTTAGTGATACATATTCCAAAGAAGAAAAATTGAATTTTTTAAAAAAGAGTGTTTTTATTGTTGGTGGCATCGCATTGTTTTTCACTATATTAGGAACGTTTTTATTTAATTTTGAAGGTGCAAACGACAGACAATTAGACAAAGTATTGGTTGGTTTATCCGATGCTTTAATAAGTGATCGAAAGACCATTTTATTTTACGATAGTTTGCGCTCTTTACTTTTAGTGCTACTTACTTTTGGTGTATTATTTGCATTTCTAAAAGAAAAAATTAATTATAATATTAGCATTATAGTTTTAGGTGTTTTTATTTTATTTGATTTAATTCAAGTAGATAAACGCTATGTAAATGCCGATAATTTTAAGGAAGCAAGAAAAATAGAAAAACCTTTTATCGCCTCAAAAGTAGATACCGAAATATTAAAAGACAAAAGTCATTATCGTGTTTTTAATATAGACAGACCTTATGATGATGGTCGAACACCTTACTTTCATAACTCGATAAGTGGTTATCATGCTGCAAAACCGAGACGTTATCAAGAATTATTTGATTTTCAGATTTCTAAAATGAATGAAGAAACCTTAAACATGTTAAATACTAAATATTTTATGTTTTCGGATGATAAAGACAATCAGACATATCAAAAAAATTCCGATGCAAACGGAAACGCTTGGTTCATTAATAAATTGACCAAAGTAAGTTCAGCAAACGAAGAAATAAAAGCATTAGATTCTTTAAAAACAAAAACGGAAGCGGTTTATTTACCAACTTCAGACATTAAATTAAAAAATAATTATCCTAAAGATTCTACCGCAATTATAAAATTAACCAAAATGGAAACTACTAAATTTACCTATAATAGTTTCTCAACGTTAGATCAGTTTGCTGTTTTTTCTGAAACCTACTTTCAAGATTGGGTTGTCTATATAGATGATATAAAAGCACCAATTACAAGAGTAAATTATGTATTACGTGGTTTAGAAATACCTAAAGGAAAACACATTATAAGATTTGAATTTCAACCAAAAGTAGTTTCTAAAGGCAATACAATTGTATTAATTTCTTATATACTATTACTTTTAATACCTTTAGGTTGGTATTTTATGAAACGAAAAAAGATTGCTTAATTAAATAAACAATCTTTTTTTGTCAAAATAACATTAAAATTATTCTGAAAAGGTAAAACTGGTATACAGTTTTTATTCTTCGTCAATACATGCAACTACAACATCTTGTTCTAATTGTTGCACATTTTGCTTTACTTCTACTTTACTATAACCACAACTGTTTTTCTTTGACCTACAAGAACTTAAACTTGCAACTGCGAATATAAAAACGATTACTATAATTACTTTTTTCATCTGAATATTTTATTTTAAAGTCCAAAGATATTATTTTTTTCTTTGTATTAGTGTTTAAACGTAAAATAGTTGGGTTTATTTTGTTTTGATGGTTGTAATTTTAAATTGTTTTTTTAGAAGCAATTATGTTCTGCTTAGCGTTACACCAATTCAAAAATTCTGACTCTCTTCTTTTTAAAGGGAAATTTTCAACAATTTGTTTTCTAGAATCTGCTGTATTAATTTTACTATCCGAAATATTTTTAATCAAATTAAATAAATCATTTTCGTTCTTTTTCTTTAAAATATAGCCAGCATTACCAATAATATCGGGTATTCCTGCAACATTACTACCTATTGGTATACAACCACAAAGCATGGCTTCGCATAAAGCATTAGGAAAACCTTCGAACATAGAAAGTTGAAAATAATATTGATGTTGGTTGTAAATTTTTAGCAATTCCGTTTGAGGTACATTTTTAATTAATGTTACGTTTTTAGGGCAATCTTCTTGCAAAATAACCTGACCGACAATAGTGAATTTATAATGAGGGAATTTCTTTGCCATTGCAACAATCAAATCAATTCCTTTACGATAATAACCAACTTTATTTAAAGCAAAACTTACCGTTAAAAAAGAATTATCCATCCTTTTACCTTCTAATATTTGCCATTTTTGGGTATCGTAACCATTCACCATTTCTTTAATTGGTGTTTTTATATTTGGTACAAAATTACGAATGCCTTGTTTTGGAAACTTTACATCTAAATATGTGTAATTACTTTTTTCTAAACTTTTATGAACTGGTAAAATTAACGAGCAATTTTTAAACGAAAAATTAGTAAACCAAGCTAAGATGGGTTTAATATGAGCACCGTAATTTATTTCTGGTAATTTGGCACAATCGGTGCCGATAGCAATTATGATTACTTTTTTACGGAATAATTTTCCGAATAAAACAGGTGAAAAAGAAACATAACCTGCAGATTGAATTACCAAACATTTATATTTATACACATGAAATAACAAATAAAAAAACTGTTTAAAAAACACAAAAGGCAATAAAAACTTATTGGCACTATTAAAATGATATTTAGAAACTTGATATTCTTTTTCTAAAATCTCAATATCACGTTTTACAAATGTTGCATAAACTACATAAGTCATCAATACTTTGTTATTCGGATTTTCTTTTTTAGAATTGATTGATTTCAAAATTTGTTTGTTTAGTTTTGTGGAAACTAAACAAACATAATCATATTTAAAATAATTTGTCTAAAAAGCGACCAAATATTCTTATAAATAATGTTGTACCATTAAATAATGGTGATGTTGCTTTGTTTTTATCTTTATACAATGCCCTAAACAACAAAGGTTTTCAAGTTAAAATTGCAACATATTATTATAAACAGGCAATAAAATTATACCCTAATTTACCATTTGTAAAAGAATTAGGTGATTATAAATTATTTGTGAAATTGCCTTTTCTAAAACCTTTTTTACTTCCAATTTTATTTTTATTATCAAAATCTTATCGAGAATCATCTATTATCATTGGTACTCCTGGTGGTTATATTAATTCAAATTATACTATTAAAAATAGTTTGTCTGTTTTTAAAGTTGCAAAATATTTCAGAAAAAAAACTTATATTTATTCACAATCCGTTGGCCCATTAAACACAAAAGACAAGAAATTTTTAAAAAAATTAATTTTGAATTCAATTGATTTTATTTTTGTTAGAGACTCTTACTCAAAAACTGTTTTAGAAGAATTAAACATTCCTAAAAACAAATACAGATTAACTAAAGATGCTGCTTTTTTATTAACATCAGATTTAAAGCCTTCAGAAAAAACAAATAAAATTGCAATTTCTGTTAGAACGTGGAATTTTGATAATCGCAACATCAATAATTACAAAAATTTAATTACAGAATTGGTTAAATTCGCCGTTACTAAAAATTTCGAAATAGAATTCTTATCTACTTGTCAGGGTTTAAAAAATTACAAAAACGATGCTTTAATTGCGCAAGAAATTTATGATGCATTACCTATTAAATTTCAGAAAAAATCTAAAGTTTTATCTAATTATTTTACTTTTAGTGAATTTCAAAACAAACTAACAGATTATGATTTTGTAATTGGTACAAGATTACATATGTGCATCATAGCTTTAACAAATAAAATTCCTGCATTTAATATTAGTTATGAAATTAAAGGCAAAGAGTGTTTTGAATATTTAGGTTTATCCGATTACAGTATAGATTATAATGAAAATGTAGAAAATGCCTTATTAAAATTTGAAAATTTTATTTTAAATCAAATTACAATTAGTAATAAGATTTCTAAATTGATTCCTAAAATAAATCAACAATGTAATAAAGATGTAGATTTTTTAATTGACTTAATTAAAAATTACAGATAGACTATAACCTCGATTATCAATCAATTACGCTTAGTCTTTCTTCTTATGTATTAAAACGAAACGGTCTTTTATCTTTATCATACAACAATGTTTTACTTTCACGCTAAATTATGCTACTTTTGAAAAAAAATGAATTATCAAAATTCTAATTCTAACATATTATTTTCCGCCGTCTGGAGGTTCAGGCGTTCAACGTTGGTTGAAATTCGTGAAATATTTACCCGAATTTGGTGTTGAACCTATAGTTTATACGGTTAAAAATGCTAATTATCCCATATTAGATAAGTCGCTAGAAAAAGAAATTCCGAAAGGAATAACCATTTTAAAACAACCCATTTTTGAGCCCAATAATTTCTTTAAAAAGAAAAATGAAAGTGCTGGTTTTTTAAATCCTAATCCAAGTTTTATAGGTAAAGCAATGCAATATATTAGAGCGAATTATTTTATACCAGATGCTCGTAAATATTGGATTAAACCTTCGGTTAAATACCTAACAAAATTTTTAAAAGAAAATAAAATAGATGCAATTATTACAACTGGTCCGCCACATTCTGTGCATTTAATTGGTTTAAAATTAAAGAAACAATTTCCGAACATAAAATGGTTGGCAGATTTTAGAGATCCTTGGACAGACATAGATTATTTTCATAATTTACCGCTAACAAAATCTGCAAAAGCAACACATTATAAATTAGAAAAACAGGTTTTAGAAAATGCAGACGACGTTATTGTAGTTGGCAAAACCATGCAGGAAAATTATTTGAAATTTAATAAAAATACACATGTAATCACCAATGGTTTTGATGATTTCGTTAAAACGGAAGCGATTTTACTAGATACAAAATTTAGTTTGTTACATATTGGCATGTTAAATAACGACCGAAATCACAAAATGCTTTGGGAAGTCTTAAACGAAATTTCTACTGAAAACAAAGAATTTAAAAAAGATTTAGAGATTAAATTAATTGGTAAAGTTTGTCAAGAAGCAATAGATGCTATTACTGAAAACAAACTGTCAAACAATTTAACGCAAATAGATTATATAACGCATAATAAAGTCCTAAAACACCAAAAATCGGCACAAGTTTTATTACTGTTAATTAACAATGTGCCAAGCGCAAAAGGAATAATTACAGGTAAAATTTTTGAGTATTTACATGCAGAAAGACCTATTTTAGCCATTGCGCCAACAAATGGTGATTTGTCAGAAATCTTAACAAATACCAATTCAGGTTTTATTGTAGAGTTTAATGACAAAGAAAACTTAAAAGAGTTAATTTTAGAAATGTACGAACGTTATAAAAATGATTCTTTAGAAATTGATAATAAAAACATAGAGCAATACCATAGAAAAGTATTGACTGAAAAATTAATTGATTTAATTAACAAATGAAAAAAATACTAACAATTTTAGGAGCAAGACCACAGTTTGTAAAAGCCGCAGTTTTAAGTCGAGTTATTAAAAATCATGGTGAAATTGAAGAAATTATTGTACATACTGGTCAGCATTATGACAATAATATGAGCGAAGTTTTCTTTACAGAGATGGAAATACCAAAACCAAAATACAATTTAGCCATTAATGGTTTAGGTCATGGAGCAATGACAGGACAAATGCTCGAAAAAATAGAACACGTATTATTAGAAGAAAAACCTGATGCTGTTGTCATTTTTGGAGATACCAATTCAACCATTGCTGGTGCTTTAGCAGCAAAGAAACTTGATGTGAAAGTGATACATATCGAAGCAGGTTTACGTTCATTTAATATGAAAATGCCTGAAGAAATTAACAGAATTCTAACCGATAGAATTTCAGATTTATTACTTTGTCCGACTGATACTGCCATAGAAAATTTAGAAAACGAAGGTTATAAAAATCTACCAATTAAAATTGTAAAATCTGGTGATATTATGAAAGATGCTGTAATTTATTACGGTAAAACTTCCCAAGAAAAAGCAACGTATTACAAAACTTTAAATTTAAAGAAAAACGATTTTGTTTTAGCAACCATTCATCGACAAGAAAATACAGATGATATTCATAAATTAAAATCAATTTTTGAAGGTTTAGAAGAAATTTCAAAAATAAAAGAAGTCGTTTTACCTTTACATCCTAGAACTAAAAACATCTTAGCACAACACAATATAAAACCAAATATCACTTTAATAGAACCTGTAGGTTATTTTGATATGTTAGAATTATTAAAAAATTGCAATTTGGTTATTTCGGATTCTGGCGGTTTGCAAAAAGAAGCTTTTTTTAATAAAAAACATTGTATTATTGCAAGAGAAGAAACCGAATGGGTTGAACTTGTAAAAAACGGATTTGCAACAATAATAGGTTCTGATAAAACTAAAATGCTAAACGCTTTTAATGACTATCAAAATAGTAATGCCGATTTTTCTAAAAATCTTTATGGAAATAATGTTGGTGAAAATATGCATCAAGAAATATTGAAATTAATAAACTAGTTTACCTAAAAATTCGAACAGAATAATATAGAAGGTTACCTCATTCGTTCCTCATTCGTAATGGCATAAACTAAAATTTTTTATTCAAAATTAAAAATTCAACATTTAAAATCTAAAAAAATGAACTTACCAAAATTTCTTACCGCAGACAATACAGATAACCCAGATGATAATTTTATAGTACATACAGAATATCCTAGATTTATTATTAATTTAATAGATGATGAAATAGAATTTTTAGAAGATATTACGGTTTCCGATCAAGAAGAATTAACTTTAATGACCGCAGAATTAATCGACGAAGCTTCTGCTTTTTATGATAAAGAAGTTGCTCGTTATCAAGAAGATTAGACAACTTAAAACGCAATAAATTGAATCATTTAACATTACATAATTATGTTCCTAAAACAGCACTAACTAATGTTAATGAATTATTAAATCGATTTCATTTTCATCTAAAAATTAAATCAAATCGCAAAACGAAACATGGCGATTTTAGACCTTTAAAAGATGGTTCTTTTCAAATAACCATTAATAATGATTTAAATAAATACCGATTTTTAATTACTCTAATTCATGAAATCGCACATTTAAAAACGTTTAAAGAGTCCAGAAAAGTAAAACCTCATGGCTTGGAATGGAAAATAAATTTCCAACATTTATTGTTACCTTTTTTAAAACCAACTATTTTTCCAGAAGAACTTTTACCTATTATTGCTAATTATATTCGTAATCCTAAAGCAAGTACAGATTCCGATATTAAATTGTCCTTAGCACTAAAACAATACGATGAAAAATCGGATAAAGATTATATATTTGAAATTCCATTAAAAAGTATGTTTAAATATAATAATCGTATTTTTGAAAAAGGAGAAAAACGGAGAGTTCGTTATATATGTAAAGAACTAAAAACTAATAAAGAATATCTATTTCATCCTAATGCTGAAGTGGAATTAGTCAAGTAGACAGTAGACAGTAGACAGTAGACAGTAGACAGTAGACAGTAGACAGTAGACAGTAGACAGTAGACAGTAGACAGTAGACAGTAGACAGGAGAAAGTAGACAGTAGACAAAAAAACAAAAATTAATCCCAAAAAACAAATAAACGATTAAACGATTAAACAATAAACAATTAAACAATTAAACAATTAACTAATAAACGAAATTTGAAAACTAACAAAAATTACTACGCAATAATAATGGCAGGTGGCATTGGTTCAAGGTTTTGGCCAATGAGTACAAGTGAATATCCTAAGCAATTTCATGATATGCTTGGTGTTGGCGAAAGTTTATTACAACGTACATTTAATCGCTTTGCGAAACTAATACCTAAAGAAAATATATTAATATCTTCTAACAAAAATTATAAAGATTTAATTCTAAGTCAATTACCAGATATTTCGGATAAACAACTAATTCTAGAACCTTTAATGCGCAATACAGCACCATGTGTTTTATATGCAGCATTAAAAGTAAATGATCTTAATAAAGATGCAATTATGGTTGTAGCGCCTTCAGATCACTGGATTGATGATGAAGATACATTTTTAAACAACATTAAAACTTCTTTTGATTATTGTGCTAAAAACGATGTATTAATGACTTTAGGAATCCAACCATCTAACCCGAATACTGGTTATGGTTATATTCAATTTAATGGAAATGATGCCATTAAAAAAGTGGTGAATTTTACCGAAAAACCAACTATAGAAAAAGCAAAACAGTTTATTAATGAAGGAAATTACCTTTGGAATGCTGGAATTTTTGTTTGGTCTACCAAAAATATTTTAGCATCGTATAAAAAACACCTTCCAGAAATGGATAAACTATTTTGCCTAGGTAATACTATTTGGAATACCGATTTTGAAGATGATTTTATAGAAGATAATTATCAAAATGCAGAAAGTATTTCTATCGATTTTGGCATTATGGAAAAAGCAACAAATGTCTATGTTTTACCTGTAGAATTTGGATGGAATGATCTTGGTACTTGGGGTTCATTATTCGATAAATTACCTAAAGATAAAACGAATAATGCGGTTGTAAATGCCGAAACTATTTTTAGAAATTCTTCAAATAATATTGTTAGAACTGAAAAAGGAAAACATGTTGTTATACAAGGTTTAGATAATTTTATTGTAGTAGAAAAAGATAATGTTTTACTTATTTGCCCTAAAGGAAAAGAGCAAGACATCAAACAAATTGTAGCAGAAGTAAAAGGGAAATTTAAAACTAAATTAACCTAAACTCTCATTAATATTAGAATTGCATGGAAGAAAAAGCAAAAGAACAAGAAAAAAAAATAGAACAAACCAAACAAGAAGCAAAAGAAGACATGAAAGGTTTTGCTTCTAGCATTAGTAAGTTTGTTAGAGAAATATTGAATATAAGGCACGATACCGATAAACAAACTACCATACAAAGCATAAAAGATAATATTGCAGTAAAAGGTCATACTGCGTGGATTTTAGTTTTTTCTATTTTAATTGCCTCTATTGGCTTAAACGTTAGTTCTACTGCAGTTGTAATTGGTGCGATGCTTATCTCACCTTTAATGGGACCAATTTTAGGTGTTGGTTTGTCTATTGGCATTAATGATATTGATACTCTAAAACGATCCATATTAAATTTAGGTGTTATGCTTGGTTTAAGTATTTTTACTTCATGGCTATTTTTTAGTATTCCTTTATTTCAAGAGTTAACACCAGAATTATTTGCAAGAACACAACCAGATGTTAGAGATGTAATGATTGCAATTGCTGGTGGCTTAGCATTAATCATTGCCATAACAAGACCAAGTCCACAAACAAATACAGTTGCAGGTGTTGCAATTGCAACTGCATTAATGCCACCACTTTGCACTGCTGGTTATGGTTTAGCTGTAGGCGAACTTAAATATTTTCTAGGCGCTATGTTTTTGTTTTTAATCAATACCACTTTTATTGCTTTAGCCACTTTTGTTATTGTAAAATATTTACGATTCCCGATGGTTCGGTATATTAATTCTGCTAAGAAAAAGTTTATATCAAGATTAGCATCTTTTGTGGCGATTATTGTTTTAGGCGCAAGTATTTATACCTTTTATAATTTATATTTAAAAAATAACTTCAAAACCAAAGGTCAAACATTCATCACTTATTTAAAAGAAGAAGGAATTGGTATTATTGATGAAGAAGAAGGCGACATTAATTTTAAAAATAATAGTATTGATATAACTGTTTACGGAAAAAATGTTACGAAAAAAGACATTACACATTGGAATGAAAAATTAGTAAATATCGGTTTAGAAGGGACAAAACTTAATATACAAAGTGGCAAAGATGACTCTAAAATGATTAATGAATTTCAGAATTTAAAAGAACAATTTGCCAATAATCAAAAAATAATTGAAGGCCGAGATGTTTCTATTAGAAATAAAGAGGAATTGATTAAAAACCAAAGCGATAAAATTAATTATTTAGAACGCAAACTAAATAATAACATTCCGTTTTTAAAAATTAGCGAAGAAGCAAAAATAAATTATGAAGGTTTGCAAGAGATTTCGTTTTCAAATAAAATAACAACTAATTTTTCTAGCGTAGATACATTAGCCGTTTTTAATGCAAAGTGGTTTGATTCTATTTCTAAAAAGGTAATTGAAGTAGAGAAATTAAAATTAAATAAATGGCTTAAAACTAGATTGTCTTTAGATACTTTATTAGTTATAAATGAGAATAAATGATAATGGAAATCAAACAACTAATACATTCCGAAGTTACTAATAATTCCAAATCTAAAGAAATTATTATAATTACGGATAACATTAGAACACCAGAAAATATCGGAATGCTATTTCGTATTTCCGAAGCATTTGGCGTAAAGAAAGTGTTTTTAGTTGGAGATTCGCCTGATTTAACTAATAGAAAAGTATTACGTACCGCTAGAAATACCGAAAAAGAATTGAATATTCAATATTTTGACGAAATGCAACCACTACTCGACTCTATTAAAAAAGATAATTATTTTTTAATAGGTTTAGAATTAACAAATAATAGTCAAAATATAAAAAATTATGATTTTAACAAACATCAAAAAATAGCACTTTTTATTGGTGCCGAACGCTTTGGTATTTCGGATACGACACTACAGAATATAAATACTTGTGTGCATATAGAAATGTTTGGTAAAAACTCCTCTATGAATGTAGTAAATGCTTTAAGTATTTGTTTGTATGAAATTGTCACCAAAAATTAGTTTTAAATTTTAATACATTTGTTTAATTTCAAATCAAATGAATTATGACACATCAAGACAGTTTAAAAAGGTTAAAAGAAGGTAATGCTAGATTTGATAAGCAAGGAAATCTTATAAAAAAAGAAGCTGGAATTCATCATGAAGACAATCATTTTGAAAAAATAAAACCTTATACTTCTGCAAAAGAATATGATTATTTAATGACTAAAGGCAACAAGGCTTCACATTTACTAAGTTTGCAATCTAAAGAATTATTACAATTAAAATTTAAAGGACAAATTGAATATTTTAGACATATGGAATTAGAAAAAATGTTAAGTGAATTTTACAGTTTACAAGGTAAGTCTGAACGAATTAAAAACTTTCCATTTCCTAGACAATACGCAACAGTAAATTTTATTTTTGTTTGGATTTTTTTAATATTATTACCATTTGGTATGCTAAAAGTTTTTTCAGATGCAAGTTGGTTGGTTGTTCCTTTTTCGATGTTAGTTTCTTGGGTTTTTATTTTAATGGAAATGATTGGTGATTATTCAGAAAATCCGTTTGAAGGTTCGTATAATGATGTGCCTATTTCAAGCATGGCAAGATCCATAGAAATAGATATTAGGCAAATGTTAGACGAAACAGATTTACCAGAACCTTTAAAACCTGTTGGCGAACATAAATTGATGTTTTAAATTATTTTAACAAATGGAATTCTATCATTCAGTTTTAGAAATTTTACAACAACATTATTTATTAATAATCGCATTTTTCTTTATTGCTATTATTTATTCTTCGGTTGGTTTTGGTGGCGGCACTAGTTATAGCGCATTATTATCTCTAACAGGAATTCCGTTTATACAGTTTAGAGCAATTTCACTTTTATGTAATATTGCTGTTGTTTCTAACGGAACTCTACTCTACCATAAAAACAAATTATACAATTGGAAAAAAGTTCTACCAATCGTTTTATTTAGTGTTCCGTTTGCTTTTATTGGCGGTTTACTAAGAATTGAAAAACGATATTTCTATATTATTTTAGGCGTTTCTTTATTAGTTGCTGCAATAATGACTATTACATCAAAGTATATTAAAAAAAATGAAGAAGCGATAGAAACAAATTTTAGTTTTTTAAAAAACGCCCTTTTTGGTAGTAGTATTGGTTTTTTATCTGGTATGGTAGGTGTTGGCGGAGGCGTTTTTCTTGCTCCTTTATTGCATCTCACAAAATGGGATTCACCAAAAAAAATAGCCGCAACTTCAAGTTTTTTCATTTTAGTAAACTCTATTGCAGGTTTGGTTGGACAATTTCAAAATGAAGATTTTCAAATTAATTTTTCTTTAGTTGTTGTTTTGATTTTTTCAGTTTTTTTTGGCGGACAAATTGGCTCTAGAATGAGTTTAAAGGTAAATCAAAAAATAATTAAAACGATTACCGCTTTTTTAATTGGTTTTGTTGGTTTGCGTATTTTGTATTTGAATCTAATTTGAGAGTTTGACTTTATTGATTATTTTCACTAACTTCGTCGTTCGGTTATGTATAAAACATTGAAACGATTTTACATATAAGCGTTAGAGTGCATAAGATAAAACGACCCTGAATTCAATACAAAAATTTGATTAAAATTAACAAAATGATAAAAAGACAAGATTTAACCGAAAGTAGAGTAATCACTCAAATGGAATATGAAGGTTATTTAGATACATTAAATCTTGACTTCAGCAACTTAATTGATAGCCCAGACCAAATTGGGACTGCAACAAATGATTATATGAGAGTTTTAGGTTGTGCAGTAGATTTAAAATTAAAAAAAGACAAAATTATTGATTTATTAACTTTAGTAAAAGAGTTTGGTAAAGCCAATTTTATGAGTATTGTAAAATCTAAAAATACCAAAGAAATTACTTTCCAAAACAAAAAACACCCTTTTAAATATTCAAATAAAATTAACTATGCCGACCCAAGTAGTTGGTGCAACTCTTTTTTTACGAGTATAATTCTTAGAGATAAAGAAACCGCAAAGTTTTTTAGTAGTATTCCTGCCGAAATACATTTTTCAGGTAACGTTTCTATGAATAATTTATACCACATAGAAGTAGAAATTATTAAAAATTTTTACAATTCAGGAAAATTTAATGATGCTTTGTTTTCTGCTTCTTTTAATGAAATAGATAAGTCAAGTTTAGACAATTATGATTACAACAACATTACAAAATGTTTGAAACCATTTTTAACGTTACTAAAAAACGTTTCCGATAATGATGAAGAAGCATTTAACCAAAACTTAGAAAAAGCATTAATAGCACATCAAAAATTTTGGACAGCCAAAACCAATGACAGATTTTATGACAGTAAAGGTTGGGTATCTTTACCTATTTTAGCAGTAGCATCTTTAGGTAAAGACAAAGGATTTAAAATTCAGATAGAATCAGAATACACACCAATGTGGTTAATAGATAAAATATTTTAAATTAAAAAGTGCTGATGATTTCCCAACTGTGTTTACCATTAAAAATAAAGATTTGAAAGATACTATCATTAGTATTGACACCGACATTGAAGATGAGGTCAAAAAAAACAGTTTCTTTCTTGGCTAAACCAATCATTGGAAAACGCACAAGATTTAGTGTTATTTTATTATTAAAAAACGCACTCTAACAGGGCTAAAATTCATTTGGGTTTGTGCAAGCCGAAAGAGAAGATCTTTCTTAACCTCTACAACGTACTTCGGTATGATATTTATATTATAAAACAAACTATGAAAATACAATTAAAACGACTATTTTTTCTTTTTACAATAATCATTGTTGTTGTATCTTGTATAGCTAGTAAGTCAGCAAAAAAGACCCCTGAAATAAACGTCCCAAAAGAATTTATTGTATTATGTAATAATGCTACTCAAGAAGAATTAAGATTTAAAATTAAAGAAGATATTAAACAATGGAAAAACATCAAAACCCCAATTATAGCAAGATATAAAGGAAATGATATTTTAGATTATCAACATATATGTTTTGAGGATGATAAAGGTTATGTTTATGACTTTGGTAGCGGAAATAATAGCTATGGTAAATACACATTATTCGAAAACAAGGAACATTATAATGATAATCCAATATTATTAAATAAACGATTTAAAATTTATTGGGATTGGAAAAAGTCAGAATTTCCTTGTTGCAATGGTGATTATGAATTGGTAAAGGCATTTCAGCCATCAATTATTAAATTAGAATTGCTAAATTATTTACAGGGCAGAGATTTAGATGGAGATAATAAAGAGGATAAAATCTCCTTCTCCATACCTAATGGGGCACATTGTTGTTATAAAATAACGATCAAATTAAGTTCAAATAATACAACTTACAATTACCCATTTAATATGGATGGTGGTTATATAAATAATGTGGACGGAAGTATACCCAATCAATTTAAAATTGAAGATATTGATAATAATGGTTTGCCTGAAATAATTATGCAAATAGCTACTTATAATGGTATAAAAGAAACAATACCAATTGAGTGGACTAAGCGGTACGGAATAACAACAAATAATATTATAATTGAATTTAAAAATAAACAGTTGATGGTTAATGATTATAAAAACGCACTCTAACAGGGGCTAAAATTCATTTGGGGCTTGGTAGTTAGCTGAAAGTACAGAGCTTTGAATAAAGTCCACTAAATGTAACAATTTTATATTTAAATGCTAAGTACATGACAAAAAATCAAATATATTTATAACGTTTTGATTTAAAGCGTTTAATAAATGGTTTGCGATATGATTCAGACCATATTTAAAAATAGTAATTGCTTTTCTTCCATGTTTTTTGATTTTAATTGGATTTATTTTATGTAAATAGATGCCAACTTTGTAACACCACACAAAAGCAATCATAATCAGTAATACT
>Ga0256834_1001194_pt1 | contig 18058 bp, 18 predicted proteins | sample 4281140metaG_FD_190536 | JGI IMG/M metagenome (GOLD analysis project Ga0256834, IMG submission 190536) | Hydrothermal vent microbial communities from East Pacific Rise, Pacific Ocean - 4281-140 | ecosystem: Environmental > Aquatic > Marine > Hydrothermal vents | place: Pacific Ocean: East...
CTCATGCATCTGTGCCTAAAGCATGTAAATCTACTTTTGTTCACACCAAGGGTAAGCTTTTAGCGATGACCTTAGATGATGATCTTGAAACGTATGGTGAGTTAGAAGTACTTGCTACCATTAAAGAGATGCAAAAGAATGATCAGATATTACTTATAGATGGGCGTACAGAACAGTGGTACGAGTACTTCACCATACCTGGATCGATAAATGTCCCTTTTATCTATTTTAAGCGTGCTCAAGAGTTTGAATTTGAATTTGAAGATGCTTTAAAACTTTTTGGTGTAAAAATACTTAAACATAATGAGTATGATTTTACTCATGCAAAGACAATAGTTGTTTTTTGTAATGGTCCTTGGTGTAGTCAGTCACCAGATATGATATTTGCACTTTTAGAACTTGGTTACCCTGCAGATAAGATGAAATGGTATAGAGGTGGTATGCAAGATTGGCTAAGTGCCGGTATGAGTACCACAAGGGATTAAAAAAGTAACCTTCATTAAACGTATCGAGGAGACAAGTTTAGTGAAGAAAAACAAAAGTGATATTTTCATTTTCCCTAAAAGGTATTCTACTATATGATAAACATAAGTATGAGGATACAAATAAATGGTAAAAATGCAAGGGAAAAAATGACTTTTTGTGTTTGGATGGCCATATAAATACCCCAAAAGAAAAGTATAATACTTGAAATAAGTAAGAGTGAAAATACTAAATTAGTCATTGAGTTTTAAACGCTCTCTTTTTCATTGGCTAACTGATTGACCATTTCAATGCTATCAAGAGCATTTGTAAGTATTTTTTTTGTAGAAGTGAGTGGTTTCATCCGTAGATTGGTTTGTTTTTTATCTAAACTTTCATCCATAAGCACATCCATGACCTCCTTCTCTAGCTCTTTTATAATTTCATTTAATTTCTTTTCAATAAATACTATGTTCATTTATTTATTCTTGGGTCTAAATATTTTAATGACTTCTTTATTTGCTTCCATGTAGTTACCACCTATGAGGTCTATACAGTAAGGTACTGCAGGAAACACTGCATCTAAACATTCACGAATAGACTTTGGTTTACCTGGTAAATTTATAATAAGTGTACTATTACAAATACCTGCTGTCTGACGTGAAAGTATAGCTGTGGGTACGTATTGTAAACTAACCGCCCTCATCTGTTCTCCAAAACCTGGTAAAAGTTTTTGACAAACATTTTCTGTGGCTTCTGTAGTTACATCTCTTTTTGCTGGTCCTGTTCCACCTGTTGTGACGATAAGATCACAATTCTCATCACGAGCGAGTCTCACAAGTGTAGTTTCAATAAGACTTTGTTCATCAGGGATACATCTATAGATGTATTCACACTCATTGAGTAGGTATGCTTTCATCGTGTCCATAATAGCAACCCCTGAGATATCTTCATATATTCCCTGTGAGGCTCTATCGCTTGTGGTAATGACACCAATTTTTATTTTATCCATGACGTGTTATAGTCCTTTTTTGTTCATACTATAGCTTATATTTTATAAATTTTATATTTTTGTGATAAAATGTTAATCTATTGTAGAACGTTATAGCCAAACTAACTGTGAATTTAGGACGGAAAGCTATGGGTCTCTTGTGAGATTGCCAGGCTGCATTATAAAATATGTATCCAAGGTAAAAGAGAGATGAAAGAGATGAATGTAAACTTATCCCGTAATATGAAAGCGTTCTTACAGTATTTTACTGGCGGTTTTTTTAGTCATGATAATGTAGAGGAGTCTCTTAAAGTATATCTTATTTATACCTTTAGTATCGTAGGTTTTATTTTTATCTTTATTCTTGGATTATCAGGTATTTCTTCTTTAGGTTATGAATCCAATATACTTCTATTGGGTGGGGCTTTATTTCTTTTAATCAATGTCGCCTATTTGAAATTAACTGACAATCACCTTTATGCTGGGTACATTATGCTTTATCTTGTTTTTTCATTGATACTCTACCTTATTTATTCTGGAGGCTATCACAATACAGGTCCCCTATGGATATTTGCCCTTCCTCCTCTTGCGCTTTTTATACATGGTTTAAAAAAAGGACTTATAGATATTGGTGTTTTTTTAATCATTATACTTTTTATGTTTTTTTATCCTAAAGATTATTTGTTAGAGGCAAGCTATATAACAGCATTCAAAATACAAATCATTTTGTCTTTTTTACTCTTAGTGTTTCTCTCTGCTTTGTATGAGTATTCAAAAGAAAGATCTATGAGAAAGATGAAAAAAATACAAAGTGATTTAGAGTTCTTTTTAAGAAGGGATCCTTTAACGGGACTTTATAATAGACGTGGCTATCATGATAGTATTGATGAAATTAGTGATAAACATGGGGTTATGCTTATGTGTGATATAGACCATTTTAAAAAAATAAATGATACCTATGGACATGATGCAGGAGATTTTGTTATACAAGAAGTGGCACAATGTATTAGAGAAAATGTACGTAAAGAAGATGTAGCTATCCGTTGGGGTGGAGAAGAATTTCTTATTTTCTTAGCCAATACCAATATAAATAATGGATATATTGTTGCAGAAAAGTTAAGAGAGTCGGTTGAAAGGCTTACCTTATACTACAGAGAAGATGTTACGATAAAAGTAACTTTGAGTATGGGTATCTCATCTATAAGCAATCAAATACCATTGGAAGAAGCAATTAGAAATGCAGATAATGCTATGTATGTATCAAAAGCATCTGGACGTAACCAAATATCTAAACATTAACCAAGTTTAAGAAGTAGTTTATCGAGTAAAGAGGTACTTAAAATTCTTTTTAAATACCCAAGAAGATAGGTAGCTGTAGTAATATAATATCTTGGTTTTGGTTTTTCAGATAAGAGTATATGGTGGACAATGGATGCCACTGCATCTGCTTCTTTATTAAAAGGTACTTTTTTATGATTGCCTTTTATGTTTTCAAAATATTTTGTACTAAAAATAGAGTTTTCTATAGCTACATTTTCTTCAAGTTTTTTCATTGCGGTTTTTCGAAAATTACTTGTGACTGGACCAGTGTTTAGTAGTATAGGGTATATATTTGTATCTTTAAGTTCTAAACGTAATGTATCTGTAAGCCCCTCTATAGCATATTTACTAGCATTATAGGCACCCCTACCAAAAAGAGAAATAAGTCCTAATACAGAAGAGTGTTGAATGATCTTTCCATACCCCTGTTTTCTCATAACAGGTATAATTTGACGGGTACATTCATGTAACCCAAATACATTGGTTTCAAATTGTTCTCTCAGTACATTTGTTTTTATATCTTCTACTGCACCTGCTTGACCATATCCTGCATTATTGAACCACACATCAATTTTATCATCTCTATGCAATACATGCTTAATGACAGAGGTGATTTGAGAACTATTTGTCACATCAAGTTGCATGGCATGTTCAAACCCTAAGGATTGTAACTTTTTAACATCTTTTAGGGTACGTGCGGTAGGATAGACTTTAATAAATCGCTCTTTAAGATATAAGGCAGTTTCTAACCCTATACCTGTACTGCAACCTGTAATAATAATATTAACCATTTTTTTCCTTTAGCAGATGTCCTACCTCTTTAATAATATATGTCGTGGTCATAGAAAAAAAGTGATGGGCTTGTGTTACGTCAATAATTTTATCTTCACTCCCTAAAAATACTTCTATGGTAATATTTTTAGCCAATACTTCGTTGATTTTATCTTTAGACCATTGGTAGTGAAGTAAAGATTCTAATTCTTCTTTTTTACCTTCTACTAAGTATTTTTCAATATTTATAGTGGAGGGATATTTACTATTAAGTAAAAATTGTTTAATGTAGCTTGTTTTTTCTGTATTATAGTAGCGTAACTGTGTACGGATAAAACTTTTTTTTTGGGTTTGAAAAAATGCTGGAGAAAGTAATATAAGCTTATCTATTCGTTTGTTTGTTTTATAGACATAGTCAAATGCTTTTTGTGCTCCATAAGAAAAGCCAACTACAGTAGTTTCACCTTTAGAAATATAGGTATCAAATATATGCTCTTCATTATGAAGAGAAAAACCACTAAAATATTTCACGTAATATTTCTTGACATGCTTTATGTGTAATATTTTCATGTATTAAAATATAATCAGAGGTTTTCTTAGTTGCCTGTTCTACTGTCTTTAGCAGTGCAGTAACTTCTGATATAGCTTTTTGTAATATTTTTTCTTCTTCTTGTGCTGTAATTATGAAGTCTTCACTCATTGCATACTCATAAACAACTTTGTGTGCAAGTTTCTTTGCTTCTAATATATCTGTACTTGCATTACTAAATTGTTCTTTATATTTTAATTGTGTCGCAATACTTCCCGCAAGGTAAAATTTAATTTTATTCATTAAATAAGACCGTGAGAGTATTTCATGTTCTTGTATGGTAATCATAGTATTGACAATACCAATTTTATCAAATTCTATATCTAGCCATGTCGCTATAACAGCTTTAGCACCTTGATAGACAGCTTGAATTTCTCTTTCTTGTTCTGTGTATGAGAGTATTTTACGTTTCCCTGAGAGTACTTTCTCTTTTACTGCTTCAAAGTCAGATGTTTCTACTATATTACGACCATCTCTTAAGGTATAGAGTGCTGCTTCATTTGTAAGGGTGTCTAATGCTGCAGAGTTAAAACCTACTGTCATACGTGCAACTTTGGCTATATCTACTTCATTTTGTTTTTTTGAAAGATAAAGTTCTAATGTTTTTGACCTATCTTCCAAGTCGGGTAAAGGAATATGTATACGTCTATCAAAACGACCAGCTCTTAGTAATGCTTCATCTAGTATTTCTACCTTATTTGTTGCACCAATTACAATCACCCCTGAACTGTCTTCAAATCCATCCATTTCAGTAAGGAGTTGATTGAGTGTCGCTTCACGTTCATCATTTCTAAATTCACCACGACTTTTACCTACTGCATCTATTTCATCTATAAAAATAATACTTGGAGCCATTTGTTTTGCTTTTTTAAATAGCTCTGAGACACGTTTCGCTCCCATTCCTACATAAATATGTACAAAACTAGCACCAGACTGATAGAAGAAAGGTACCCCCGCTTCTCCTGCTACAGCTTTTGATATGAGGGTTTTCCCCACGCCTGGAGGACCTATAAGTAACAGTCCTTTAGGTAGACGTATATCTAAATCACGATACTTTTGTGGTTCTTTTAAAAAATCTATGATCTCTTCTAATTCCTCTTTCACTTCTGTAATCCCAGCAACATGATTAAAGGTAACATGAGAAGTCAGTGCTTGTATTGGCTCACTTTCATTTAGTAGATGATCAGCTTTTGATATAGCATGAATTTGTTTGGATTGTTGACGTTTATTTTGGCGTAGTAATAGATACATAAAGACAAAGGCAGAAAAAAGTATAAGCAGAGATAAAACATCATAAATATATGTACTGTCTTCTTTTACATCAACAAGGTATTTTGAATAGAATGTATCTTTATTGATAGCTTCTTTATAAATCTTATAGGTTTGCGTCTGTGTTATCAAACGTATATACTCTCCATCAATAATAACTTTTTGTATTTGATTATCTGTATAGAGTTTATTTGCTTGTGTATGCGTAATTAGTTTATCTGTATCTCTAATAAAAGCAAAAAAGAGTAATCCTATTAAGACAGAAAGTAACAGCAGAATAATCTTAATATTTTTTTTATTCAAGCTACTAGGTATAAAATTTTGCTTTGTTTCCAGCATTTCCTACCTCCACATTGTTAATTGTAACCCAATTACTATTTAAGTCTTCATCACTTTCTACTTCAATTTTATTGAAATATTGGTCAAAACCAGAATAGATTCCATTTTTCCCTTTTTCGAATAAGACCTCAAGATTTGATGTATGATTACATCTAAAGGTATAGTTTTTATCTTGAATGATTGATGTAAGTTCCCTATGACGATCCTTTGCTATATTTCCTCGTATTTCTGGTTTCATAGTGGCGGAGACTGTATTATCACGTTTGGAATAAGAAAATGCATGTACATGGGTAAGGGGAAGTTTCTTAACTCTACTAAGGGCTTCAGCCCATTCTTTATCATCTTCACCAGGGTGTCCCACTATAAAGTCTGTTCCTAAAGCATAACCTTTAGAAGCAATTTTATTAAACATTTCTAAGTCAGACTTAAAGGTATTTCTTCTGTTCATTATTTCTAACATCTTGTCTGAAGTATGTTGAAGTGCTATATGTAATTGTTTTGCCATCCAAGGCTCTGAAAGTAACTCTATAAACTCATCATCTATTTGTATAGGTTCTAAACTACCTATACGTATACGTCTTACACCACGTATGTAACTCATTTTTTTAAGCAGTTTAGCCATGGAAGTATTATGATCTTTTCCGTAAGAGCCTACATTTGTTCCTGTTAAAATAAATTCACCAAATCCATTACTAGCAAGTTTAGTTATCTGTTCTAAGATAGTCTCTTCTTTATGTGAACGTGCTGCTCCTCTTACCTGAGGAATAATACAATACGAACATGCAAAGTCACAGCCCTCTTGTATCTTAATAAATGCTCTACTTTTTCCTACAAACTCTTCGACGATAGTTGTATCAATATGTTCCAAGTCACCTATTTGATAAAAAGGTTCATTATGTTGAAGGATGGCATTAATGTTTTCTTTTTCAGAATGTCCCATTACGCCAAATACTTTCTTGTCATTAAAAAGACTTTCCCCTTTAGAGTGAGAACCGCATCCTGCGAGTATCACTTTTGCCTGAGGATTTTTACGTTTTATTGAAGAAATATAATTACGTACGGAAGAATCTGCACCATTGGTAACGGTACAAGAATTAACCACTATAAAGTCTGAATTTAATTCATCTTCGGTAAGTGCATAATCTTTAAGTTTTGACATCATTACTTGGGTGTCAAATTGATTTGTTCGACAGCCAAAGGTCTTAAAATAAACTTTTTTCATTTAAAGTAATGTCCCTTGTACCGGCCCATCATCTAAAATAGGTTCTGGCTTAGGTACATTTTTGTCCATATATATAGATTGTGTAGGGAATGCAAGGCTTATCTTCTCTTCAGCTTGTATACGCGTAATGATTTCTATAGAAATGGTACTCCTGAGTGTCATAGTTGCATAAGAGTTAGTTAGGTACCAAACAGATACTTTCATACCATAAGGTTCAATATGCGTAAAAATACGTGGTTCCACATTTGTGTTACGTATACCATACTGACTTCTCAATTTATTAAGTTGTTTTCTTGTGATATCAGTATAACCTTTAGAGTATTTTTTAGATATCTCTTTGGCTATAAGTGTAGCCTTATGTACATCAGAGTCAAACGTAACAACAAAGTCTATACCATCCCAAACAGTTTTTAGTCCAGCATGAGAATAGTTCGATATCATATCTGTAAAGATAAAGTTATTTGGTATAAATACCATACGACCAGCTCTTCTATTTACCATGTATGTAGTCAAGGTAATATCTTCATGCATTGTCATACGTAGTAAAGAAATATCGACAATATCACCTACATACTCAACACCATCTCGTACAAATTTCACTCTATCACCTACATGAATAGCACCACCTAAAACGATAGTAAACCATCCCATAAGTGACATAAACCAATCTTTCATAGCAATAGCAATACCGGCAGAAGCAAATCCTAAGATCGTAACTAAGTATGAGACATTTTCAATGTAGGCAAATAAAAGTGTGATGAGCAATATGGAAAAAAATGATATATTCAATGCTTTGTTTATAGTATAAAACCGTTCATTATCTGACATATACTTACGTACTAAATATTTACTAAGAAAGAGAATAAAAAGGAAGAAGAGTATAATTGCTGCTATAAATATAACTTTTTGTGCTTCTCTTTTAATGCCATGTTTAAGGTTTAGTTCTATCTCATCAATTTTTTTAGTATATACACTTTCTGTGGTATTAAATATCTCAAGTACAGGTTTAAATGTTTTTAATTGATCCTGTGTATCAGCCAATATACTGAGATACTCTTCATTATCGGGATCTGTTTTTAGAAGTTGTGAGATTATTTTTTCTTTTTCTTTATATTTGTCCACAATCGTTTTGAGTGAAATGTATCTATTGTCATATTCGGCTTGTTCAGAACGAAGTTTTTCTCTATACGATAAGGCACCTATAATCGCAAATGGATTTTCAACATTGGGTACTTTAGTGATGGCAGGAGGTGTTAAAAACTTTTTAAAAGGGTCTTTCTCATATTCTTTTAAAAGTAAAAGTTTACCTAGTAAAGTTTTTTTTGTTGATTGTAGTTTTTCAAGTTCTTTTTTTTCTTTTACAGTTGGTCTTTTCTTTTTTTCTAATACATGAATTCTCTTTTCAAGTATTCCATGTTGTTTTTGCAATTCTTGATAGGTATGATAGTTACTGTAAATTTTAGACCAAATATTATTTTCAGAGAGTTCTTTATTAATGTTATTCTTTTGGAGGAGAAGTGCCTTAATCGTAGAACTATTTTTTATATTTGTAGAAACTTCATTTACTGTTAAGTTCTCTTCCTCTGTTGCTTCGATAAAAGTAAATAGAGTGATTAAAATAACACTTTTAATAATAAGGTGTATATTCATAGTTCTTCCCCAAAAGTAAAAAGTACTTTTTTTACAATAGTCTCATCAATATTACTGACCATTTCATGTCCACCCATACCGTTTGGCAATATAAATTTAATACTTCCTTTTGCAGATTTTTTATCTAAAAAGAAATGTTCATAAAAATCATCTATATTTTTAATTGTGTAACTTGTAGGTAAAGAAAGTTTCTTTAATAAATCTATAATTTTATTTGCATCTTCTTGTGAAAACATACCAAGTTCAACGGCTAAGGCATTTGCCATCACCATACCTATGGCTACTGCCTCACCATGTAAATAAGTTGTGTAGTTAGTTTCATTTTCAACAACATGTCCAAAAGTATGTCCATAGTTGAGTACAGCACGTATACCAGCTTCTTTTTCATCTTGGTTGACTACCCATGCTTTTAGTTCTACTGATTTGCGTATCATCTCTTTTATATTGACTATATCGTGTAGGTTATTATTTTGAAGAAAAGAAAAGAATTCTTTATCAAACATGACAGACATTTTGATTACTTCTGCTACTCCTGCAGCAAATTCACGTGGAGGGAGTGTTCCTAAAAATGAAGGGTCAATATAGACAGCCTTAGGTTGGTAAAATGCACCAATGAGATTTTTACCATATTTGTTATTAACGCCGGTTTTCCCACCTACTGAAGCATCTACTTGGCTAAGGAGTGTGGTAGGAATTTGAATAAAATCAATGCCTCTTTGGTAAAGGCTAGCTGAAAAACCTGTCATATCTCCTATCACGCCTCCTCCAAAAGCAATAAGCAATGATTTCCTGTCTAACTTATATTCAAAACATTCATTTAGTATCTTCTCAACAGTTTGTAATGTTTTGTATCCCTCACCATCAGGCACGGTGACAACATTTAGATTAGATGCAGATATTTTTGATAATAAAGTGTCTAAATGGAAGCCTGCAACAGTAGGATTAGTCACTATGATTACGGTGGTATCAAGGTTTATGTGAGGTAAAGTATCGATGATCACATCATAGCGTATGTTAGTTGAGTTTTCTAATTCTATTGGGACTATCATTCAGAGATACCTTGTCTACTATATAATTGCTTGCATATTATTTGTTTTATTTTATCCCAATTGTGGTTAAATTTTGTTGTACTTTGAACTTGATATTTAGATTCTAGCTTTCTTCTTTTATTTCGGTGAGTTCAAACGGAACAAGAAGCTTAGGATGCTTGGTTGTTGTTAACAATAAATCTTGTATTTTAGTAGAAATAAGCCTAATGATATTATCGATATTTAACTCTTTTTCAAAAGGTACAACTTGTAGTATCTGTTGCATATTGGATAGCTCACGAATAGGATTACTCATCTTTTGTTGAAACTCTATTTCCATATTGAAAATCTGTGACAGTGTTTCGTAGTGTTCTATGGTTATATTTCTCTCATCAAAATCACCTTCTGGATCATAGTCACCAACTAAAAGAGGTAAGCCTAAAGATTCAGAAATTTCAAATGCTGTAGCAGAAATAGATTCCATTTTCTCATTTTCACTCATAAGAACCACACACTTTTTAATATTATAGAGATGTTTATCACCGAAGAGATAGACAAGCTTTTTTAGATGATAAAGTGTTTCTTTATTTTCATTTGCGTTAAAAGCTTGGATACTTGTAAGTACTAAACCAATATCATGTTCATGAATATCATATTCTATTTGAGTCTCGATATCTTCACTATCATAAGAAATAGAAATACTAATTTTATCAGATTCAAACTTTTTGAGTTCTTCCATAAGTTTAAAATCATTTGGGAATAAAATACGTACAAACAATAATTTTTTTTCAAGTTTTTCTAAAAGATACATACATTCTTTAAAGTAAATAAATACATTTTCAATATCAAAACGCATATCAATAATAAAATATATATTTTTACCAAATGGTTCAGGAAAGAGCCCAATACGCTTATTGATTGTCTTATAAACACCATCAAGAACAAGAGGTTTTCCCACGACTAAAAGTGTGTCATTGGGGCGTATCATTGTTGCAGCGGTAGGGAGTATCTGTTTTTCATCACGATAAAGTGCCGCTATTTGCCACTTACGCTGCAAAATAGAACCTACATGTCTATATGCATAAGAAGAACCAAATGGCACATGCACTTCCATAATCTCACCACGCCCTAACCCGACATTTTGTGCTACTAAAGGTACATTTGGTAAATGATCATACAAATGTGCGGACATAAGTTCATCACTATAGAGTATGGTAATGTTTTTACAGGATTTACCCATACTCGTATCATCATTCCATTGATTGACAAATACAGTTCTTGTATTGGGATTGATAAGTGCAATATTTTTAAGTGTGTACTTTGCATCTTCTTTATCTTCTAAAACGACAAAGACATTAGAAAATTTTGTTTTGTTCATCGTATGGTTTAGTTTAGAATAACTTGTTGGGTCTATATCAATCAGTGTAATATTTTTACCTAGTTTGTCAGGTAATGTATCCTTTTTATAGTTTGTTACATAGTATTGGTTATCAGCCACTCTTTTTTTACCCACCCAATCGATAAAATGTTTAGCCACACTTCCGCTTGCTAAAATAAGTATGTTTTTCAAACTATGCCCTATCCCTATATGATTTAGATATAATACGATTCTTTAAAATACGGCTATCCGTATGAGACTTCCTACAGAAGAAGATACTTGCTGTGAGGAATTATAAAGGATATTATATCACAATGCAATTTCAGATAGATAAAACAGATGGCTCTGCTAGGGCATGTACTATCAAGACCGTACACTCAACTATACAGACGCCTGTATTTATGCCTGTAGGTACTGTGGGAGCAGTGAAAGCTTTAGATGCGACAGATTTAGCCAGTTATATTAAACCTGATGTTATTTTAGCAAACACTTATCATATGTATCTTCGTCCAGGAGATGATGTGGTAGCCAAAATGGGCAAACTTCATGGCTTTACAAAATATCCAAAGTCTTTTCTCACTGATTCTGGAGGATTTCAAGCATTTTCACTTTCAGATAATGTGAAAATAGATGAAGGCGGTATTACTTTTGCCTCACATATAGATGGGTCTAAACATTATTTTACCCCAAAAAAAGTGATAGATATCCAACATAACCTTGGTTCAGACATTATGATGATATTGGATGATCTTGTAGCATTACCTGCGACACAAGAGCGTATTGCATCTAGTATAGATAGAACTACAAGATGGGCAGCAGAGAGTATAGACTACTTTAGGCAGAAGCAAAAAGAAGGTATAGGCGTAGAACAAAATATCTTTGCCATCATACAAGGTGGTACAGATAAGGCTTTTCGGGAGAAGTCTGCCAAAGAACTTTGTGCTATGGATTATGATGGCTTTGCCATAGGAGGTCTTAGTGTAGGCGAAGCCAATCAAGACATGTATGATACAGTAGAATGGACCACTCAATTTATGCCAGAAGAAAAGCCTAGATATCTTATGGGGGTTGGTACACCCGAAGATTTGGTTGAAAATGTAGCCCGTGGCATAGATATGTTTGACTGCGTGATGCCTACTCGTAATGCACGAAATGGCACACTTTTTACAAGTTTCGGAAAAGTCAATATCAAAAAGGCTGCATATAAAACAGATGATGGTCCCATAGATCCAGAATGTGGGTGTATGGTTTGCAAAACTTATTCTCGAGCGTATTTACGTCATTTGTATAGAGCACGAGAAATTACTTATTTCCGACTTGGTACGATACATAATCTTTATTATTATTTAAACCTCATGAAGGAAATGAGAAAAGCTATTCTCGAAGAGAGGTTTGAAGCATTTAAAAAATCATTTTATGCTAAAAGAAAAGTTACATAATATCTGGATATATATGCAAATTTATTTTTCCAATAACCTGCATGTGCTATTGACTATCCGAGTTTATACGGTACTTTAGCTGAAGGTGTCACTTTTGAAGCATGTTTTAAATGTGTATCTTGATCATCAAAGAAAATATCTGCTCCAAAGGCTTTAATGACTTCATATTTCTGTACACCCCCTTGAAAAAAGGCTTCATCTACGCGTACGCCCCACCCTTCTAATGTACCTAATACCCTTTCATGGGTTGAGAAGTTTCTAGCTGTGACCAAGGCTGTGCGTATAGGTGAGGATTCCATAGGAAATTTGTCTTGTATCTCTGATATTATTTTTAAGAACTTAAAGAAAGGTCCTTTACTTAGGGCATTTTTTGCATTTTCCCGCTCATGGGCAATAAAAGCATCTAGACCTCCTTGTTGGTACACTTTTTCACTTTCATCTCCAAATATAACTGCATCTCCATCAAAGGCAATTTTAACAATATCTGACTCTTCAGATGTGATAGGCGTATGCGGAAGTATGGTAGCTGCTGCTACACCCGTATTCACCGCTTCTTCTACATCAGGTGTATGCACAGAGAGAAAAAGGTCTACTTTAAATGCTTCAAGATAGCGTGCTACAGGGGTACCTGCTGTCCAACCTGTACGTTCAATATCTAAGTTGTAGTGTTCTATAGAACGTCCTATACGTAAACCCGTTGCAGCATTGTTTCTAGAGAGTATGATGACTTCTATGAGTTTGTTATCAAACTTTTTATTGATAGAAAGAAGATTCTGTACAAACCTAAATGCAGAACCTCTTTGTAAGGGTTTTTCTAAGTTTTCTAGCTGATGGGTATAGTAGCTTTCTAAGCCCTCATTGTCATAAATAGCATTTTCTTCTTCTAGCTCAAAGAGCGCACGAGAAGAGATAGCGATGACCAGTTTGTCTTGTAAATTATAAGCCATATATACTCTTTTTTAAGTAGTATATCATAGATAAATTAGATATAATTTTTATCTTTTATATTAAAAATACATAGGTGCGTATCATGCATGTTTTTTTCATTTTTATGACTATAACTCTTTCACTGTTTGGGAACTTTGTAGATTATGTAGCTAACACTAGTATCCAAAACTATGATATCAATATGACAATTAATACATCTGGGGAGCTTGATATAACAGAAAGAATAGAGATAATACCTCGAAAACTTTACCAGTCAGCTACAGTTGATGATACTCTTATTCAATTAAAGATTGACACAATGATTAAAAGTAGTAGTGCCATTCGAATGATTGATAGTGAACCTTATGAATTTTCACTCTCTTTAAATGATATGCCTGTTCAGTGGGAAAAAAGAGTTTTTTATGAACATTCACCTAATAAAATGATTAGGATAAGATTTGGACCAAAATATCTTAATGCACTACTTACTTTAAGTGAAAAAGAACGTTTAAAGGTTCTTCATAATCAATATGTCTATACCTTAAAATATAAAGTAAAAAAAACAGTTGTAGAAAGCCTACAAGGTTTAGAAAAAATAGGTTGGCAGTTTATCAAAAGTCCTTCACATATACCTATTAAACATGTAAATATAAATATATTTTTCCCTTCAATTCTAAATAAAGATAATATTGAAAATTTAAATATAGATTGTATTGGCAAGAATTCAACATATAAATGGGAAAATACTCAACACTTTTCTATAGCTATAGAAACACCAAACAGTAAAGGTGTTAGGTTTGAATTGGATTTTAATAAAGGTATTTTGGCTCAATCTGCCAAAAATAATTTTAATTTAGTTTTAAATAAAACAAAAAGTAAAAATACATCAGCTTATCAATGGGATAGATTTTTACTCTATTGGCAATTTCCTTTTTTTATTTTATACTTTATGTTTCTTTATTATTATGCACGAAGTTATGGTTCATTTGCCACTATTGGTTCTATACCTGTACGCTATAAACCTGCTGCAAATATGAGTTTACTTCAATCGGCATTACTTCTTGATAAAAGTGCAGACAACAGTGATATACCGGCAGCTATCGTAGAACTTGCAAGTTTAGGATATCTTTCAATCATCACTAAACAACGAACTGATTTAGTATACTTGGAACGGTTGGAAAAAGATACGCGTTCCCTTACAGAAGATCAAAAATATCTTTTAATAAGAATATTATTTCATGGTCGTAATATATATCAACTAAGTGAAGATAAAAGTGCGTTATATGGTAAATTGGAAATGCTCAATAAAAAACTACATGATTGGATGTTGGAAGATGGGTATCTTTATGAAAATTTTAAAAAAACACGAATCCGTTTTTTAATAAAAGCACTATTAACTTCATTGCCTATTTTATTTTTCTCTTTGTATGTTACGCAAGAACTCTATGGTAAACAATTAATGATCGGCTCTATTGCAGGTCTTTATTTTGTGACTGCCATTATAATTTTTGTATTAATACCTATGCGTTTTATACATGCAACTCCTTTTTTAATTGCTATTTATATTATTATGGGTATGCCATTTGTACAAAGTGAATCTTTATCTTTGACACTACTGTCCAACCCCATTATTATTATGCCTTTTGTATATGCAAGTATATGGTTATTTTATCAAAAAATTGGTATATTCTCAGGTAGAGGGTTTCGGGCATATAGATATTTACTGGGATATAAAGAGTTTATACAACGTACGGAAGTACAAAAATTAGAGTATAGGTTAAAAGAAAATCCTGAACACACTGATAAATCATTACCCTATGCTATGCTATTTAATCTGGTATCATATAAACCTTTATCATCCTATCTAATGACGATTAGAAAAAGTGAAATTTTAAAACAACACACGCATAGAATTTATGGAAAAAGAATAAAACGTAAAGGTAATTTCCTTCATATATTTCTTTTTTGGTTTATGGGAATAATTTTATTTTTTATTTTAAAAGTAAGTATGTAATTTATAAATTTAGGACTACTTTAAAATAAATAATAATAGAATTATTATTTATTATTTTGATATAATAAATTTTATAAAAATAAAGGATTATAGATGAGTTTTGGGAATATTGTTTTATTAAGTGTCGTTGCTGTGGTTGGGTATTTAATCGTAATATACAATAAGTTCGTATCTTTACGTGCGGGCATAAATGCCTCATGGTCAGATATAGATATACAGCTTAAACGTCGTTACGACTTGATACCTGCACTTGTTGATACAGTAAAAGGCTATAAAGAGTATGAATCAGACACACTTGAAAAAGTAATTCAGGCACGTCAACAAGGCTTAAGTGCAGGCAATGTAGATGAAAAGGCAGCAGCGGCTAATATGCTCTCTGGTGCTTTGGGTAAACTTTTTGCACTCTCTGAAGCCTATCCTGATTTGAAAGCAAATACAAATTTTCTTAAACTTCAAGATGAACTCTCAAGCCTTGAAGATGCTATTCAAAATGCAAGACGTTATTATAATGCCATTGTTCGTGACTACAATGCCAAACTAGAATCATTTCCTGACCTTTTTGTGGCACGTAAGTTTAACTTTACGGGTCGTGACTATTTTGAATTTGATGCGAGTGAATCAGAAGCTGTAAATAAGATGCCAAAAATTAATCTTTAAATGATGAAATATCTCATTATTTCACTTCTCTTGTATTGGGAAATGGATAACTTTATCTATGCCCAAAAGATAAGAGCATATGATATTAATGTGAGTGTTAGTACATCAGTTCTTGGTAACCTCTAACCCTTAACTAACTTATGCTAGAATCCACAAAAAATAAGGTTGTATAACGTATGGATACTCTTTTTGTTTATGGCACACTCATGCCTAACTGTCCTAATGGTCATGTTTTGGAAAACATTGTGGGTAAGTTTGTACCTGCTACAGTTACAGGTGAACTCATAGGTGCAGGATGGTCTGCAGGTATGGGGTACCCTGGTATTCAGTTAGGTTCAAATATTGACACGGTACATGGCTTTTTATTTTACTCACATAACCTAGAAGACAACTGGGAGTATCTTGATGCTTTTGAGGGAGAAGAGTTTGTTCGTACTGCTGTAAATGTAGAACGATATGATGAACTAGACGTCGATACTTATATATATACACTCAAACATAATAAAGAAGAATTAGAAGATGAATAAATAAAAGTATGCCAATTTGACATATTATTATGTTTTATACCACTTTTATATTATCCTTTCACTATGTATCAAAAGAAGAAAGAAAAACTCTACATATCAGAACTTTTAGACAACCCAGCTGTGGCATACCCTGCTTACTATGTAGTAAGTCTTTCTATGCTTAAAAATGAGATGTTACACTCTGCTCTGATTTCCTTACATAGTTTTGATTTTTCTTATTATGAAATGGCAAAGTCATTTGATGATATTTTTGCCATGCTACATTCAGGTACATTTCCTGTTTATAAAGAAAAATATATTGTAGGTTATTTTGGTAATAAAATGATGTATTTAGAGTCAAATGGATGGAAAGGGTTACCAGCCACTGAAGATATTTTTAAGATGGAACATTGGTTGGTTTGTTAAAGTAGTCATAATATATAGTAATTATGATTATAATCTTAGATTTAAGACTAATTTTATCTTATTTGGCTATACTTCCCCATATCTTAGGTAATGGAACACTTTTTTATTCTTCCTCCTTTTTTAAAAAATTGATGTATTTGTCTACCAACAAATATATAATCCCTTATCCTTACCTAAGATAAACTACAAACAATATCTATATTTTTTTCATTAATCCTCCTAAAATCACATATCGCCAACGATATTTTTTCTAAGTGTATAATATAGTTAAATTCTATTTTAGTTTTTAAAATGGTAATATTTAGGTAAGAGAAAAGTAAGATTAGAGTCACTATTTTGCATTATACTTGGGTGTTAGAAGCTAAAGTCTTCGTAACAAAAAAAGGTTTATTAGAACCTATTAAATCGAAAGGAAAAACTATGAAAAAGATTATATTATTTTTCGTTGCAATAGCAATGACAACACTTTTTGTACACGCAAATATAGAATCTCCAACAACGACAACTGCACTGGAAACAGAAGTTCCAGTACCCACAGATGGTGACACAAATGGTACTACCGAAGAGGCAGCACCTAGAAGATAAATAATACCCTATTGTTTATCTTCTTTATCCAGTTACTCCAAACCCTATGTAGTGACACCATAAAAAATATACTCCTAGTATTTCCCAACTTTAATTGTTGGGAAATACATTTTAAGAAATACTTACTTTTATCTCACCCTCTTGCACCTCAAAAGCTACAGATGAACCCTCAACTACTTTATCTTCTAAGATAAGCTCTGCAAGTCTGTCTTCTACCACTTCATAAAGTGCACGTTTCAATGGTCTAGCACCATACACGGGGTCAAACCCTGCTTCTGCGATGTATGCTTTAGCACTCTCAGTGAGTGTAATTGTAATATCACGCTCTGCAAGCTTTTTCTGAATATCTTTAAACAAGATATCAACAATGCTTGTAATCGCTTCTAAATCTAACGGATTAAAGATGACTTGCTCATCAAGACGGTTAAGGAACTCTGGCTTGAAGTTACGTTTTAGTTCTTCTTGTACCGCTACTCTTCGCTCTT
>Ga0256834_1001195_pt1 | contig 18056 bp, 19 predicted proteins | sample 4281140metaG_FD_190536 | JGI IMG/M metagenome (GOLD analysis project Ga0256834, IMG submission 190536) | Hydrothermal vent microbial communities from East Pacific Rise, Pacific Ocean - 4281-140 | ecosystem: Environmental > Aquatic > Marine > Hydrothermal vents | place: Pacific Ocean: East...
AGTTCCCTCATAATCCTCAGCTAAAAGCAGTTCACGAAAAGCCTTTGAACCAGTAGCATTGCTTCTCTCCCCCATTAAAAGTGGAGCAGGCTCTTGCATAAGTGGAGTTGTATTAAAAAGTGAAGCTATTGAGTTTGGATGAGTTCCAGTTGGTTGTTTTGGTTTTGTATTTGACACTTTTTTTACTAATGCTCGAATATGTTCAGGTGTAGTTCCACAACATCCACCTAAAAAACTAACACCATCAAACTCTAAAAATTTCTCTTGATTTATTGAAAAATCTTCTGGATTCATAGGATAATAAGTATAACCACCACGATTTTGAGGCAGTCCAGCATTTGCATGAATACTTATAGGTTTATGCCAAACTTCACTTAGAGTTTTTACATGTTTAAGCACTTGTTCTGGACCAGTTCCACAGTTAAAACCAAGACTTAAGATGTCAAAAGGCTCTAGTATAGTAGCAATTGTCTGAGCATCAGTCCCTATGAGCATAGTTCCGCTTAACTCTATTGTTACTGATACCATAATTGGAATTTGAACATCTTTTTGCCTAGATGCTTCTTGACATGCATGGAGTGCTGCTTTGATTTGAAGTGGGTCTTGGCAAGTTTCTAATAAAAAAACATCCACACCACCATCTATAAGAGCTAAACAAAATTCTGCATAACCCTCATACATCTCATCATAAGTTATATGTCCAAGTGATGGAAGTTTTGTTCCAGGTCCAACAGAGCCTAAACAAAATCGTGGATGCTCTGGTGTACTAAATTTTTCACATTCAGACTTAACTAATTTAGCCCCTGCTTTTGTTAATTCATAGGAGCGATCTGAAATTTGATACTCATCTAAAACCCAAGAAAAAGAACCAAAAGTATTTGTAGTGATAAAATCAGCACCAGCATCTAAATACGCAGCAAAAATCTCACTTAAAACTTCAGGGCATGTAGTATTTAAAAGTTCGTTACACCCTTCATTTTCTTCCCATGCTTCTTCTGGAATTTTATCTTCACGCTCTTGAAGTTGTGTCCCCATCGCACCATCTATTATGAGTGGACGCTTTTTTATTGTTTGTAAAATGTATTCTTTAGTGCTTAGCATGCGAGAATTAGTTCCTCTTTTATAGTTAATGAAATAATATCACTTTAGAGCATAAAGAATGCTTTTTAAATAATTCCACTGGTTTTTTTTTAAGATTTTACTCGCTATAATAGTTGGCATAAAAATAACAATGGGAGATATTATGTTGAAAAAAATCATAGCAACTACATTAGTTACTATTGCGTTAATATTTAGTGGTTGTGGAGATCCTGAGGGTGAAGATAGGTTAGAGGCTCAATATGCTGTAGATCAAGGGGATAATCAAGCGGCAATTGACTTACTGACATCTAAAGCAAGTTTAAGCGAAGATGAAAAAATATTGTTGGCATCTGCATATATGGGTAGGGCTGGTTTTACTATAATTGATACTACAATTGCATTTGCACAGGCAAGTGAAGGGGTTAATGCAGATGATTTAATAAATCTTAAAAATACCCTTTTAAGTCAATCAACATCTACAGCCGAAGAAGATTTAATTTTTGCAATTGATACTTTTTTGAAAATAGATATTCCTAATGATGACACAAACTTAAAACTAGCATTAGCTTTTATTGTTAAAGTAATTATATTGCTTGATAGTGGCGTACCAGATGCTGTTTTGGCAAAAACAGCAAATGAAGGTTTTGATTTGGCTTTAAGTGTCTCTCCAGATGAGTTAAAACAAGATATAGCAGATATTAAAAATGAGATAGATACTGATTTAGATGGAGAGATATCATCTGCTGAAATAGCATTATATACACCATATAATTAAAGAATAAGGAAAGCTAAAAGTGAAAAAAATAATATTATTAGCGCTAATAGGTGCTACAACATCTTTATTTGCAATGTATGCAGAGCACGCAAGTTTATATAAAGACCCTAGAATTATGGGTATGGGTGGAGCAAATGTTGCTGTTGGTGGTTATTCTACATCGGTATTTACAAACCCAGCTGGTCTTGCAAATATAAAAAAAGAGCATGGTTATGTAGTTGATTTATTGGGATTAGGTGGATCATACACTCCTGAAGTAATCAATTTTATAGATGACTTTGATGATGCAAATGGTGAGGTTATTCCAATAGGAGAAACATTAAAAAAATATGCAGGGGATCATTTTCATGCGGGTATATCCAACTATTCATCAATATCTAAAAATTCTGATATGTTTTCTTGGAGTGTTGGTATATTGGCAGCTAGTGATTTTAACTTTATGACCCATAGTGATCTCTCCCTTACAACTACTTCTAGGGTATATGGAGGGCTGGTATTGGGTGCAGCTAAAAACTATAATACTGAGTATGGTCGAGTTGATATTGGTGTTAGCATCAAAGTAATTCATCAAAAATTTTATGAAGATACTTTAACAATTATTGATCTAATGGGTATTGATGATTTAACGCAATATATTGAAGATAAACTAGAGTCAAATACAGGTATTGGTATTGATATTGGTGCGATATATTATCCATTAAAAGATAATTATTTAAATCCAGCAATTGGATTTAGTGTTATGAATATTGGCTCTATTAGTATGGATGATAATTTTGGAGGGCAACCAACAACTGTAAACCTTGGGATATCTATCACTCCTGAAATTGAGGTTTTAGATAAATTAGTAGTAGCTATTGATTATGTAGACTTATTTAATGCTAATGAATATCGTTTATATAACAGTGATGGAACATATAATGATTATGAAGAATCTGATTTTATGAAAAGAGTTCGTCTTGGTGTTGGAGTTGGTTTAATTGAGAGTTCCCTTTTTTCAACAACTCTAAATTTTGGGATATATCAAGCTAGCTATACAGCTGGTATAAATATGGAGATCTCAATTGTAAAAATTAATTTTGCAACTTATGCTGAAGAGATTAGTACCTCTGGTATTGGTGAAGATACTTCTGATAGAAGATATATGGCTCAAATTGGTTTTGCTTGGTAGTATAATTTATGGTAATATTATTTATAATAAAATCTTAATAACAACTTTGTTACAATCAACTAATTAGAATCTAAAAAGGAATCGTTATGAGTGTAAAAACAACTAGTTTTACAGGTTCATGGAGAAACAAAAGATATTATTATTTTATTTTTGTAACAATTTTTACACTAGTTTTACCATGGGTTAATATAGAGGGCACCCACTTTTTTCTTCTTAGTTTTGAAAATTTAAAACTTCATTTAGCTTTTGTTGAGTTTGATATGCAAGAACTTTATCTTATGCCATTTATTTTAATGCTTATGTTTTTAGGAATATTTGGTATAACTGTACTGGGTGGTCGCGTATTTTGTGGATGGACTTGCCCACAAACAATTTTTAGAGTTATATATAGAGATTTAATAGAAACAAAACTTCTTGGTCTTCGTAAACGGATAAAAAATAAACAAATTGAACCAGATATGTCTCTTATGAAAAATAAGTTTAAAAAAGTTATAGCTATACTTTTATGGACAATATTAGCTTTAATAGCAAGTTCAAACTTAATGTGGTTTTTTGTACCACCTGAAGATTTTTTTCAATACTTATTAAACCCAGATGAACATAGATTATTATTTGCAATAGTGCTTTTCTCAACACTATTTTTAGTTTATGACATTGTAAAACTTCAAGAAGATTATTGTATCTACGTATGTCCTTATTCTCGTATTCAATCAGTTTTATATGATGAGCATACAGTTATGACTATTTACGATTTTCATCGTGGTGGAAAAATTTATGATGAGAAAAAAAATAAACTCCCTAGTTCGTCTCAAAAAGAGATTCAAGCAAGAACAGGTGAGTATGCTGAATGTACTGCATGTGAATCTTGTGTAAGTATTTGTCCTACTCATATCGACATCCGTAAAGGTCTTCAGCTTGAGTGTATAAACTGTCTAGAGTGTGCAGATGCATGTACAACAGTTATGGGTAAGCTTGGTAAAAAATCGCTTATTACTTGGTCTAGTGATTATGAGATAACTGAACAAAAAGGGAAAACTCATTATTGGCGTGCAAAAATTATAGGTTATATAGTGTTGCTTGTGGGTATCACAATTTTAACAGCTATTATGGGAAGCAATAAAGAGCATATGCTTTTAAATATAAATAAAGAAAATCGTCTCTATTCAGTTAAAAAAACAACTGATGGAATTGTTGTAAATAATGCCTATGAATTTTTAGTACAAAATACTAAAAGAGAAGATATGAAGTTCTACTTTGAAGTTATTGCACCAAAAGGAATGGAGGGTAAAATCACCATAGCTAAACCAACTAAACCATTTAATGTAGTTCCCGGAATTAAAAAGAAAAAAATAGTTATTTTACAAACAACAGAAGTTTTAGTTAATGATACAAAAAAAGATAGTATTATACCTATAGTTATTCGTGCATATGCTCTAGGACATGAAGATGAAATAGTGGTCTTTAGAGACTCTTCATTTATCTATCCTAAAGCAGATCATATTAAGGGTATAAAATAGATGTCATATTTACCAAATACATTAAACTCTTTTTGGCTTTGGAAAGAGGTTTCATCAAAACTAGGTATTAGTAATCCAGCATATAAATATTGGAAAAATACACCAAATATGAAACTAAATAATAAATATGTATTTATAAAAAAAGACACTTTACCACAAAAACATCAACATATCCAAACTATACTTAGTGACCTTTCAGGGCATCTTCCTATTAAATTTGCTTCTGATCAATTACATGTAAATGAACATATATTTTCATATGACAAGATGAAACTTTTTAATGAATTTGAGTATAAGTTTGTAGAAGATGTAAAGTTTGTTAATATAAAAAAATTTTTTCGAGAAAATGGTATTTTTATTCCAAAAAACTCAATACTTCAACTTGGAAAAATTAAAGATTTAGATTTATCTGCCTCAAGTGCCTTTTATAGATTAAAAGATGATTATGGTGTGGTGGTTTACGAATAATGAGTCCATTCTTTATTGAGTTTCGTGACCCCCTTTTTGGAATAATAATATTTTTTGCTTTAGTATTTATTATCACTATATCTTCATATTGGTGGACAAAGTATAAAAGCAAAGAAAAAACAAAAAGTTTAGATAAGTTTTTAAAAGATTTCAAAATAGTGCCAACAACAAAAGAGTTAAAACTATTAATCTCTAAAGGTGAGATGAGTGAGAAGTCTTGGATTTTATTGGCTAGACTTTATTCTAAGAATGGTGACTTTGAAAAAAGTATAGAGATTTATAGGGAGCTTATTGAAGTAACAGATAAATCAAATGTAAAAGAGATTATGTATCTTCTTGGAAGAATATATTTTAAGGCTGGTTTTTTAGAGCGTTCAAAAAAAGTATTTTTAGAGATACTAAGAAATAACCCTCGATCCCCACTAGTGTTGTATGATTTAGTTTTGGTTTATGAGTATATGAAAGATTATAATGCAGCTCTAGAAGCTTTAGAGCCATTAGACGAGTTAAAAAACGATGTATCGCTTGATAGTTTATATCTAAAGGCTATGAAAATACTTAATGATAATGATTTATCAAATGAACTAAAAGCTTATGAGCTTTTAGAGTTATATAAGATAAGTGGTAATTTAACGTATATGATATTTGAATTCTTATTTCGTGTAAACCCAAAATTAGCATGGGATAATTTAGATAGTTCAAAAAGTGAGCTTTTAACAGATATATTTTGGCATATCGATAAAAAAGATTTGGATTTTGATATAATTTCAAATAATGGCTATTTGCGTGAATTATATAGTGCTAGAGGCGATATTAAAGACCTATCAAGAAGCTCTGTATTTGAGTTTGACATGTTGATAAATTTAGATAAAAAAGTAAATGCAACTTTGAGTTTTGAATATATTTGTGACAACTGTAAAAATATTTTCCCGTTTGCATTTAATAGATGTGGGAATTGTCATGCTATTGATACAGGTACAATAGGTATAACAATAATTAAAAATTTTCATAGGGATTTTAGTGAAGAAAATAACTCTTTTCAGTGATGGAAGTGCTCTAGGTAATCCTGGTCCTGGTGGATATGGCGTAGTTTTGCGATTTGGAGATAAAGAGAAAGAGCTTTTTGGTGGAGAGCCACATACTACAAACAATAGAATGGAACTTCTAGGTGCTATTGAGGGGCTTCGTGCATTAAAAGAACCATGCGAGGTTGAGATTATCTCTGATTCTTCATATGTAGTTAAAGGGATTAATGAGTGGTTGGTTAATTGGATTAAAAGAGATTTTAAAAAAGTTAAAAATTCAGATCTATGGAAAGATTATATAGAAGTTTCTGCGTCACACAAAGTAGTGGCAACTTGGGTTCGTGGGCATGATGGACACATTGAAAACGAAAGATGTGATAAACTTGCACGAAATGAGGCCGAAAGGCAAAAAGAATTACTTGGGAGAATATAGATGCCAAAAGATATTACAAATCTTGAAAATGCTTTGGGATATAAGTTTAAAACTAAAAAGCTTATTACTGAAGCATTAACGCATAAAAGTTATAAACAATCTTATGATAATGAGCGTTTAGAATTTTTAGGAGATGCTGTTTTAGATTTAGTTATTGGTGAATACTTATATAAAAATTTTCCTAAATCAGATGAGGGTGAATTATCTAAACTGCGTGCATCTTTGGTTAATGAAGGTGGTTTTAATAAGTTAGCAAATTATTTAAACTTAGGAGATTATATCTATCTCTCTAACGCTGAAGAAAAAAATGGAGGACGGGAAAAACCATCACTGCTCTCAGATGCTTTTGAGTCTATAATTGGTGCTATATATTTAGAATCAGGATTAGAAACAATAAGTAAAATAGTACTAATATTATTAGAAAAAAATTATGATAAAATTAGTCTTGATAATTTATTTAAGGATTTTAAAACAGCTCTACAAGAGATAACACAATCAAGATTTGGTTTAATCCCTGAGTATGAAGTTTTAGCATCTCGTGGACCTGATCATAAAAAAGAGTTTGAGATAGCTGTAATTATTGACTCTAAAGAGTATGCAAGGGCTATTGGGAAAAGTAAAAAAATTGCTCAACAAGAAGCATCTAAAATAGCTTTAGATATTCTGAAGGATGAAAAATGAATTATCTCGCCAAAGGCGTAGCTTTAGTGACTGAACATAATCTGGACGCGTTCAGATTATGTGAGAAAAAAATATGAACAGCTTTGGAGAAAAAATAAAATTTTCTACATTTGGAGAATCACATGGAGTAGCACTTGGTTGTATTCTTGATGGAGTTCCTGCTGGACTTAGCATAGATGAAGTATATATTCAAAGTGAATTAGATCGTCGCAAACCTGGTAAAAGTGAATTTGAAACTTCAAGAAAAGAAGCAGATAAAGTTGAAATTCTCTCAGGAGTATTTGAGGGCATAAGCACAGGTACACCAATTGCAATGCTAATTTACAATACTAACCAAAAATCTAAAGATTACTCAAATATTAAAGATATATTTCGTCCAGGACATGCTGATTTTACCTATTTTCATAAATATGGTTTAAGAGATTATCGTGGTGGTGGTCGCTCATCTGCACGTGAAACAGCAGCTAGGGTAGCTGCTGGTGCTATTGCAAAACTGATGTTAAAAGAGTTAGGAATTGATATTAAAAGTGGAATTAGTGCCATTGATGGTATAGAAGCGATGGAGAATGATTTTTTACACGCTAAAAAAAGTTTAATATACGCTCTTGATTCAAAGGTTGAAGAGGCTCAAAAAAACGCTATTTTAAAAGCTAAAAATGAGCATGATTCTGTTGGAGGGGTAGCTAAAATTGTAATAGCAGGAGCACCAATAGGTTTAGGTCAACCACTCTACTATAAGCTTGATGGTGTCTTGGCTGATGCTATGATGGGGATAAATGCGGTAAAAGCTGTAGAGATAGGTGATGGAATATTGAGTTCATCTAAGCATGGTTCACAAAACAATGATGAAATTACAAAAGATGGATTTTCATCTAATCATTCAGGTGGAATATTGGGCGGTATAAGTAATGGTGATGAGATAGTTTTAAATGTATATTTTAAACCAACACCATCAATTTTTAAAACACAACACACTATAACAACTCAAAATGAAGAGGTTGATTTTTCTTTAAAGGGTAGACATGACCCATGTGTAGCAATACGAGGAAGTATTGTTTGTGAAGCTATGGCAGCATTAGTAATAGCTGATATGTTAGTTTTAAATATGGGTTCAAAGATGGATGGAGTTATAAATTACTATAAATAAAAGGGGATTTTATGAATGGTATATATAAAGATACAAACAGTGATGAATGGTATTTTCCAAATAATAGTTATATCTTAAGCGAAACAGATGAAAAAGGTATTATCACCTATGCAAATGATATATTTTGTGAAATTGCAGGATATACCCTAGAAGAGCTTTTAGGGGAGCCTCATAATATAGTTAGACATCCTGATATGCCTAAAATTGCTTTTAAAGGGTTATGGGATGATATACAAAAAAAAGGCTTTTGGACAGGTATAGTAAAAAATTTAAGAAAAGATGGGGGTTGTTATTGGGTTCATGCTACAGTATTAAAACGGATTGATTCAAAAGGAAATATATCATATCTTTCAATAAGGGTGACCCCATCAAGACAAAATATTAAAACTTGTGTATCTTTGTATTCTGATTTAAAATCTCAAGAATAGCATTTTAATTGGATGTTAAAAAGGTAATATTTAGAAACAATAATATATAATATAAAAAAAGGATTATCATGAATTTTCAAAAATATGTAGATATCGTTGCTCAATATATGAGTGAGTATAGTTTAAAGATAGTAGCCGCTATATTAATCTTTATAATTGGAAAAATTATAATAAAAAAACTAACTTCTTTAGCAAAATCACTTATGCTAAAATCTAAAGTTGATAAAACTTTGGCTGAATTTGCTGAAAGTATTATCTACTTTGTTTTACTCCTCTTTGTGATTTTAGCATCGTTGAATGCACTGGGTATAAATACTACATCATTTATCGCTATATTTGGTGCAGCTGGGTTAGCTATTGGGTTTGCACTTCAAGGTTCATTAGCAAATGTTGGAGCCGCAGTTTTAATCATTATATTTAAGCCATTTAAGATTGGTGATTTTATTGAAGCTGGTGGTGCTACTGGTACTGTTGAAGATATAAATCTATTTTCAACCATTATTGCACCTGTTGATAATCGTACAATTATTGTTCCAAATACTGCTATTATTGGTGGCAATATTGTAAATTATTCAAATAAACCAGAAAGACGAGTAGATCATGTTTATGGAATTGGTTATGACGATGACTTAAAGCTTGCAAAAGAAACGCTTTTACAAATTATTGCGGATGATGATAGAGTTTTAGATAATCCTGCACCTTTTGTTGGAGTAGGAGAGCTAGGCGATAATAGTGTTAATTTTACATTTCGTGCATGGGTAAAAAGTGAAGATTATTGGGATGTGCATTTTGAGATGTTAGAAAAAGTCAAACTTAAATTTGATGAAAAAGGGATATCTATACCTTACCCGCAATTAGATGTTCACTTACCAAAACAAGAGATAAAATAAAATAAAAAAGAAGAGAAAAGAAAAAAATATGAGAAAAATAATATTTAGTGCGTTAGCATTTACTACATTAATGCAGGCCGCACCACTTGGCTTAAAGACACAAGCAGAATTAGGCTTTATAAAAAATACAGGTAATACTGTTGATGAAACTTTTACATTAGATGTTAACTTAAATAAAGAGTGGGAAAAACATATTGCAAATGTAAAGATTACAGCTCAGTATGGTACACAAAACAATGTTGAGACAAAAAATAAATTTTTAAGTGAACTTTCTTATGATTATAAATTTACAGAAATATTTGCATTTAACTATCTTTTTGGTTATAAGCTTGATGCTTTTTCAACTTTTGATTCTCAACTATATACTGGTCCAGGTCTAAAATATATTGTATTAACATCTGAGACTCAAAATTTAAACTTAGCTGTTAATGTGCTTTATTCACAAGATAATTCTAATGTTGCCGGTGTGAAAACTCAAGACTATACTGCTTGTAGACTTGCTCTTGGTTATGATTGGCAAATACTTGAAAACTTAAAATTTACTCAAGAGTTAAATTATAGAAGTGACATTGAGGATTCTGAAAACTATTTTATATATTCAAAATCTGGGGTTAGCACAAAAATATCTGATTATTTCTCAGCAGGTATTAGTTATATTGTTGATTATGTAAATATGGAAAACTTAGGATCAAAAAATGCAGATAAAACTATTACTGCAAATCTAATTATAAACTATTAAAGAGGAGAAGATAGAATTATTTAGTTTGATCTATATAATAACTATAGATGATATGGTTAAGAATCATATGTAGATCTTCTACTATTCCATATTGACCTTTTTCTGTTTTAACATGAAAATTTATATCTGATTTTTTCTTTAATTTTCCACCATCAAAACCAGTAATACCTATGATTTTAGCATCTTGTTTTTTTGCATACTTTACAGCTTTTATTATGTTTTTTGAGTTACCACTACAAGAGATAGCTATTAGTACATCATCTTTAGTAATTCTATCTTTTAGTTGCATATAAAATATATTTTTGTATCCTATATCATTTGCTAGGGCTGTACATACTGGAGTGTTATCACTTAAACTCTCAACATCAAAACTTTTAATGCCTCGTCTTTTGAGTCCAACACCTAAATCATTTACCATATGCGAAGCAGTAGCAGCACTTCCACCGTTTCCTATTATATAAATTTTACCTTTAGTATTGTCTAGTAAATTTATAATTTTTTTTATAGAGTTAGCATCGATATTTTTCAGAGAAGATATTAAACTTTTTATATATTTTTTTGTAAATTTTTTCATTTTAAATGCCTTATTAAGTATTAATGGGGTATCTTAACCTAATAAATTAAAACAAAGATTAAATATTAATGTATGAAGATACTTATTTTTTAAATGGTGATGAAGCACTTAGAGTAGCTAGTTTGCAAAACAAAACTAATGGTGGTTATGTTCTTCAAGTATGTTACTACTCAGGAGAAAAAATAGAGTCAGAGTATCCAAACCTAATTCATCTGCCAATTGAAAATTTGGTTAATGATTTAGCTAAGGGTGATTATAGAATTCCAGCAAAAGTAGATTTTACAGGATTAGATATATCAGCTAGTGTAAAGTTGGAAATACTACAAAATTTTAATATCTCTTTAGAGCAAGCAAGAGATTATAGAAACCAATACAATGCGTTTTATCTAGAAGCTTTAAAAAATGCTAAATTAGATTTTAGTGAACCGCTTAGGTTTTATCTTTTAGCGGCTTCTGGTACCCGTGTAATGCAACATATATCTAAAAATATTGCCAATGCATTACAGAGTCTTGGATGTGAAGTTCTTTTTGTACTTGATATTGGTATAAACGACTTAAACTCTTTGAAAAAAATGGCAGAGTTTAACCCACATGCAACAATAAACATAAATCATATAAACAATGCAATATTAGGCGATGATGTTTTTAATTTTATATGGATTCAAGATCATTTTGCAATAGAGCAATTTAAACATATTAGATTAAGAAAAAGGGATTTTGTTTTTAATTTAAATATTGGCTTAGGGAAAACACTTCAAAGCTTAAAAATAAAATCAACTTTACAACAATTTTGCATAGATACAGATATTTATAAAAAAAGAGTTGAAATAAAAAAAGAAAAAAAAATAGTATTTATAGGTAGTAGCTATAAAAATAATTTTGATAATATTGTTGATAGTAGAAAATATAAAATTTGTGATGAATTACAAAAAATTTATCTTAAAAAAGGTTATATAGGTAAGAAAGAACGATCTAAATTGTTAAAAGAGTATAAAAGTAATGATGATGATTTTAGGGATATTATAAATTATATAGAAAGAGATTTATCCTTAACATATATACTCAAGCTCGGACTCGATTATAAAATAGATGTTTATGGATACGGATGGGAGGACAATGATGATGTAAAACCATATTTTAAAGGGATATTGTCTTATGGTGAGGATATATCAAAAATCTACAATAGTGCAGAATATGGTTTAGTTATAGGTGGATATGTTATGCAGCAAAGAACTTTAGAATCAGCAGCTTCTGGCACTATACCACTAGTGTTTGATAGTAGAAACGAAGATGACACAGATGCTTGTTTTGATAAAAGTATCTTATTTTTTAAAAAACTAGATGATTTAAAAGGTATTTTAAGCAAAAGATATAATTTTGATTTAAATTATATAGCAAGCAATAATAGCTATAAAAATTATATAGATAAAATTTTAGATATTATAAAAACATACAAGCAATAAGTATACTTATGAAAACAATAATATTCATTCCACCAAATGGGGTATTAAAAAAACAAGATTTTTTATTTGATAGATTATCAAATTATTTTAAAAATAAACTAGATTATAAAACGATAATTATTTGTTTAAAAAACAATTATGAAGAAACTTTAGTTTCTACTAATTATAGTGAAGTTATACTAAGTGATACTATAGAAAATATGGTGTTGTCTATAAAGAGTATTGATGCTGAGTATATTATTAATCGTGGATGGATGCATGCTTATGCTTTTAGTGCACAGTTACTAAAAGAGATTAAAAATATGAATATTATAGTAAAAGATTGGAATTTTTCTACAAAAGAAAAGTATAAATTTTTATTTAATGATGATAGTGATTTTGAAGCAATTGAATATATATTTAAGAATTCTAATAAAGTATTATCACATTTTACAGTAGAACAAGCTAAAATATGGGCAAAAAGCTATAATGTTGATGTAAATAAGTTCATCTATTTTCCAGAGATGTGTCATGAAGATAATATGATTGATAAATTTATAAAAATTGATAAAGAAATAAACTTAGTATACGCGGGGAGAATATCACCAACTTCACTACCACAAGAGTACTTTCCAGGTAAATCACATTTAAGGTCTATTAAAACTTTAACTGCTAAAAAAATTAATATAGATTTTGTGCTTCCTCCAATGATATACAGGGATGTTTTTGAAAATAAAGAATTATATTTAGATTTTATATATGAACATAGGTTTAATAATAGATTTAATATAATAAAAGGTGAAATATTAAATCCCGAAATTTTGCATAAATATCATTTTGGATTTTTTGAATTAGAAGCAAGTGGTATTAATGATATGTTATATAGATATGGAGTTGTTAGTAAGTTTGCCTTTTACCTTGAGGCAAATCTTCCAATTATTGTAAATAGTAAATTTATATCTATCGCAAAAATTGTTAAAGAAGAAAAAATTGGCTTAGTGTTTTCTAATAAAGATTTAGAAAATTTGAATGAAATTATTAATTCTAAAAAAGATGAATATAGTATATATATAAATAATATTAAAAAATATAGAAAAGAATTTTCTTACACAAAAAAATTAAAGGAGATATTCGATGCATTGTGAGCTAGAATTTAAATCTTTACATTTTGATATATCGTGGGGCTGTAATATATCATGCCAAATGTGTACCTTTCATGATGACAAGCATCGGAATGAATATGTTAAATTGGAAAAAGTTTTGTCATTATCAGATGGTCTAGAAAACTTTAAACATATTCATATGGGTGATGGAAGTGAACCATTAATTAATAAAAATTGGTATGAGATTATTAAATATTTTAAGAGTATGGATAAAGAGGTGTCTCTTCAAACAAATGGAAAAAATATAAATAATATTGAAGTAGCTAAAAAAATTGTTATGTCAGGTTTAGATCGTATCTCTATATCTATAGATGGAATAGATGATGAAACGATATCATCTATTCGTAAGGGCATAACATATCAAGAGATTATAAGTGCTATAGACTTGTTAAATCAAGCTAAAAAAGAGCTTAATTGTAATACCCCTGAGCTAGAATCCAACATAGTAGCAATGCGAAAAAACTTAAATCAAATTGAGCCATTAGTTGATTTACTAGTAGATAAACATTTTTTAAAAATAAGAATAGGATTTTTAGAGCTTAGAAAGGAAAATAAATATTTAATAAATGAGTTATTACTTTATGATAAAGAGAAAATAAAAAAAATAATAAAGTCTATTAAAAATAAATTAAAATCATTTAATGATAAAGTAAAACTTGATACGGACACTTTTGATTTTGAAGAAACTGATAATAAGAGAGCTGAATGTCGTGCATATTATGAAAGGTTATATTTAAGACAAGATGGGAATCTATATGCTTGTTATGGTAAAAAGCTATTAGGGAATGTATTTGAGATAGGTTTGGATAAATGTCTTGAATCAGATGATTATAAAGAGTTTACAAAATTAATTGAAACTAAAGACAACCAAATTTGTAGCTCTTGTCGTTTTTGTAGAGTTATGACATTTGATGATATTAAAAGTCATTTTAGCCTAGAATTAATTAATAATTATGGAGTTGATGTTATTAATGAATCTATAGAGTATGCAAAAAACAATAAAGATATTTCTAAATATTGGAATACATATTTTAATAAAACTAACTTATAAAGTATTAAAAATTGAAAGTTTTACTATATTTAGCAAGCAATTCCCCTTTTTATCAAAATTTATATCCATCCATAAAAAAAGGCTTTGAGGAAGCTGGTTGTGAAGTCCATGGTGATGCGAACTTGCTTGCTAAGAAGGAACTTATAGAAAAAATAAAGCTTTTTAAGCCAGATTTTGTATTTGAAATGAACCGAGTTAAATCAGAAATAGAAAACTTTCCCAAAGGAGTTATTCATATTTGTTGGTTAGTTGACTTTTGGGGAAGAGTTCATGATGAGTTAAAAGGTAGTGATATTCTTTATGTGTGGGCTGATGAATGGGTAAAGCATTTTCAAAAAATTGGGATGAAAGAAGTTTATCATTTACCACCAGCTACTGATAAAACAATTTATAAACCATTAAAATTGAAAAAAAGATACGATTTTATATTTTTAGGGCATATCTCAAAAAATTGGACAGATGAAGAGTTATCTAGAAAGATAGGGTTTAAAGATAAAAAAATAGTTTACTTTAAAGATTTATTACCCTATGCTAAAAAGTATGTAACGGCTAAAAATAACAATGTAAGTTTTTTAGATTCTTTGGCAGATGAAAATATAATTTTAAATAACTCAATTGATAAAACAATAATATACGATATTAGTAACAGAACATATAGACAAATAAGACGAGAATATTTTATTGATGTATTTACTAAAACTAGCGATAATATTGTCATATATGGTAGTGAAAATTGGAAACTTTATGATGCGTATAGTTTATATTATAAGGGTTATATCTCTAAAGCAGATGAAATTAATAGAGTAATATGTGAGTCAAATATTTTACTTCATGATGGAAACTATCCACATTTTAGAACTTTTGATGCAATGGCCTCGGGAGTAGTTGTTGCTGCTGCACAACCACCAGATAATTTTGATAACCCTTGGAGGAAATTAGGCTTTAAAGATGGAGAAGACTATATAAATGTCGATATATACTCTAAGAAAATAGATATTAAGCTGTTTAAAGATAAAAATTTATTAAAAAAAATATCACAAAATGCAAAAGAAAAAGTTTTAAAAGAGCATCTATGGGTTCATAGAGCGCAGAGAGTACTTAAAGATGTGTCAGATTTATTAAAAAGGAACAAGGATGTCAAAAGACAATTATGATTCACATGTGTTTTATGTAACATCTCAAGGCTATGCTGGAGACCATTGGTATAGTTGGTTCACAAAAGCATTAAATACTCATCCTGAGATGTTTGTATATATTGCAAATGAGGGTTCAAGACCAAAATATTTTCAAGAAAGAACACGCTCACAAAGACCAGATCTATTAAAATTTACAAAATTTATCTCTGATGTTGGCAGAACCTATGTAGCTACAGGAGATTGTTACTCATATCGTGCACATAAGATGCAACCGCTGGTTGATGAGTATGGAGATAATGTAAGGTGGATAAATTTAGTAAGACATCCATACATTTGGTTGTTTTTTTATACTAGATGGAGAGCAACAAATATGAGAATGGGTACTGGCAAAACAAAACCTCTCGATCATGAGTGGAATATTGTAGAGCATGAGCTTTATAAAGATTTAAAACCATATAAAAAAGATGATGTTCATATTTGGGCTTTTTATAGAGGATTAACCTTTTTAAATCATCATATGATGAAAGATTTAGCTGTAGATACTAAGCATATTAAATTAGAAGATATAGTTGACTCCAAAGAGTTGTTTAGCGAAACTGTTGCCTATTTGACTCATGATAGAGTAAAGTTTGACAAATCTACATTAGAGTTGGTATATTCATGGCTTTATGAACCTTTTAGAGGGGAGGAGAAGTTTTTTGTGACAGCTTCTTCACAAAAAACCTCATATGAAGATTGGCAACTTAAAGCTATTGACAAGATAGTGTCACAAGAGGCAAAAAACAGATTTATGGAGCTTGGGTATGAGCTATAATAAAAAAGAACCTATAGTTTTAATATCTGGTTTTAAAGCTGGAACATGGTTAATGAGAAAAGTTCTCTCCAATATTACAGGGATGAATTTTTTTGAACCAGATATAATTGCTGGTGAAAAAAAGTATTATAATCCTGCACAATTGCAATTTGTTGATAATCATTTTTATAGTTGGCATCTCGTTCCAGCTGATGAGGTTATAGATAAGCTCAATACCCATAATGCAAAAACTATATTTGTAGTTAGAAATATTTATGATTTGGTAGTTTCAGTATACTATCATTTTTATAATAATATAGATGCTGATATAGGAAGAGCAAATAACAAAGATAAATTTTTAAAACAATTTAGTTTTGAAGAGGGGTTGTCTTTGATAATAACAGGCTTTGATGAAGATGGTGTTAGATGGAGTGGTATGACTGAAATAGTGCAACATTATAACGAGATATTTAAAGCCACAAAGAGGTGTGATAGCCTCGTGATAGATTATGATGACTTAGTAAAAAATAAAAATAGTGTGATTAAAAATATAGTTGATTTTTTAGATATATCAATCACTTCACAAGAGATAGAAAAAACAAGTAGCTTAACAGACTTTACCTCTATGAAAAAAGAAGCTCAAAAAAACAAAGTAGGAGTTTCACATTTTAGAGAAGGAAAAGCTGGTTTAAATAGAGAAAAACTATCACAGTTTCATAAAGTGCAGTTAAGGCAAATGATCAAAATCAGTGCTTTAGAGATTTATACAAATGCAAAAAAAATTAAAATGGAAAATATAGTTGAATTCTAATAATTTACTCTGGCACAATGCTAGTATAACTAAAGAGCAAAGAGCTAAAATGAAAAAGCAAAAGCCATGTATTATTTGGTTTACAGGGCTTAGTGGAAGTGGAAAATCAACTCTTGGAAATTTTTTAGAGAAAAGGCTTTTTGAACTAGGTTATCATACATATTTATTAGATGGAGACAATGTTAGATATGGGCTAAATGGTGATTTAGGCTTTGATAAAAAATCAAGAGTGGAAAATATACGACGCATTGGTGAGGTGGCAAAACTTTTTGTTGATAGCGGTATCATAGTTTTAACTGCTTTTATTTCTCCGTTTTTAGATGATAGACAAATTGTGAGAGATTTAGTAAAAGAAGATGAATTTATTGAAATATTTGTAGATGTTTCTCTTGAGGTTTGTGAAAAAAGAGATCCAAAAGGATTTTATAAAAAAGCAAGAGCTGGAGAGATAGAAGATTTTACAGGAATTAATTCGCCATATGAAAAACCTATAAATCATGAAATTAATATAGAAAATGATAAAATTGATATAGATGAAAATATAGATAAAATAATTTCTTATCTAAAAGAAAATGGATATTTGGATGTTTAATAAATTGGAGATAAGTTGTCAGATAAATATTCTATAGACTCACATAAACTTATTTTACATCCTCTAAGAGTTGCTTCATGGTATGAAGCAAAAAATGACTGGGATAAATTAAAAAAAATATATCCTATTTATGTGGAAGTTTC
>Ga0256834_1001196_pt1 | contig 18054 bp, 16 predicted proteins | sample 4281140metaG_FD_190536 | JGI IMG/M metagenome (GOLD analysis project Ga0256834, IMG submission 190536) | Hydrothermal vent microbial communities from East Pacific Rise, Pacific Ocean - 4281-140 | ecosystem: Environmental > Aquatic > Marine > Hydrothermal vents | place: Pacific Ocean: East...
CTCTTCGGCGAGACCCTGACTCCCCTCCAGCTTCTCGGCGGCGCGCTCATAATCGGGGGTTCAATCCTCGTCCATATGAGAGAAAATCAAACGTAGAAGTACCTTTCAAGCTCCCACTCGGTTACCCTCTTGGTCTCCACCGGAAGCTCTTTCATTGAGAGGTACTCCACGTATTCCTCCCATTCGTCTTCCTTGTACTCAACGAAGTTCCTGTAGGCCCCTCCGAGTGCATCCTTGACAACCTTGTCCTTCTTCAGCTCCTCCAAAGCCTCCCCAAGGCTTCCGGGCAGGGTCTCGATTCCGGCTTTGACCCTTTCCTTGTCGCTCATCTCGTAGACGTTGGTTTCAACGTAAGCTTCTGGCTCGGCCTTCTTCTTTATCCCGTCGAGGCCGGCCATGAGTATGGCGGAGAAAGCTAGATACGGGTTTGCACTCGGGTCGGGACAGCGGTACTCTATTCTGGCCCCCTTGCCCCAGAAGGCCGGGACGCGTATGAGGGCACTCCTGTTGCGGTAGCCCCAGCTGATGTAGACCGGAGCCTCGTAACCGGGAACGAGGCGCTTGTAGCTGTTAACTGTCGGGTTGGTAACCGCCGCCAGCGCCTTTGCGTGCTTGAGGATTCCCCCTATGAAGTGAAGGGCCGTTTCGCTGAGTCCGTCCTCACCAACGAAGGCGTTCTCCCCGTCCCTCCACAGGCTTATGTGGAGGTGCATTCCGTTGCCCGGGAACCCGTAGATTGGCTTTGGCATGAAGGTCGCGTAGAGGCCCCTCAGCTCCGCGACGGCCTTTACGATGTATTTAAAGCTCACTATGTTGTCCGCCGTTCTAAGGGCCTCGTCGTAGCGGAAGTCAATCTCGTGCTGGGCCTTTCCGACCTCGTGGTGGAGCACTTCAGGAACGAGGCCGAAGGCGGGCATGTAAAGGGCAATCTCCCTCCTGACGTCCCTGGCCTTGTCCAGTGTAACCAAATCGAAGTAGCCGCCGCTGTCCGGGATGTTCAGCTCCCAGCTACCGTTCTTCCTGAAGAGGTAGAACTCCGGCTCCGGCCCTATATAGGCTTTAAAGCCCTCTTTTTCAAGAACCTCAAGTGCCCTTTTGAGAACGCCCCTCGGGTCCGCATCGTAGGGCTTGTCGTCCTTGTATATGTAGCCGTAGACCCTTGCTATGCCCTCCCACGGAACCTCGGCGTAGGTGCTGGGGTCTGCCTTGAATATAAGGTCGCTGTCCTCTATTCCCTGAAATCCAGGGATTGATGAACCGTCGAAGCTTATACCGTCCTCTATGGCTTCTTCGTACCTTCCCATTGGAATCTCCATTCCCTTGGGAACACCGTTTATATCAACGAACACGAGCTGAAGGAACCTTATTTCACGCCTTCCATCGAACTCCCCGACGGTCCGTATTGTGTTCATTTTTTCACCTCCAAATTATCTATTTGTTCAACTTTTAGCTGGATTCAATGAACAATTACTCCTTAATAAGGATTTCTATTGAACTTTTGCCGGGACGACAAACGCGGCTTTCGGCTCCTGATTATTTGACAAAGATATGGTTATTCAACGCAATAGCTTAGCTAAATTAGACAAGTTTTTATCAAAGAACTTTTATCTTTGCTTCCCCCGACTGTAGTCTCGATGAAGGCCGAGGACATTCTGACGAGGGAGATTTACAGGATAAACTCTCATCTGCCCGCGAGAAGGCTTACCCTAGAGGAGCTTCTCGAAAGCCCGGAACCCGGTATTAGGCTCAGGGACGGGAGCTGGCACAGCTTCAGAAGGAGTGAGCTGGAGAAGATATCCTCGCTCCTTGACCCCGGCGATGAGAGAAAACTCCGCCTGCCCCTTGTTCTTGAGATAGTCAGCGAAATCCGGGGATACTTCCGGGTTAGGGGCCGGGTGGAGGTCAAGGTAATGGACAAAATCCTCGGCTTTTATGACCCCCTTGAAGAGCCGGAGGAGAGGCTTTACCCGAGGTATCTGCTCACGAGGGTTAGACGGGAGCTCCCAACGACGACCACGTATGCGTTCATGACGGAGTGATGGAAATGGAGCGAAGGGTTTTTAGGGATTACCTGCTGTTCACAGTTCCCCACGTCACAGTGTTTGCCGGGATGGTCTTTGGGATACTCCTCCTCGTTGGGGTTAAGGTCAATCTGGCCCTGGGAATCTTTGCGCTCGTTTACGGGCTGATGCTCCTCATAGTTGGCCTGACCGTTTACCCTCATTTTTCAAAGCTCGCCTACTACCGTCTCTTCCTTTTATCCTCCCTTCTGCTCTTCCTTGTGGGCGTTCTGCTGTTGCTGAAGGCATAGCCTTTATATTCAAAGGCACCCTATCTTAGCCGGTGGGTGTTAATGAGGAGGATTGGTGTTGTTATCGTCGCTCTCTTCCTGCTGTCGCTCTTACCGCTGGCGTCTGCCGAGTTTGGAACCCTTTCAACGAGCGCCTTTATAACCGTCGTTAGGGGAGATTACTCTTCGGGAACGCTCGTCCTCACGAACAACGCAGGGGTCTCGTACTCCGTCGTCAGCTTTCAGAGGTACTGGGTTGAAAGCGAGAACGGCTCAACGGTCGGCGGTTTCAACTTCACGATGTTTCCAACCGTGTTTTCTCACTGGAGCAGCGGGAGTTCTAATACCGTTTCGTACAACCTCTCGTGTTCTCCTGATGTTCCCCCCGGCAACTACACCCTCCACCTGAGGTTCATAGCAACGACCTCAACTACCGGACAGGTTCTAATCCTCAACGCTGTCGTTCCCGTTAGGGTCCTAAGCTCTCCCCTGAAGTTTCTCGGCGCCCAGACCTACGTTCCCGGAAGGGGGGAGTACTCCTATGTCTTCATTGGGGAGAGCGTCATCGTGTACTCACACGTCCTCAACATCGGACACAGGACGGTCAGCGTCAAGGCATCCGTTAAGCTGCTCCACGCAGAAACCACCTATTACACAAAGGAGAACATCGTGACGATTCCTCCCGGGGATACTCTAATCAAGTTCGCGGTTCCCGTTGGTATTAACTATCCCACTGGTTCCTATCTGCTCGTTTACACGCTCTCCTACGGAAACCAGAGCTACGTTTTCGAGAAGGAGTTTACGGTTTTAGCTGGTGTTAAGCTGGTCGGCGTTTCCCTCCAGAGTGATAGGGTTCTCCTCGGAAGTTCTGACGAGGCGTACCTCACGATTCTTTCCGAGCGCAACGTCACGGTTAAGCTCTTAACCGAGGTCTTCAAGGGAAAAGAAAAAATTACGTCGGAGTACAGGGAAGTGAAGCTCTCGCCGGGAACCGAGGTCATGGGAATTCGTCTGCCAACGAACGTCTCTGGAAACCTCACGGCATCTTTTAAGCTGTTCATAGGAACGAGGCTCGTAGGTTCGAAGTCGCTCGGTTACAGTGTCGTCTCTCCCCCGAGGATAGTCTCGTTGGAGAAGAGCGTCTCAAACGATACGGTTGTTTTCAGGGTCGCTGTGTCCAATCCGTGGTCGGAAACTCAGGGAGTTCTGTCGTATACAATAGAGAGCGGGGGAAAAGTTCTGTACCAGGACAGCCTGCTGAAGGTTCTTCCCCATGGAAACGTCACGTTCAATTTCTCTTTCACGGTTCCTCTCGGTCAAAACGTGAGCTACGTCTTCACACTTAAGGCCCTCGGGCACTCAAGCTCCGTTAAGGGACGGCTCTACATAGCACCCCCAGCAACGCCCTCCAGAACCACGACAACCACTACAACTCAGGCTCCGTCCAGCACATCGTCCTCCTCCACCACTGAGACTCCTTCGGGCGGCTCGGCGGCCCTGTGGGTTGGAACTGGAATCGGGGTTATTATCGCGGTGGTCGTGGGGGTCTGGTACTACTACAACAGCCTCAGCTCGAGAAAGAGGCGCAGGAAAATGCCCAAGCGCCGCTCACCGCTCGGGAGGTTCAAGAGGCCGAAGCCGCCAAAGTTCCGTGAAAGGGACTCCCTCCCCAAAAAGAAGTGACCAAACCTTTTTATTCTCCCTTTTCTACTTCCTTACGGCGAGGGGGTCGGGGGCTCTCGGGGCGCTCCCGAGGAAGTTCCGCCCACCGCACCGGGGCCGCGGTGCCGCAAGGCACCGGCCGAGAGGCCGGGCAACGGCGCAGAAACGGCACGGCCCCCGGGGGATGTGGATGACGCGCGCGAAGGGCCCGGCGACGGGCACCGAGCTAACCCGCAGACAATCCCGGGGGATGCGGTGAAACGGCCGTCCCGCGGGGTGCAAGGCCGACGCTGGGGCGATGAGTTCCCGGTGCGAGCCCCGTGGTAGGCCGCTCAGTCGAATGCCCCCTTGATACAGAAGGCGGGCTACGACCCCCTCGCCAAATCAATGGCTGAAGCGAGCAGAATGAGGGCGCCGCCTATCACGGTTCTAACCCCCGGCACCTCTCCAAAGACGAAGAACGCGTAGACTATCGCGCTCAGCGGGTCAAGGTAGCTCAGAAGGGCGGCATCTTTAACCTCCACCTTCTTCAGCCCGTCCATGTAGAGGTATAAAGCGAGAACCGTGTGAAGCAGGACGAGAACCGCTATTGCCCACCAGACAGGGCTTCCAACGTTTTCAAGGGCCGCGAAGGGAATTAAAACGACGGAAGCTACCGCCAGCTGGAGGAAGGTCAGGCTTTCTCCGTCAACGCCCCTCAGGAACCTGCCGAGGTTTGGAATCAGGGCGTAGAAGAGCGCCCCCAGAAACGCGAACACGATTCCGATGAAGTCCCTGTCGGAGAGGCTGATTCTCTGGGATGAAGCTATGATGAGCAGGCCCGTGAAGGCTACGGCAAGGCTCAGAACCTTTCCGGTGTCGAGCCTTTCATCGAGGAAGCGCCACGAAATCAGCGTCGCCAGGACCGGGGCGGTGTAGTAAACGAGAACCGCGTTCGCTATGGTTGTGTAGTTGAAGGCCGTGAAGAGGAAGACCCAGTTCAAAGCCAAGGCAGTCCCGAGCGCGAGCATGTGGTAAGGCCTCTTTCTCAGCTCCCCCATAGCGTTTCTGAGCTTTCCCTTAAAGTTGAGGATTGGAAGGAGGACGAGCGTCCCGAGCGAAACCCTCGCGAAGGCGACGCCCAGGCCGGAAAGCCCCGAGAGTCTGCCGAATATTCCGACGCTCCCCCATATAAGCATTGCAATCGCTATCTGGGCTTTTCCTCTGTTCATATTGAGTTCTCCCACTCCTCGTAGGCTTCCTTCACTTCCTCCTTCCTGAACTCCGGAACGGCGTCCCTGAAGGGGTTAAAGCGCTCGAGTTTTCTCTCGTCGGGGCCGATGTAGGTCGTTATCAGCCCGACCTTCGAGTGCAGGCTCGACGGCAGGCGGAGGATTCTCTTTACATCGACCGTAACGCGCCCGTCGAAGTATGCCTTGGAGAAGGTGCTCGATATCGAGAAGAGCCTTATCAAGGTCTTGTAGCCGACTCCGCTTGGAAAGGCCGCCAGAAGTCCTTTCTCAACGAAGCTCCTGACGATTTTATCCCGGCTCTCTTCGCTCAGGAGTTTTCTGGCGAGGCCCTTCTTTATCCCCGCGCTTATCAGGTGGTTTTCGTTTGCCCTCTTTATGAAGTAGCCGAAGCGAAGCCTAAACACCCTGAAGTAGCCGCTCGACAGCATAATCCTCCTGCTCATGACGTCCTCGTAGGTTACCTCCTCCGAGGCGCTGATGTAGGCTAAAATTTTCTCCCTGGCCTTGGCGTCGAGCCTCAACGCCCACTCGTCGAGAACCCTTATGTGATAGCCCCTGCCCGAATAAACCACGTGGACGTTCTCGAAGCCGAAGTCCTCCTTAAGAACCACCAGCGTGTCCCTTGCGAGCTCCTTCGCGTCCTCCAGGCAGATTGGGCACACCTGCCCGCTCGGGTGCCTGTCCATACACCTCCTTAGGGGCAGGTCCTTGGCGTCTATGTCGAAGACGAGCTCCGCTCCAAGCCACCCCTCCATCCGGGCAGGTTCGCGGTAGAGCGCAACCGATGTGTAGATTGCGTAGGGTGAGGTAGCCTTAACGTAGTCCTCCAAATCTCTAACGTCGGTGAATACGTTCTTCCTGTCGCTCGGTCCCTCCCCGGTGTGGTCGAAGCCGAACTCGCGCTTTTCGAGGCTATCGAGTATGAACTCCGGAATTCTCTTGGCCTTCCACTCACCCTTGTAGTAGAGCTCCCTCTCCTCCCTGCTGACTTCTCTGAGCAGTTCAGCCACCTTCCTCACCCCTTTCACCGGTTTCGCTCCTCTCTTCTCTTGCGAGCCTTCTTAGATAGTAGGTCAGTGGGTTCTTGACCCCCCTGCAGTACCTGTCCGGCTTGCAGAGCTGGGGGGCGTTGGCCCTTATCTTGTCGCAGTTAGGCGGGAAGTACCACGTCGAATTTCCGCTGTCCTCGAGCGTTGGCTTATCCGTTAAGCCGAAGCCGAGGTGGTACCAGATGTTCTTAATCTCGTGGGGCTGGTCCTCGAAGAGCGGCGGCTTGCAGCGGTTGCCGGCCTCGATGATAATCGGAAGGATTTCTTCCTCTATTATCCTTAAATCGCTCACGCAGTCCCTAACGCGGACGTCCTTCCTCGGCGGGTTGGGACAGATGCGCGCGTAGCTCAAGAAGCTCGTTAAGAGAACCGTAATAGCGTAGTTCCTCATTCCCGCGGGGACGCCTTTTAGGGCCTCTTTAACGCACGGCGGGAATAGGTCGAAGCGTAGCGGCTTTGCTCCCACTCTTCCGAGCTTCTCGAGCCTCTCCTTAAAGTACTCGTTCGCTAGCTCCTCAAGCTTCCCCTTAAGCTCCTCGTAGAATTCGGGAAGTTCGTCCCTGACGTCCGCTAGAAGGCTGACCGCCTTATCAAATCGCCTTTCAAAGGCCATCTCCCAGAGCTTTAACGCCTCGTCCCAGCGGAGGTATGCGTGGCCTTCTCTTATATAAACATCCCTCAGCGAGCCTTCCCAGAGCTCGAGAAACTCGCTTAGGTGCATCCTGTACTTCAGTTTGAGTTTTTCCCTCTCCTCCTCGGGCAGACTTCTGTCCATCGCCCTTTCCAGTATCCTTCTGTCCCTCTCAGGTATCCCTTCAGCCGGTTCAATCCTTAAAAGGCTTCCCTCCAGAGAACCCTTTCTCTCTATTCTTGCTAGATAAAGCTTTGTTGTTGCCGTTTTCACGAACTCTGCTTCAATGCCGTAGGGGGAAAACGCCAGAGCACCCAGGAGGGCGTAAAACCTGAAGAGGTCCTTGAGCTCCTCGAGGGGGTCAACTGTTAGGAGCTTCTCTGGGGGGTCCTTTGATTTGAGCATCCACCTCACAAGAGAAAGGGCGTCATCTGTATCTATGCTTGAGGGAATTCTCTCAAGGAGCGTTAGGACATCGCCGAATTCACGCCTTATTATCCCCTGTGCTCTCCCGCCAAAGGGGTCGGACATGCTTTCACCTTGTCGAAATTTTGCTCAACGAACTAAAAACGCTTTCCTTTATGTCTTTAACGGAAGGAGTTGAATTCATGCGTGGATTCGGGGGATGTTGTTGTCGCATTCCTCCCAAAAGTTTTATATCTACAAACCCCACAATAAACTAATAGGCAGTAACAAAACCGGTGTAGTGACGTTCATGGGTGGTTGACATGCTCACGATGAGATACGATGTGAAAAGGGTCAAGAGCGGAATTCCTGGCTTCGACGAACTCATTGAAGGTGGCTTCCCAGAGGGAACGACTGTTCTTGTGACCGGCCCAACCGGAAGCGGAAAGACGACGTTCGGTGTTCAGTTCGTTTACAAAGGGGCCGAGCTGTACGGGGAACCGGGCGTTATAGTGACCCTTGAGGAGCGCGCCCAAGACTTGAGGAGGGAAATGAAGGCCTTCGGCTGGGACATTGAGAAGTACGAGAAGCAGGGAAAGATAGCGATAGTTGACGGTGTTAGCGCTGTTGTTGGGCTTCCGTCCGAGGAGCAGTACGTTCTCGAAGGGAACCTCAACGCAGAGGACTTCCTCAGGTATATCTATCGCGTTGTTAAGGCCATCAACGCAAGGAGGCTTGTCATAGACTCCATCCCGTCCATAGCCTTCAGGCTGAGAAAGGAAGACGAGATACGTGAGGTTCTCCTTCAGCTGAACACAATACTCCTCGAGATGGGCGTTACCTCAATACTCACTACGGAGGCACCGGACCCGGCCCGCGGCAAGATAAGCCGGTACGGGGTTGAGGAGTATATATCAAGGGGTGTAGTGCTCTTGGACTTCATCGAGAGGGAGGTCGAGCTGAAGCGCTACCTCCTGATAAGGAAGATGCGCGAAACGAGGCACTCGATGAAGAAGTACCCCTTCGAGATTACCGAGGAGGGCATAGTCGTCTATCCCAGCGGTGAGATTTATTAACCCCATAAATTTTTTAAACATCGCTTTCTTTACCATTATTGATGGTGTCAAAAAACGTTTTAATAATGGTTTTGCTCTCATCACTGCTACTCGTTTCCCTTGCGCTTAGCCATTACTCCCCGGAAAAAGACTCCTTCACTGGCCTCTGCGTGTACTCCTCCGGTTCCATTTCGGTTCTCTACAACGGCACAGTAACGGTTGCGCTCAAGAAGTCCCTTGAAGTCGGGAAAGTCTACACGGTCAAAGGCAGGCTCAGAAAAACCAACCGCGGTCTTTGGATGGACGCCTCAACAGTTGTTTCTGCAAACGCAACGTTCCCCCTCGAGAGTCTTGAAGGGGTCTACTGGTACTACTCCAACGGTCCGGTTCTGCTCACCCCCTCGAAAGTCCGCCTCGCCTATCCAATCAACGCCTTCAAGGGAAGCCTCGTGAGGCTTAAAGGCCTGACCTATGGCTCGAAGTTCTATCCCCTACGTGTTGAGGAGCTCGGCTATTTGAAGGAACCCAAAAACGGCATGCCCTACCCCCTCGAAGGCGTTGTCCTCTACGGCGGAAACCCTGCAACGGTCTGGAACGGAAGCGAGGAGTTCCGGGTTTACCTTCCCCACGGCCTTTCCCTCAGACCGGGTCTTCGCATTAGAGTCCTCGGCATAGTGAGGCTTTACTCGAGGATTACGCTCTACGTGGATTCCGGCGGCGACGTTAATGTCCTTGGACCTGCGGAGGGGAAGCCCCTCAATCTGACCCAAATCGGGGATATAGCCACCGGCGAATGTCTCGTTATCAAAAGCACTACCCGCTACCTGAGGCTCGACTGCACAAGCTTGAGGCTCTACGGTTTCCATGCGAGAACCGGCGACACGGTTCGCTTCAAGGCTCTCAGAAGGAAGTCCAGTTTGCTCTGTCTGAACTGCTCCGTCGTAAAGCCCCGGAAGAAACTGCCAAACGGCATATGCTCCTTTAACGAAGGCTCCTTCGCGAGAATCTCGGGAAAAGTAACCTGGGTGAGGGTTTACAGGAACGGCTTTGGGGTAGCGAACGTAACCAACGGCACCTGCTCGGTTCTCCTCAAGCTCCCATTGAGGCTCGGTGTCTCTCTGGCTGAAAACGAGAGCGTAACAGCCTACGGCTTCTTCACGACTTACCGAGGAAAGCCGGCGTTTGAAGTTCAGTCAGGTGAGGACATTTGCTCCGGGAAGCACTGTTAGGTCTCATGCTCGGCACTTTCACGGGAATAACCCCCGGAATCCACGTGAACACTTTAGCCTCCCTTCTCCGCGGTTTCGGCCTGAGTGCGGTCGTTCTCTTTGCGATGGGGTTAACTCACACGTTCCTCGATGTAGTCCCTTCAACCTTCCTCGGCGTTCCAGACGAAGGGACGGCCCTCGGCGTTCTGCCGGCTCACCGGCTCGTGCTCAGCGGTAGGGGCCTTGAAGTCGTCAGGATAGCGCTCATCGCGAGCTTTCTGGCGGTTCTCTTCTTTCTTCCGCTGGTTCCCCTCTACCTTCTCCTCGCTCCCCTTTACCGGCCGGCCTTTGGGAAGCTCGTCGTCCTGCTCCTAACCCTTCTCCTCGTCTTCACAGAGAGGGGCGTGAAAAAGGTTTATGCGCTCTTCATAATTCTCCTCTCGGGGATTCTGGGCCTTTTTATTCTCTCGCTCCCGCTGAACGAGCCATTTTATGCCCTCTTCACCGGGCTCTTCGGCGTTCCCGTCATAGTCTCCTCTCTCTTGGCCGGAACCAAGAGGATAGAACCCGGCAGTCCGGAGCTTGAGATTGCTCCCAAAAGGTTCGTCATATTCTCTTTTATGGGGACGCTCTTCGGTATGCTTGCTTCCCTCCTCCCGGCCTTCACGGCGTCGCAGGCGGCCCTGCTCGGCTCGTTCATCTCCCGGGACGAGCGCTCGTTCCTGACAATCGTCTACTCCGTCAACACCGCCAACTTCCTCTTCGCTCTCCTCAACTTCCTCGAAACGGGAAGGGAAAGAAACGGAGTGGTGACGCTGATGGAGCCCCTGAGCGTCAAAGCCCTCCCGGCGTTCCTCCTCGTTGCGCTCTTTGTGGGCTTTGCCGTTCTTCTCTACGGCGAGCATCTTGCAAGGCTTCTGGCGAAAGCCCTTTTAAGGCTCCCTTACCGGTTCATTAACCTCACCGTTCTAACGTTTCTGATTCTTCTTGCTCTCCTCTTCGACGGTATTTCAGGTCTGCTCGCGCTGACCGCTTCCTCGATTGTTGGCTATCTGGCGGTTATCCTCGGGGTGAAGAGGACAAACTGCATGGGCTCCCTGATGCTCCCGGCTCTGCTAATAAGATGAAATATCAAGCGGATTTCTCCTTCATGATTTTTTGGAACTCAGAATAGTCAGTTACTATCTTTTTCCCGTCCAGCGTCTCAAAGTACACCTTCTTGACCTTAATCTTCTTGACGTCGGTGTACTTCATCTCAGGCGGGTCGTAGGAGCCCGGCTCTACAACTTCGTCCTCGACGACGTAGGTCTTCAGCTCGGGCTGGCCGATGTACTTCCAAACCTCATAGAAGACCTCGGGCTCGAGGTGGACTTCGCCGTCGAGCTCAATCCAGTCGGCGCCAATCTCTTCCAAGAACTCCTTTACGACGTCGAAGTGCATAGAAACCACCGATTTAATGTATGGCTCCGGGGGTTAAATACCTATCGCCGGGCAGGATTTTTAAACCCCCTCCTCTAACCCCTCCGGTGGTGAGAATGGCGAGGGTAATCGTTGACGCCCAGGCGGCGAGGGCCATAGGGAAGGGCGCGATGATAGTCTTCAAGAAGGGTGTCGTGAGAACCGAGGGCGACTTCGAGCCCGGAGATATAGTCGAGGTCTACACGAGGGGAGGGAAGTTTCTCGGCAGGGGCTTCGTTAACCCCAACTCGAACATAATGGTCCGCCTGCTTATCAAGGACAGGGATACCCCGATAACGAAGGAGCTCTTCCGAGAGAGAATCAGGAAGGCCAACGAGTACAGGAAGAAGGTTCTCGGCTACGACAAGGCTTACAGAATGGTTTACGGCGAGGCAGATTATCTGCCAGGCCTGATAGTTGACCGCTTCAACGAGATAGCCTCGCTTCAGATTTCGAGCATCGGCATGGAGAAGTTTAAGCTCGATTTGGCCGAGGCCATAATGGAGGTCGAGCCTGAAATAGAGACCGTCTTCGAGAAGAACACTGGGCGCTCGAGGAGAAGGGAAGGTTTACCGGAGATAGAGCGCGTTCTCCTCGGCAAAGAGAAGTACAGGACGGTAATAGAGGAGGGAAAGGCCAAGTTCATCGTCGACATGCGCGGTCAGAAGACGGGCTTCTTCCTCGACCAGCGCGAGAACAGAATCGCTTTGGAGAAGTACGTCAAACCGGGAATGAGGGTTCTCGACGTCTTCACGTACACCGGTGGCTTCGCGATACACGCGGCAGTTGCCGGGGCCGAGGAGGTGGTTGCCGTTGATAAATCCCCCCAGGCAATTGAAACCGCCAAGGAGAACGCCAGGCTCAACGGCGTTGAAGATAAAATGAAGTTCATCGTCGGCTCAGCCTTCCCAGTCATGGAGGAGATGCTCAGGAGGGGCGAGAAGTTTGACATAGTTATCCTCGACCCTCCAGCTTTCGTCCAGCACGAGAAGGACCTCCAGCGCGGGCTCAGGGCTTACTTCAACGTGAACTACGCCGGCTTGAAGCTCGTTAAGGAGGGTGGAATCCTCGTCACCTGCTCCTGCTCCCAGCACGTTGACATGCAGGCCTTCAAGGACATGGTCATCGCGGCTGGAGCAAAGGCCGGCAAGTTCCTCAGGATGCTCGAACCCTACAGAACCCAGGCCCCGGACCACCCGATACTCATGGCCTCGAAGGACACCGAATACCTTAAGTGCCTCTTCCTCTACGTTGAGGATATGCACTGAAACTCGGGACGATGACGAGAAAGCACCTCCACTGAGGGCCAAGTGCTGAGACGCCCACGGCCCGAGTCCCGTTACGGTCGCTTTGCCGACCGAAATCCTTTTCTATTTGGTCGTTTGAACGACTAAAATTGCGGAAGTTATGGCTGTTACAACGACCATTACAGTCTGAGTATCAAACTGTGCCTCCACCTCGTCCCGACCTTGAACTTCACGTCCCTCACCGAGTAGCCCAGCTTTTCTCCCCTCCCGACTATGGCCTTTATCAGCGGCTTTTTGTTGGGAAGAAAGAGGGCCACCCTTCCGCCGGGCCGCAGGTAGTCCCTCGCTTCCCCTATCAGCCTCACCGAGAAGGCCTCGCCGTACTTTCCCCCGCCAACGCCTTCCCTCTCCGTTAAAACACCTTTTGTCGGCCTCTCGTAGTATGGCGGGGCCGAGAAGATGACGTCGAAGCTCTCTCCTTCGGGAATTACCCCCCGGATTATCCTCCCGTCGCTCTTGATTAGCCTGACCTTTGCGCCGTTACGCTCGATGTTCCCCCTCGCGTACTCGAAGAACTCCTCATCGAGCTCCGTGGCCGTTACCTCGCAGTCGAAGAGCTTATCAGCTATGAGGGCCATCATCGCGGTGTGCCCGGTTCCAATCTCTAAAACCTTCTCCCCGCCCCTCAAAAACGTCTTCAGAAAGAGGTAGCGCGATATCGGGGGCGTCACGAGACCGTGCGGGTGGTATTCTATCTCAAGCCCGAAGAGGACCTTCGCTATTGCCCTATTGTAGAGTATCCTCGCCCTCCTGTTCGAAAGGTCGAGCCTTCCGCGCTCGTCGAGGTAGTCATTCAGCTCCGGAAAGAGCTTTACCGCTTCCCTCACCGGCAGTCCGAGCTTTCCGTCCTTCCAGAGGGGCATGGAAAAAGTTGGGGAAGGGGCTTAAAAGCTCACCCCTTCGGGTTCACGAGGCGCCCCATGAAGAGTATCAGCCCGCTGTCTCTGTCCACGATGAGGAACAGGAAGGGATGGTCTGCTTTGAAGACCTTGTACTCGGGGAGTTGCCCAGGGGCCGAGGCCGCGGTCAGCACAACCGCCGTTGCTGCGGCCGCCTCGGTGCCGTTCTCGGCGACGCTTATGAACGTCTTGTGCACCACGTCGCTTATTGCTATGGGCTCCTCCGATATTCCCGAGAAGTCCGCACCATCCGTGAAGGCCTGCTTCATGCCCATCTTCACAAGGACTTTGCCCAGGTGGTAGCTCCCTTCGAATTTGAACTTTGGTATGGTCACCTTGACCTCCTCAGGCTTAAGGGAGCTGAGAACGGCCTTCAGGAACCGCGGGCTGAGGTTCTCTTCTATTTCCTTCAGGCCGTTTGCGTCCTTGGGAAGGATTATCACCATGCTGAAGTTGCTGAATCTTGAGCCCTCGTAGGGCATCTCCAGAACTTGGAACGAGCCGGTTTCGGCGTAGTTGAACCTGCCAACCTGGGTCATCATTGGGACGGTCACTTCCTTCCCCGTGGGGAGTGTGAACGTTCCGTTGTGCGTTCCGCTTGGACTGAAGCGGAGCGTCCAGTTGGCCTTAAAGTAGACTGCGTTGGTTATTACCAGCCTCGTGTTGGGGGTTAGTCCGCTCACGAGGTTCTTTATCTTCCCGTTAGTCTTCTCCTCCACCCACTCGTTAATCGTTCTCTCGGCGCCCCCTGGGTTTCCCTTGAAATCGAGTTCCCGCACATCGCCCAGGTAGTACTTTCTTATGACCCTAAGATAGTTCTCCTTTAGATGATAGCCCTCCTGAACCCAGAGGGCGTTGGCGATTGTGAGTTCCACTCCATAGGGTCTTTGGGCGTCAAGCAGGAGCGTTCTAAACGCCTCCCTGCGCATGGTTTCGTTCTTGGGGAGGTGGAGGACCCCTGTCATCTCCCAGGCGGTTTTGCCCCTGGCGCCCTCGTAAACCATGCTCAGGGCCGTGAACACGCTGAAGGGGGATATGAGGACGTTCCCGCCGCTACCTGAGAGCTCCTTGTAAAGCCCGATGCCGAAGAGGTTGCTGGCGTTTACCACCGCCTGAACACTATCGGTTCTCGTCGGGTCGAGGACGTCGTTTGCCGTTGAGTGAACTTGTTCCATGGATTCATGGGTGGTGTTTGTGATGGTCTGTGAGCTTGTCTGTCCTGTGGACGTCGGTGTCGTCTGGGTTCCCGCGATGCAGCCGGATGCAATAACAACAAAGACGAGCACAAGGACCAGAATCCTTCTCATTCTCACCACTGGATTACTTACGGCGAGAAAATATAAATACCTGACGATTGCTTCAAGCGAGTTTGAAACAAAATAGATTAAAAAGTCAGCGCAGAGCTAAGTATGCCATGACCTTGGCGTCCTCGACCATGTTGTCAATCTTGGCGTACTCGTTGGGCTGGTGGGCAGTTTCGTCGAGCGTCGCCCAGACAACGGCCGGAATTCCCTTCCTCCTGAAGAACGCCGCGAAGGTTCCGCCTCCTATGCCACCAACCTTTGCTTCCTTTCCGCGTAGCTCCTTTATCGCCTCCTTCAGGAGCTTCACTATCTCACTGTTCGGGTCCGTCGGCGGTGCCGGGTCGCCCCTCTGGAGGATTTCTACCTCGATTTCGGGGAGAACCTTCCCGTCAAGCTCCTTCCTGTGCCTCTCCTTAACTTCTTTCGCGACATCTTCAACGTCCCTGAGAACCTCGTCGAGGCTGTACCTCGGCAGAACCCTGCAGTCGAAAACGACCTCGTGCTCGCCGGGAATTATGTTGGGACTGTCGGCCGGGTTTCCTCCCATCGTCGGCTCGAAGGTGCTCTCCGGTGGGTCAAAGAGTCCGTCCCTCTCGCTGTACTTCTCGTGAAGCCTTTTGTCGAGGTTGTAGGCCAAATCGAGTGCGACGCGGTGTGCGTTCAGGCCCTTGTCCGGCATGCTCGCGTGCACCTGCTGGCCCTTAACCTTGAGCTTGAACCAGAGGATTCCCTTTTCGGCAACCTCTATGAACGTCCCGTCCTCGTTTCCGCCGTCCGGGACGAGAACGAGGTCGTCTTCCCTGAACAGCTCCGGATGCTCCTTCATAAGCCACCCGATTCCGTACTTGCTCCCGGTTTCCTCGTCGCTGACGAAGGCCAAAATGACGGTTCTCTTCGGCCTTATTCCGAGGTTCATCATGGCCCTCACAGCGTAGAGCGAAGCAACCAAACTCTGTCCGTTGTCCTCGCTTCCGCGCCCGTAGACCTTGCCGTCCTTCACGAGCGGTTTGAAGGGCTCCGTAACGGTCCACTTGCTCAGGTCTCCCGGCGGAACGACGTCGATGTGCGTAAGAATCCAGAGCCTCTCGCTCTCCTCGCCTTTCTCGCCGTAGTAATAGGCCAATATGTTCGGCCTGACCCCGTTCTTGGCCCTCTCGTCCGGGGCGTTGTAGACCTCGACCTTGTCGAAGGGCCAGTCCCTGATAATCTCAAGCAGCTTCTGGGCCTTGTCGTACTCCCCCTCGTAGCCGTAGTCGGGGCTTATGGCCGGAATCTTAATCAGCTCGACGAGCGTCTTTACTATCTCGTCTCTGAGGTTCTCTACTTCCTTCATAACCACTTCAAACTCCATCAGAACCACCGCCACTACTTCTCTCCGGAGCTTAAACCCCTTTCGGCAACCCAAACACCTTATATACTCCCGGCCGTATACTTCACCGTCCGCAGAGGATACGGAGGTGAGTGAGTGATAGAGATAACCTTCCTCGGGAGCGGGGGCGGGAGGTTCATAACAATAACCCAGTTCCGCTCCACTGGGGGATTCCACATAAGGGCGAGCAGGAACGTTTACGTTGACCCCGGCCCGGGAGCGCTCGTCAGGAGCTGGCGCTACAAGCTTGACCCAAGAAAGCTCGATGCTATCTTCGTCTCCCACAGGCACGTTGACCACTGCAACGACCTCGAGGTTATGGTCGAGGCCATGACCGGCGGTGCGCTCAAGAAGAGGGGCACGCTGATAGCTTCAAAGAGCGTCGTCTACGGCGATGAGATGCACACGCCGGCGATAAGCAAGTACCACATAAAGGTCCTTGAGAGCGTCCACACGCCGGAACCGGGCAACAAGATAGCGATAGGTGAGGAGGAGTTCCTCATAACGCCGAGCCAGCACTCGGACCCGACGACGATAGGCTTCCGCATGAAGACCGCCTACGGCGACATTTCCTACATCCCGGACACGGCCTACTTCGACGGCCTTATAGAGTGGCACGATGGAGCAAGGGTCATCATAGCGGCGATAACGCGCCCGAGGGACATGGGGATTCCCTACCACCTCAGCACCGACGATGCCGTTGAAATGCTCAAGAGCATGGAGAAAAAACCCGAAGTACTGGTAATGAGCCACATCGGCATGAAGATGCACTTCGCCAACCCCTACAAGGAGGCAAAATACATCGAAACGGTGACCGGCGTCAAGACCTACGTCGCAAAGGAGGGCTTCAAGGTCATGATAGACAAAAGGGAGATAGCCGTCAGGACCCTTCGACCCGCGCGCTTCGTTTGAGCTTTTCCACTTCTTTTGCAACCGTTTTATAAGCTAACTCGAAGAGCTCGTCCCTTCTCTTTTCGCTCGGTCCCTCGACGACGACGCGAATCTTCGGCTCCGTCCCGCTCGGCCTGACGAGAACCCACGAGCCGTCCCTCAGCTGGAAGCGGTAGCCCGAAATCGTAAGGATTTTCCTGATTTCCTCCCCTAAGGCCTTCTCAAGCTCTTCCTTAGCTTTTTCAACGACTTTACCCTTGAGCTCGTCCGGGCACGGAACGTTCTCCTTTTTAAGATAGTAGACCGGAATCTCGGAGACGAGCTTCGAGAGCGGGCCGTTCTCGTCAATCATCTTAATCAGGAGCGTCATCGTCACGAAGCTGTCAATCCAGTTGCCGAACTTTGGATGGACGAGCTTCCAGGGTTCGCCGGCGAAGATGGCTCCGTATTTCTTTATGCCGTCGTGGGGCTGGCCGAGGGGAACGCGTACAACCTTTCCTCCTGCCTTTTCAACTACCTCATCAATCCTCGACCCGGTGTTTATCGACGTAACAACCGTTCCTCCGCCGTTTTCTTCAATGTAGTGCTTGGCGAAGAGCGCTATTACCGTGTCCTCGTCAACGTAGTTGCCCTTCTCGTCGAACACCGCTATCCTGTCGGCGTCTCCGTCCTGCGCTACAGCTAAATCGACGCCGAGTTCTTTAACAAGCTCCCCGAGGTAGGCGATGTTCTCGTACCTCGGCTCGGGCTTCCTTCCCGGGAAGTGGCCGTCGACGTGGGCGTTCACGCTTATCACTTTAGCGCCCATCTCGCGGAGCAGGTAAGGCGCTAAAACGCTCCCGGAGCCGTTGGCCCCGTCGTAGAGGACTTTAAGGCCCGTCTCGTGGTTCACGAAGTCGAGAACCGCTCCGATGTAGTCGTCTATAACGTCGAGGGGTTTAACCGTTTTAATCTCGTTCCACTCTGCCTTCCTGAAGTTCCCGGAGAAGACTATCTCCTCAAGCTCCTTCTCCTGCTCGACGTAGAACTCGGTCCCGTCGCCGTTGAAGACTTTTATCCCGTTGTCGGTCGGGGGATTGTGGCTCGCGGTAATCATAACTCCCGCGTCGCCGTGCTCCCTCGTTGCCCACGCTAGAGCCGGAGTTGGAATCAAATCGGCATCTAAAATCTCCATTCCGCTCGCGAGTAAGCCACTTATCAGAGCGTTCTTGAGCATGATGCTTGAGGTCCTCCCGTCCCTCGCGACGACGGCTTTTCCCCTCTTGTATGTTCCAACGGCCATTCCGACCTTCAA
>Ga0256834_1001197_pt1 | contig 18050 bp, 13 predicted proteins | sample 4281140metaG_FD_190536 | JGI IMG/M metagenome (GOLD analysis project Ga0256834, IMG submission 190536) | Hydrothermal vent microbial communities from East Pacific Rise, Pacific Ocean - 4281-140 | ecosystem: Environmental > Aquatic > Marine > Hydrothermal vents | place: Pacific Ocean: East...
TTATGTTGGAATCGATGTTGCTAAAGAGAAACATTATATCTGTATCTTAGATAAAGATGCAGAGTTTGCTGTTAAACCATTTTGGATCTATTCAGATATTCTTGGTTTACAAGAATTAGAAAAGAGATTAGCTACTTTATCACTCAATCGTGATGACTTTATCATAGGAGTTGAGTCAACTGGAGCTTTTAGTGAAAATCTTTATGGATATTTAACAGATAGTGATTATAAAGTTATCTTGTTAAACTCTTATCAAACTGCTAAGTATAGAGACTTTAGCACTATGAAGAAAATCAAGAATGATGCTATAGATGCTTATGTGATAGCTGAACTATTATCTACTGATAAATATAAATCTAGCCATATCAGTAATGATGATTATCACTCTTTAAAAGTCTTAGGTAGATTAAAAGGCTCTCTTGATAAAAAGATAAAGACCATCAAGCGAGAAATCTCAACTGTGATGGCGACTGTCAATCCAGAGATTACTAAAGTTTTTCCTAATTTATTTAGTAAAACTGCATTAGAGACCATTAAAGCTTATCCTACTGCAACACAGTTGCAAAAGGCTACGCCAAAGAAGCTGACTAATCTATTTAGACATATCAAAGGTAACAACTTCTCTGAAGGTAAAGCAAAACTCTTAATAGCGTTAGCTAAATCTTCAGTTTATGCTGGTCGTGCCTATGAGGCTAGAGCCTTAATGATCCAAACCAATATTACGATATTAGAGCTTTTAAGTCAAGAAAAATCTAAAATAGAAGAAAAAATTAATGATTTACTCAATAATAAAATTGATAATTCACCAAATTCTCCTATTGAAAATCTTCATACAATAGATGGTGTATCTACTAAAACTATAGCTGTAATGCTTGGTGAGTGTGGAGATATAGCTAGATTTGAATCTTCTAAATCTTTTATCGGCTATCTTGGTTTCTATCCAACACAATATCAATCGGGCAATTCTCTATCTGTAGGAAGACTCGCTAAAAGAGGGATCCCTACTGCTAAACATGCTCTTTATATGGCAGCTGTTGCATCTGTTAGACATAATACACAACTAAATAAACTCTTTCGTGACAAAGTTTCATCTGGTAAATCTAAAAAAGAGGCTTTGATTATAGTTGCTAAAAAATTAGCCACTATAATTTACTCTATTTGCAAATACAATAAACCTTATGAACCAAACAGAGTTTTTATACCCAGAAGGTAAACTCTAAAAGTTAATTTTAGCACTTGTGAAAACAATGAGTTGTTAATGAACATTGACCAAAATATATAAGCTTTTTTATAGTGCTTATACTTTAGTATTTGATCATTTGAGTATTTAAAGTTCTTAAATACTCAAAAAATCAAACAATATACCTATGTCTATAAAAAATAGCTTCGCTTTCAGCTATTCTTTATAGGATGGTTTTTAGATAAATAATATTTTTTATGTTTTCTACTTGGAAAAATGGTTTTCAAAAAAATTTCATTTTCATTTTTCACAAATGGAACTAAATAGACATAATCATTTAATTCTAGAACAAAGCATTTTTGCTTTATATGGTTAGAACTGGGATTATCGATTATCTCTAAAATTTGTTTATTTTCGATTGCTGTCACAATATCAAAAAAAGATATATTTCTAGTTTCTTTTAAAATATTGTTTTTTTCTTCATCCCATTTATAATTAATTTCTAGCAAATAATATTCCTTTAAAATCATTTTTAAATTAATTAGTCATATACAATGTAGATACATTATACTTAATTAATATTTGAAAGTCAAATCTTATTTTTAGATTCTCATTGTTTCAAGCAACTCTTCAAATTGTTGGGATAATACAGTAGCTGAGGCAAATCAAATGATAGTTAAATATATTTCGCTATGTTCTTTTTTAACACTTTGTGCTATCATCTGATTTATGATTAAACAAACTTGGCAAGAAAAGCTACATACCCTTTTAAATTGTGATTTAAAATCACTCTTTCCATTGGCTCGTGAAAAAAAACGAAAACTATACTTCTTTGTAGGTCCTACAAATAGTGGAAAAACTCATAGAGCTTTACAAGAACTTATGGATGCAGATTGTGGTCTCTATCTTGCACCTCTTAGGTTGTTGGCTTTAGAGAACTATGAAGTTATAAAAAAGAGTGATATTCCTGTCTCACTTGTGACTGGTGAAGAGGAGATTATCGACGAAGATGCTGGGCATATCTGCTCAACTATAGAGATGACAAACTTTAATTATGATGTAGATGTTTGTGTTATCGACGAGATACAGATGCTAGCAGATGCAGACCGTGGCTGGGCATGGGTAAATGCGGTCGTAGGTGCTCCTGCTGATAAAGTTATAGTTACTGGAAGTGTAAATGCACTTGAAGCGATAAAACAAATTGCAACTTATTTAGATGAAGAGTTAGAGGTTGTAAAGTTCAAACGAAAAAACCCACTTGAAGTTTTAAAAAAACCAACACTTCTAAGAAATATAGAAAAGGAAACAGCTCTTATAGCATTTTCAAGGGCTGAAGTGCTTCGTCTTAAATCTAAACTATCCAAACATCATAAAGTTTCAGTTTTGTATGGAAACCTCTCTCCTGAAGTTAGAAAAGAGGAAGCCAAAAGATTTAGAGAGGGAAAAAGTGATATTTTAGTAGCTACAGATGCGATAGCTATGGGATTAAATCTCCCTATAAAGACTATTCTTTTTACAACAGATAGTAAATTTGACGGGGTACAAAACCGTCTCCTTATCCCAAATGAGATAATCCAAATAGCAGGACGAGCAGGACGCTATGGTCATCATGAAAATGGTTTTATAGGAGCAACTAGCCAAAAAGTGTTAGAGCATATCGACAAAGAGTTTCACTCTCCGCTTCACACTATAAAAGCTCCATTTTCTGTAAAAGCAACCACTTCACAAATACTCTCACTCTCAAATCATCTCAAGACTGACAATCTTGGCGAAATCTTAAGATATTTTTCAAGACATATGAACTTTACAGGTCCTTTTGTCGCTGCAAATATCTCTTACATGTTAGAGCTTTCACATATGCTAGACAAAAAAAAGAGATTAACTTTAGAGGAGAAGTATATGTTAGCAGGTGCACCTGTAAGTACAAGATCACCTCTTATCAAAAGTGCTTATCTTTTTTATATAAACTCCATAGTTGATAAAAAAGTAGTAAGTTACAAATCAGCCATAAAGACAAATGGCATCGCAAAAACACAACTAGAACTTTTAAAAGCAGAAGATGAAGTGAAAAAAATCTCTCTCTATCTTTGGATGGCTTACAAACTACCTGATCTTTTTCCAGATAGCAAATCAGCCGAACACGCAAGAGTAGAAGTAAATAGATATTGTGAAGCTTCACTAAAATCTAATAAATTTTTAAAAGCTCCTGTGAAAAGAGAATCCAATCATAACTCAAACAGAGGAAGAGAGAGGAGAAATAGAAAGAGATTTTAAATCACTCTTCACCTCTTTCAAAATATCTTCATCACTTTTGGGGTCAAACCACTTAAAGCTTTTACCACTTTGCATCTCACCTTTTAGCATATCTCCACCTTGGCGATGCAAAAGGTCTAGTTCGGCTATCTCAAATCCATCAAGAGTTTTTGAAAAAGATATCAATTTTTCACTAGCTTTTTGTTTTGTAAATAAAAAACAGTAACCTTTTAACCCTGTACGGCTCACTCGTCCTCGAAGCTGATGTAAAGATGCAAGTCCTAACCTCTCAGGAGCTACGATAACGATAGTTGATAAGTTTGGCAATGATATGCCTACTTCTATGAGGGTTGTGGCTATGAGTATGTTTCCTTTGTCTCTAAAGTTTTCTAAAACTTCCTCTTTCTCTTTATCTTTTCCATAAGTTACATAAACCTTTTCAAAATTTTTCTCCCAATATCCTCTAGCCTCATCTATTGATTGATACTCTATCACATCACTCTCTTCTACTAGTGGATAGACTATGATAGTTTGTCTATCCTCTTTTATCTCACCTTTTATATGTTCTATAAGGTCAGCAAAGTCACTTCCACCTATGATATGAGTTTCGATATCTTTTGGGTATGGTAACTCTTTTATTTGGCTGATATCTATGATGCTAGATTGTATCATGCTAAGAGTTCTTGGTATTGGAGTTGCAGAAAACTGTAAAAAGTGAGGTTGCTTATCCTCTTTTGATACCAACTTTGAGATTAAGGCTCTTTGTTTGGTTCCAAAGCGATGCTGTTCATCTATCATAACAAGGTCAGCTTCTGGGATTGGACGATGTAAAAGTGCGTGAGTTCCTATCAAAAAATCATAACTATCTAAAGACTCTTTTTTATCACTTTGGTTTGTTACTAAAGCTATCTTTAACTCTTTTGGTAAAAACTTCAAAGCTTCCTCATAAATTTGAGAAGCTAGTATCGTAGTTGGAGCCATAAGGATTGATTTTGAGGGGTATGCCATCATAACTGAAGCCAAGATAACCATAGTTTTACCACAGCCTACATCTCCCATTATGACTCTTTTTGTAGCTTTGTCACTTGCAAAGTCATCTTTTATCTCTTTTATAACTTTTTGCTGGTCATTTGTAAGAGTAAATGGTAGAGCTTTTAAAAATTCGCTTATATCACCATCTAATTTTTTTTTAGAAGGAACTTCTATCTTTTTTGATGAGAGTTTATTTATATGATTAAGGATATCTAAGTATTTTAAAACCCTTAATGTTTCATCTAAAAAACCTCCATTTTTTTCAAATGCATCTACAAACTCTTTTGTTGGATTATGAATCTCTACTATTGCATCTGCTCTTTTTTCATCAAGTCCATTTGCTATAAGTGCATCTTTGCTTACTTGCTCTTTTATAATTTTTGTAATTGTTTTGTTTTGTAGTTTAGTTTTATATTTTGGTACGATTATGTTTATCTCTTCTACTACCGAAGGTTGAACTATCTGCAGCTGTTCATAATTTATATCTAATTTTCCTATGGCAAATAGTCGATTATCTTTTTTAAATATTTCAAGATGATATTTCCTAGGGTGAAAGATTATTCCATTTAGCTCTCGATCAAAATTGTGTGCAAAAAGTTTTAATTTTATAAATTTGGGAGTGTATGTGTTTGATAATACTGTTGCATCTATAACATTTGTAAAGCCTATTTTTGGAGAGTTTGATATAAAGAGATTTTCGTATCTTGAAGGAGCGATGAGAGCGAGGTCAAAGAGATTGTCAACTCCTATCTTTTTTAACCGCTCTTTATCCTCTTTTTTTAGGTTCACTTTTTTGTTACGATTGAAAAGCTTAGTTTGTTTATCTCTGGATGCGAAGTTATAAAGTCATTTAACTCTTTAAGTGTAAGTTTCTCTATAAGCTCTAACTCTTTTTGTAAATGACCTATCTCTAAACCTTTATAATACTCTGAAAATGTTCGATTTAACCTCTGATTTAAAGTCTCATTTCGCAAAGGTTCACTTCCTATGATAAACTTTTTGGCTTGTTCTAACTCTTCTTTTGTTACACCTTTTGCCACAAAGTTTGAAACTACCTCTTTTACAAGTTTTATAGCATCTTCTTGATTTTCTAACTTTGTTTGCAAATATCCGCTAAATTCACTAAAAGATTTGTTTAGACTAATTCTTCCATATGCAGAATATGCCAACCCTCTTTTTACTCTAATCTCTTCCATCAAACGACTTCCAAAACCACCACTTCCAAGTATAAAACTTGCAACTTTTGATTTGTAAACATCTTTGTCATCAACATTTAGATTAAACGGAGAACCAAAGTAAATATAAGCTTGCTTTGTATCTTTTTCTGTTTCAATTTGTTCTGTTTTGTCCAAGGAGTCAAATCTTGGAAGTTTTTCACTCTTTCCAACTTCTAAGTTTGACAACACCTCTTTTGCAAATGCCAAAGCCTCATCTTTTTCTAAATCCCCACCGATAACAACAACAGCCCGATTTAAAACTATATGCTCATTATAAAAAGCTTCAACATCTGAGAGTTTTAAAGACTTTAAGCTCTCCACTGTGCCAATAGCTGGATTTTCTATCGGCGTGCCTTTATATCTAAGCTTCTTAAGTTCAAGCTTTGCTATATAATCAAAATTGCTCTTTAGTTTATCTATAGAAGCCATTTTTAGAAGTAAAATCTTTTCAAAACTCTCTTTAGAAAAATTTGGATCACTAAGGAGCTGTGAAAAGTATCCTACTCCATCAGAAAACTTCTCTTTAAGTGAGCTAAGTTCCATCGAGAAAGTTTCATTACCTCTGCTTATTTCTATGTGAATAGCATTGTCTTCAAGCTTTTTGGCAAAGCCTACTGAACCTAATTTTTTTGTACCTTCATTTAAAATTGAAGCAGTAAATGCAGCTAAACCTGACTGGTTTTTATCTTGTATGCTTCCACTGTTTTTAAACATCAACTCCAATGAGGCGATAGGCAGCGTATTATCTTTCTCATATATTACTGGTACTTTAACCCCTTTTACCTCTACACTCTCAATTGTCGCACTCAATAATACTCCTTGTAAAATCAATATAAATAGTATAAATTTTTTCATACACTCTCTTTCTCTTTTTCAAATATTTCTAGCATGTTATAAGCGGTATCTCTCTTTGCAGGTATTTCATCGATATCAGATATGAGTCTTATCATCTCTTCTTGGTTCATTCTGTTCACCGCTCCAGCTGCTGCTACAACATTTTCTTCCATCATCGTCGAGCCTAAATCATTTGCACCAAAAAGCAGTGCCAATTGCCCAACATAGCTTCCTTGTGTTACCCAAGAACTCTGAATATTTTTAAAGTTATCAAGATAGAGACGACTAACTGCTAAAAGTCTTAGATATCTATTTGATGACTGTTTACAAATTTGGGGATTCTCTTTTGCTAGGAGAGTATTATCAGGTTGATAACTCCACATAATAAAGGCTCTAAAACCATCTGTTTCATCCTGAAGATTTCGTATCATCTCCCAATGCTCTATTATCTCTTCATCACTCTCAACTGTACCAAACATCATAGTCGCTGTTGATTTTATCCCAACTTCATGTGCATCTCTATGGACTTGTATCCAATTTTTGGCACTTAGTTTTTTAGGTGCTATAATATCTCTAACTCTATCACTGAGTATCTCAGCTCCAGCTCCAGGGATGGAAAATAGACCCTTTGCATGTAATCTCTGTAAAACTTCTTTATAACTTATCTTCGAAATCTTTGCAATATAATCTACCTCAATAGCAGAAAAACCATGAATAGTAATAGTCGGATAATTTTCACTTATCCACTCTACCAAATCCTCATACCACTCAATTTTTAGCTTTGGATGCACACCACCTTGAAAAAGTATTTGAGTACCACCAATAGCAATAAGCTCGTCTATCTTCTGCCCAATTTCTTCAAAACTAAGGATATAAGCATCTTCATTTTTTTCATGGCGATAAAATGCACAAAACTTACAATCAACCCAACATACATTTGTATAGTTTATATTTCTATCCACCACAAATGAAGTAACTCTTTTAGGATGCAACTCTCTTTTTTTTGCAAGTGCTTTTTCTCCAAGTTCGCTTAAACTATAGTTTTGTATAAGATCTAATGCCTCTTTATTTGTTAATCTACTCATATTCCAACCAACTTAAAAATTTACATTAAGCATTTGTGTTTGAGAACCTTTAATAACAACATCATTAAGCCTTCTCTCATCTGCATAATTTTTTACTATAATATCATATGTTCCAGATGCTAAACTTATCTCAACTTCACCATTTTTTCTTGATGTAAAGTCATATGCAACTCTTCTTTTACTGCCACTTTTAAATACTTCAACTTTTGCATAAAATGGCTTATTTAATTTCTTAACTGTAACTATAATTGAACCATCATCAAAAGAGATACTTCTTTTGATATTTTGTCCCTCTTTTAGCCTAATTTTACCCAAAGTTTTTTTCTGCTTAGAAGCAGCTGTCCTGTATGTCGCTTTAACAACATATACACCAGCTGGAAGCTTGATATCTTTAAGCCCTCTTCCACTTCCTGTATAAAAAGTCTTAATCCTTTGGTTTGTACCAGCTTTGAAAACCTCCACCCAAGCAGAGACTGGTTTTTTATTGCTATAAGCTTTGACTGCAAATGTAGCTTTTGCCTCTTGCCCATATCCACCACCAAGAACTCTATCTGACATTTTATCCAAATTAGTACTTTGATTTTGTGACTTTTTATACTCACTAGGCTCTACATGTCGTTTTATAACTCTAGGCTCATCTTTTGGAGCGATAGTTTTTGTTATTATAATTTTATCATTAGTTTCACCTTCTTCAATAATAGGCTTATTTACTTCTCTTGGCTTTAGAACCGTTGCTACAGGTACTACTTTAGTAACTTGTGAAACTTTTATAACTTCATTTTTAAATACAGGAACATCATCAATTTTTTTAATCTCCCTTACTCCAAACTCCCCACTATTGTCTTTAAAACTTGGTGTTTGTACTGGAGCTGTACTAATCTCTGTTTTAAATTTTCCAGTTTGCATCTGAGTACTCTTTGGAAAACTACTTTTTTGAAATGACTCTATATCATTCTTTTTCTCAGGAAGTCCAATTTTTGCCATATCAGCACTATTTTTCTGATTTAAAACAGGTGAAAAAGTTGGTGAGGTTTTAATATCAGGAAGAGATGTTTTAGGAGTGTCAGTTTTACTAAATTTTGTCAATTCTTCAGCTTTTTCTGAAATATTTGGAGGAATTACAGTTTTATTTACAATAGCCTCTTTAATAATAATCCCTTGGGGAAGATTAGAAATACCCCTTTGCAAAGGAGTTGGTTTAACTATCTCTTTTTCAATTTTTACATCTGAGAAAGTTGGAGGAGGAGAGGTTTTTAAAACTACATCTTCAGGCTCTTTTGCACTAAAAAGTGCATCTATTTTTCTTGTTAAGGTAGCTAAAAAACCTTCGTTTTTTTCTTCTTTAAACTCAGGAACTATTGGTTTTATAACTTCTATCTCTTTGACTCCAGGTTCAATAATTTTAGGTTTCAGTACAGATATAACCTCTTTCTCAACTATAGGTTTAGGCTGAATGATAACCTTCTCTTCTACCGGAGTCGAAACCCTAGGCTTATGTAACGACTCCATCTTTTCATACTGCTCTGGAACTTGCTCTTTTAATGCATCTATGATAGCTTCAGGTAGTTTTTCCATTTTGCTCATCTTAAATATAAAAACACCTCTATGAACTTTAATTTCTATCTTATCACCAGAATCTACAGGCTCATTAAAAATAAGGTAGAGATTATTCGTCTCATTTTTACTCTCATAAAAAGTTTTATAGTTATTCTTTATTATTACATCATAAGTTCCATCATAAATACCACAAGTAACATCACTAACAATGCTAAATGCCGACCCTTGCAAAGGAAGAAAAGAGGAAACTTCTCCGCGTGAAAGAGTTCCAGATATTTCTTTAGCTGTTAAAGCTGTAAAACTTAGAGAAAAGTAGAGTATCAAAACCGTTACGAATTGGATTTTTTTTATCAAAATGCGAACCTCACTATAATATTTATATATTCATTATACATAGAAAAGATTATTTTTCATCAAAATATAAGCTCAAATAGTATTTAAATAGCTATTATTATACAATATTTTTAATTTCTTAAACGTTATGTTTAAATTCTGGTACAATTTCTTTCAATTTTTTTGCTTTATCAGCAGTGCTTAAAAGCTCTTCAATATCACTATTTAATTTTTCTATATCATACTCACTTTTTGGAGCTATAAATATCGAATCATATCTAGTATCTTTATCTTCCTCATCAATCAAAAGCTCTTCATAAAGTTTCTCACCTTTTCTTAAACCCGTATAAATAATACCTAACTCATTTTTTCCATAAATCTTTAACATCTTTTTTGCTAAGTCCACAATCTTAACAGAATCTCCCATATCCAATATAAAAAGCTCCCTATTTTTTGAAATTGCAGCAGCTTGAAGCACTAACTTACAAGCTTCAGGAATCAACATAAAATATCTAGTGACATCAGGATGCGTTATAGTCAAAGGCTTATTACTTTCAATCTGTTTTTTAAACTTTGGAATCACACTGCCACTACTACCAAGTACATTTCCAAACCGAACACCAGTGATGAGTGTATCTTTTGAGTCAATATTTTGAGCATAAAGTTCACTAACTCTTTTAGTAACTCCCATAATATTTGTAGGTCTAACTGCTTTATCTGTAGATATCAAAACAAATTTTGAAACTTCATATTTGATAGAAAGGTCTATACAGTTTTTAGTCCCTATAATATTGTTAAGCACTGCTCCTTCGATATTTTCCTCACAAAGATGCACATGCTTGTAAGCTGCCGCATGGATAACAATCTCTGGCTTATAGGTAAAAAAAACTTTCTCTAATAGTTTTTTGTCCACAACCGACTGCATAAGTGTAACTTTGTTTTTAAAACCTACCTCCTCAGAGATAGTGTATAGATTAAACTCACTATGGTCTAAAAGAAGAAGTTGTTTTGCCCCATACTTTGCACACTGCCTAACAATTTCACTACCAATACTTCCCCCTGCCCCAGTTATAAGAATGACTTTATCCTCAATCAAAGATGCAATTGCTCTCTCATCCAAATCTTTAGGATTCCTTGCTAGTAGATCTTCAATAGAAATATCCCTTAAATTTTCATTTTTGCCACCTAAAAGTTTAGATAATTTGATATTTGTGATACCAAGTGAGTTTAATTTCTCAAAAAGTTTATCTAACTCATCAGTTGTATAATCTTTTGTTATAATTGCACTATTAATATTATATTTTTGTATTAAATGCTCTAATTTATCGAAATCAGAAACTCTTATATTTGAGATATAAGTATTTATTAAACTTCTATTCTCATCAACAATTGAAACTGGAAAAAAATCTATATCCCCCTCTCTTGCACTCCCAATAATATTGATAGCCTTTTGGTTTGCTCCTATGATAATTGCTGGATTTAAACCATCTGGTTTTAAAAGATCTTGATAGACTCTTTTGGAAAAACGAATACCTATAACAAGTACAAAAGAGAGTAAGAAATCTATGATGATTGCAGATCGAGGATAAGGATTATCATAAAATAAAATTAGATATAACACAAATATAATATACGAGACAACAAAAGCTAATAAAATCTTTCTTACATCTCTTAGGACGAAGTATCTCCAAGTTATGAAATAAATTTTATAGAGGTAGAAAATAGTTATTTTTATTAAAATCAAAATCCAAACTAACTCTAAAAAGCTACTTATAAAAGTTTCTGGTATATAAAAATTAAATCTCAATAGATAGGCAAGAAAAAAAGAGCTAAAAAAAAGTACAATATCAATAACTACAAAAAATAAAGCTCTTGTTAAAACCGTTGGTCTCATCACTCTAAATTCTCTAAAATCAAATTACAAATTCTCTCTACGACATCTTTTGTCATAGCACTGCCACTAGGTAAACAAATACCGTGAGAAAAAAGTTCTTCACTCATTTCTTCTGTAAAAGAGATATTATTTTGAAAAATAGGTTGCAAATGCATAGGTTTCCAAAGAGGACGAGATTCGATATTGTTTTGTTCTAAAATCTTAATAATTTTAAAAGGATTAGTTTTAGAAAACAAAAGAGTTGTAAGCCATCTATTGCCTATACTATTTTTTATCTCAGGCATAAAACTAATCTCATCTATATGATCTAAAAACTCTTTATACCAAGCAAATATCTCTCTCTTTTTATCAACTCTTTGTTGAAGAACTTCCATTTGAGCAACACCAATCGCTGCTAATACATTACTCATACGATAATTATATCCTATCTCTTGGTGCTGATAAAATAGCTCATCTTCTCTAGCTTGTGTAGCTAAGAACTCCGCTTTTTTAACCCACTCTTCACGCTCACTTACAAAAATTCCACCACCACTTGTAGTCAATATCTTGTTTCCATTAAAAGAGAAAACACCAATATCTCCAAAAGTACCACTCTGCTTACCATTATAACTTGCACCCAGTGATTCAGCCGCATCTTCTATGAGATAGATACCATTCTCTTTGCAAATTGAGGCTATCTCATCAATCTTTGCCATTTGCCCATAAAGGTGTGTCAGTATCAAAGCCTTTGGTTTTTTGGGAAGCTCTTTAATAGCTTTTTTTAAAAGAGCTGGTGAAAGGTTCCAACTCTCATCACTATCAATAAACACGGGTTTTGCATCTTGATAAAGTATTGGGGCAACTGAGCCTATAAAAGTAAATGATGAAGCAAGCACAAAATCATCTCTTTTAACTCCTAAAATACGAAGTGCTAGATGCAAAGCTGCTGTTGCACTACTAGTTGCAAGAGCATACGGGATATCTGTATACTCTTTGATAAACTCTTCAAACTTATTTACATATGCACCAAGAGGGGCTATGTAGTTGCTCTTAAAAACCTCATCTATATACTTTTGCTCTTGCCCACTCATATGAGGAGGAGAGAGAAAAACTCTATCACGACTCATCAATACCCTTAATAACCCTTGCTGGAGAACCAAATGCAACTACATTATCTGGTATGTCATGTAATACTAGACTATTTGCCCCGATAATACTATTTTCACCTATAGTAACGCCTGGTAAGATTGTGCTATGGCTCCCTATTTTACAATTTCTCTTTAGATGTACTCTTGCTTTTGTGTTATCTATAGTCGATACCGAATATAAAGAGCAATGCGAGCCTATCTGAACATACTCTTCTATGATAACACCATATTTTGCATTGATATAGGTAAAAGCTCCTATATCAGTCTGCTTACCTAATTTTAATCCATCCACATTTTGAACAATCCAATTGTATTTTGTAAGTACCCCGTCTACTATATCTGGATACTCCCAACTGTCAAAATCTCTCTTATTTCTCATTTTATCCATTACCTTTAAACTTCTCCATCGTTACATGAGATTTTGAGGAGATATCTGATCTTTTGATTAACTTTAAAAGAGTCATCCAAAAGATCTTTGCATCTAACATAAAGCTACAATTATCCACATACCAGACATCCAAATCAAATTTTTTCTCCCAAGATATAGCATTCCTACCATTTACTTGTGCCCAACCTGTTATGCCTGGTTTTACTTCATGTCGTCTCTTTTGTCTTGAATTATAAAGAGTTAGATACTCAACTAGCAGAGGTCTAGGTCCAATAAAGCTCATATCACCTTTTAAGATATTTAGAAGTTGGGGTAACTCATCTAGGCTAAATGATCGAATAGTCTTGCCGATACCTTTTAAACGCATCTCATCCTCAAGTAATTCACCATCTTCATCTCTTTGGTCACTCATGGTTCTAAATTTATAAATTGTAAACAATTCTTCAGCTCTTCCTGGTCGTATCTGTTTAAAAAATATTGGACGACCAATCATAAAATAGATTAACCCACCAACAATGATAAAAAAAGGTATAAAAAATAGAGTAAAAACTAAAGCCAAAATCCTATCAACAATACCTTTAAAAAATCTACAATACATATCTACTTTTTCAATTTATAGACTTTTGCCAAAGGGTGACTTATAACTAACTCAAAAAGATCTTTATCGTAGTTTTCCAAAACAAACATTTGAATAAAAAGAGAGTTATACATAGACTCATCCAAAACCAAAAAACTGTTATAACTTTGCATAAAGATTATAGAGACTTGAGCATTTGGATTTATAGTCTGTATCTTTTTATCTAATTTTCCACTCTTATCATAGCTAGATATTACAAATCTCTTAAGCGGTACTTTTTGCTGCCCTAGATGTAGGGTACTAGTACTCTTATCTAAAACCATACCATTTCCTAGATTTAAACGAGTTCCATCATCTTTAAATCTATTTGCTTTATAAAAAAATGGCTGTCTTCCTCTCTCTCCAGTTATCAAATTTATATTGCTAAATATTGCAACAGTTGGAAATATATTTAGCATCCTATTTGGAAGATAAATAAAAACATCTCTTGAAGCTTCTGGTAATTTAAACTCATCACTCTCTAATCTCTCTAAATAGTCATTTGGATCTATCTGATCTTTTTGTCCATTTTTAAATAGTGTATTAGCCACGATACTATAATTTGAATCAACATATGTCTCTACTGCCACTCTTGCTAAGTTAGCAGCTTGAGTCTGGGAAGTGGTTGTTAATATTTTTGAGATAATAAAATTATCATTATGATGTTTTCCGCCATCAATCAAAGTATTGGTATCAGAATAATACCAAATAGGATACCCATAATCCCACCATGTTAGAGTATAGTCTTTTGATGAAGCAATATTGTTTAGCTTATCCAATACAGCTACTTCATCTTTTGTAAATACAGGAGGTACTTTATATCCAATTATATGAGTTATATTTGGGTATATCATTGCTATAGTCATAAGTGATATAAAAGAGTATTGCCCTATCTTATTTTTTATAAAATTACTTAAAAGATAGAAGAGAAAAACTGCACTTAGAGCAGCAATTGGGACTGCATAAACAGTAAAGCGAAGTCCTCCCCAAAGAGAGAAAATACCAATTCCAATTAGAGGAAGTGCCAAAATAAAAAATCTATATTTTATAACTAGTAAAATATAACCAATCAAACTCACTATAACACCAATAGAAGAACCACTAATACGATTTGCCATCACTTCAAATGGAATATTTCCAGCTTCTCTTACAGTCTGAATAACTTGAAAAAACTTCAAACCAACATCATTAGTTCCTCTGTCTATATATATATCAATTTTTGAAACGATAAGAGACATAACATTTGCACCAAATAAAAAAACTATAAAACTCACAACAGATATATATAGTAAATACTTGTCTTCCATTTTCTTACTTTTAAAAAGCATATATAAAGCAGAAATTATTATTAGTTTTATTTGCCAATCAATCAATAATAATGAAACACTAATTAAAGTAATCGTCATATAAACAATAGGCTCTTTTTTGTGATAATACAACAGATATATAATAAGAATAGCAAACATAGCGTAGATAAGCGATAATCCCTGGGGATAGAAAAGAGGATAAATAGCGATAAAGGCAGAAGCAAGAAGTATAGAATTTAAACTTCGATACTTAATAATTGACAAAAGCGAATAAAGTACAAAATATTGCATAACGACAGCAAACATATCTGAATCATAGTATCCAATCATCGTACGATTATAGTAACTCCAAGCGATAGAAGCAAGTAGTGCCGCAAAAAAACCCATAAGTGCGTGACCATAAAGACGAGCTATTAAAATCATTGGAACAACAATAAGACTTGCAATGACAGCTGGCATATAAAGAATAATCGTATCTAAAGAGAAAGGTAGTATTTTATAAAAAAATAATGTTGTATAGACAACTCCAGGATAACTATTTATAGCAGTTTTTAATTGTGGGTTATCTGCATTTGTTCCAAACATAAAATCTTTAACAGCTGTTGCAAAATAGTAACCATCATTTGTATTTATCATAATTTGTTCATTCCAGTAAAAACTCTCAACACCTGAAAATTGAAACACCCAAATAAGTCTAATCGCAATACTAAAAGAATAGGCAAAAATAATTAGCAAAATCACTGTTTTTGCAGAAACCTTCTCATCTATAATATTAAACATATTATTATTCATATTTTATAATTCCTTTATAATGTTTTCAAATTTTTTCGCCAATAAACTAATTGCATAATTTTGCTCAACATAAAGTCTATTATTACTACCTAAATTAATTTTTTCTGATAATTCTAAGTTAAAGAGCTTCATTATAGCATTTTTTAATTCAACTATTGAACCTGGAAAAACTGTTAAACCTCCCTTAGCTTCTTTTACAGGGTTATTTGATGAATTTGAAGCAAAAATAATTGGTCTTCCTGCTGCCATATAATCAAACAATTTATTAGAGCTTATTCCATATCTAAAAACTGGACTATCTTTTAAATTAAAAAAAAGTACATCTGCAGATGCCAAAAGCTTTGATATCTCATGTTTTGAAACAGGCTCTTCGATTGAAATATTCGTAATCTTTAATTTCTTTATTTCATTAAGCAGATAAGATTTTTGAGGTCCATTACCTACAATTTTAAATACTATTTTATCTTCATTTTTTAACATCTGTGCCACAAGAACCAAGTCAATCAAATTATTTGCTTCTCCAATTGCGCCAGCATAAAGTATTGTAAATTTTTTATTATTACCTGTAGTCTTTATATATTGGACATTATCTATATTCACACCATTTGAAATCCACTCAATCTTCTCTCTACTTACAAACTTTTCTATGTATTGATAAGCGTCAGGAAGTAAAGTGATAATTTTATCAGCCCTTTTATATAAATATCTCTCTAATAGTGCTAAAATCAATATAAAAGGGTGGTGTTTTGACATCCCCATATCAATCAAAGTTTGTGGCCACAGATCTCTCACTTCCATAATAAATGGAGTTTCATATCTTTTTGACAATCTAAAAGCAGCATATACAGCAAATAGATGTACCGATGAGCCAATTATGATATCTGGTTTAGAAAGTTCTAGTTTTGGCAATAAAAAAATGGCTTTTTTTGTGTAAGAGAGCATGTTTATAACTCGTTTTATACCATTGTTAAAATAAGGCGGTGTTTTAAACCAAATAAATTTTATATTCTCTATATCTTCAATGATATAATCTTGTTTTTCATACTTTTTCATCTCTTTTAATTTAGAATAATGAAAACTAGAAGCTATGATAGTAACCTTATGTCCTCTTTTTATAAGTTCTTTTGCAAAGTCATAATGTCTAGTTCCTCCACTCATATCTGGAGTAACTGCATGGTGATTTAATATCCAGATATTCATATATTAAAACTCCAGCAATTCTACTACAATATTTTTACTGGCTTTACCACCACCATACAGATTAATATCAAACTTATCACTAAAAATATAATTATTGTAAGCATGTAATATTTTATCTTTATCAGCTCCAACTAATACATTAAACCTATTTTCTATAAGTTCAACCCACTCTGTTTCATCTCTTAGAGTAATACAAGGCTTTTTGAAGAAAAATGCCTCTTTTTGCAATCCACCACTATCAGTCATAACTAAATCACAATTGTCTATTAACCATATCATTTCTAAATATCCTACAGGATCTATGATTGTAAAATTTGTTTTTATATTATTTTTTTCTAATATCTTTTTTGTTCTTGGATGTAATGGTAGTATAACTTGTCTGTTTTTATTTACTTCATTAAGCGATTTCACTATTGAATTAAGTCTATTTAAGTTATCTGTATTTTCTGCTCTATGTATAGTTGAAAGAACATATTTATCACTTATTTTGCAACTTGGTTTTACTGCCAAGTTTTTGTAAAAGATAGCTCCATCTTGCATAACATCGCCTGATTTAACTATTTTACAATCAAAATTTTCATAGCCTTCATTTTTAAGATTTTGTATTGCAGTATTTGTTGGACAACATAGTATTTGACTAACTCTATCAGTTAGTATTCTATTGACTTCTTCAGGCATTCTCATATTAAAACTTCTTAGACCTGCTTCAACATGAACTAGTTTAATATGTAATTTACTTGCAACTATCGCTCCTGCCAAAGTTGAATTGGTATCTCCATATACCAAAATCCAATCGGGTTGCTCTTTTAGTATAACTTCTTCAATTTTTTCTATCATTTGACCAGTCATAGCACCATGACTCTTGCCACCAATGCCTAAAAAATAATTTGGTTTTGGAATTTTCATTTCATCGAAAAATATATCACTCATGTTTACATCATAGTGTTGACCAGTATGCACTATAATTTCATTAATATCTTTACATTTTGAAATTTCTCGACTCACCGATCCAGCTTTGATAAACTGTGGTCTAGCTCCTAAAATTGTGATAATTTTCATTTAATTAGCCTTATAAAGTTTTGGAATATCATTAACTACTTTAATTACCTTCTTAAAGTCCATTCCTAAAGTATCCAAATACCATCGGATATTTTGATATCTTGGTCTATTTTCATCATTGACCAATTCCAGTGCCTTTTCTCTTGTTATATCACCTTCACGAATCTGATTACTTC
>Ga0256834_1001198_pt1 | contig 18048 bp, 18 predicted proteins | sample 4281140metaG_FD_190536 | JGI IMG/M metagenome (GOLD analysis project Ga0256834, IMG submission 190536) | Hydrothermal vent microbial communities from East Pacific Rise, Pacific Ocean - 4281-140 | ecosystem: Environmental > Aquatic > Marine > Hydrothermal vents | place: Pacific Ocean: East...
ATGATTTTGGTGAAATTACGCCGCCTCCTGCCCCTAAGGAAGCCATATTCACAACTCGTGAAAAACCTGCAAAGCCTTAAAATTATAGAATAGCTTTGATTTTATGGTAATATGTTATATAGTTGCTATCAAAATCAAAGGGGCTGCATTGTGAGCGATAACACAACACAAGATATTGTATCCACCCCGCAACGTCCAGCATGGGGCGGGAGTGATTCTATAGATATGAGATTTAATACACATGCCAACCCCAAAATTTTAGATAGCAATGGCCTTGAAATCTTGCGCAGGGCAATAATCGTACTTGATAAAAATATAGATTTAGCTATAGACAACTATTATATTTCTGTTGAAAGCGAAGAGTTTGATCGTAATATAATTACTGCACTATCTCAAACATCAGCACTTAATCCTAACTATCAATATTCAGACATATTTGGACATTATCGCACCAATATTATAGATGATGCCGACTCTGATAAAAATAAACATTTTGATAAACTACGATACTCTGATTTACTAATTAACTTCGCAACAGGTAATAACAAGCCAATTGAAATACGCGCCGAAGCATTGGATAAAATTGTTGGCCCCGCTGTACTTAAGATCACGAATAAAGACATGTTAACAACATTGATAAATTCAGATGATTATAACCGTGTTAAAGAAGGTCAAGCTATACTAAATATTGCAGGCTATGAAATCCCCATAGATGGGATAGCAAGTGAACAATCTAATGCTGCTATAAATGATATGTACCCACAACCAAAAGCAGGAAATACTCTTGACATACCTTTCCTAAACTTAACCCATTAACGATTCATAAGCTTTGACATTAGCGGAACAAAAGTCATGGCCAAGCTATGCTTAGGGGACGGGCCAGAAGAATCAACGCGCAGTAACATATTCTTATCAATCAACTGAAACCCTGCAATTAGAGACGCGCTCTCATTACCTCTGATATCTTTTTTAGGAACAGCAACAATAACATTATCCGACTTTTTTAAATCAAAATGCTTTGCCCAATTTTGCGCATCATCACGCGAACCAGCATCCCCATTTTCACCATAAACAATAATCTTTAGCTCAACCACGTTATCGTTAGGAAGCATCGCACTACTAGCAGAGTTTTTTCTCAAAACCTGAGAAAATGTCTGCGTATATTTGTCAATATCACTAGATGCAGAAGCATAATAAGGCCCAAACAACCCCGCTCCTGATTGTGCTTGAGATTTTGGCGATGATATATCAATAAACTCTATGACAATAATCCGCCCTTTCAAGCTAGAAAGAGTAAATTCTTTACCTTCCTGATCGAACATCGCCATATCAGGATAAGGGCTGTTCATCTTCGCTGGCCAAGGCTTTGGTAGATTTTCATTACCATAGCGAGCCTTTTTAACCAAAGCGCGTCTTAGCTCCTTCGTATCTTCTAGAATCTTTGCGATTTCTTCGGGTGATTTTTTATTCGTTTCAATATGCACAACAGAAAGCACCATCAACAATGCCAACATGGTAAAAAGCGTTTTTATGACATAGCCTATATATTTTTGTATTTTTTCGCTGTTCATTAAACTTCCTTAAGTTTTTTTATAATTTTATTCATTTAAAGATACACTTAAAAGATGTATATTCTCAATATGATTGAAAAATTTACACATTCTGGCATTATTAATTCTAAAGATATCCCATTATTAGAACAATATATTGCGCAAAAAAATAAACGCATAGTCTTTTTAGACACAACATTTGTTCTTCCAACATCTAATGAGAATATAGCAGAAAACTTCAGAAATAAACATATACCAAATGCATTGTTTTTCGATATAAAAGCAATCGCCAATAAATCATCAAGCCTGCCACATATGCTCCCCAATAAACAAGCATTTGAAAAAGCCGTATCTGCGCTTGGCATTACAAATGATGATGTTATAATTACCTACGGCCAGCATGGCATGATTATGGGGCCAGCAAGAGTATGGTGGATGCTTAAAGGCTTTGGACATAAAGATGTGATGGTTTTAAATGGCGGCCTTCCTGCATGGATAAAATCTGGCTGCAAAACCACGTCAGAGCAGACAAAACCACTTAAACCATCGCAATATAAAGCATCAGAATTTAAAGACACCGCAGTTACAGACATTATTGAGCTTAAAAAAATATGTGAGGAATGCGAATTACCGATAATAGATGCCCGCCCTAAAATACGTTTCAATGGGCAAACGTCAGAACCACGAGAGGGAATGAGAAGCGGCCATATCCCAAACAGCAAAAACCTGCCCTGCTCCACCCTTGTTAATGATAACGGAGAGCTTAAAAGCAAAGATGAGCTTAAACGGCTATTTGAGAAAATCGGAATTACATCGGAAAATCAAAAGCAAATAATAACAACATGCGGAAGCGGTATAACCGCATGCGCCCTATCGCTTGCCCTGCATCATATAGGACAACAAAATGTAAGCGTATATGATGGTTCATGGAGCGAATGGGGATTAGAACCCCCCCCAACTTAATCGCTTATACTCGCGAACACAGTGAAGCAATTTAATGTCATTTAAATTGCTATGGAAAGAAAAATGGAGGAGAGGATGGGATTCGAACCCACGTAGGGGATAAACCCTAACACGCTTTCCAAGCGTGCGCCTTAAACCACTCGGCCACCTCTCCTGCTTCATCTACATGAATTGGTGCACAATAGATGCTATTAATTAAAAATTCAAGTATATCCTTTTCTAATTAAGACTTCATTGATAGACTATATAAAATTTAGTTCAAATTACAGGTTTTCATTATGCGTAAATTTTTATTTTTATTAGTTCTTTTGCCCGCGCTTGTCGCGCTTGGGCATGATGTTTATATCTATACTCAAAATCAAACTAAAGGGTTTCGCCTTTCTGATACTGGTGCTCTATGGGATAAATATCATAAACAAAGTCACGATCAGTGGAAAATAAAGCTTAAGGAGTTTAATGAAGCGGTTGAAGATTTAAACCCTGCTCAGCAAGCACAAGAGGTAACAGAAAATACAGATGATTATTCTGCCAGTTTTACTCAAGACGATAATGAAGGTCGCGCGCATTATACCGCACCAATAAAGAAAAAAGATGGTGCGCAAATAAAGGTAAGTAATTTACAAAAATTTGTTGGTTTTCTTTTAGAGCAAAAAGCAGTTTTTGTGTTTTTTGGCTTTGCTGGAATTATATTCTTCATAAACGTTATTATTAGTTTACCGTTTAGGGAAAAAACCAGCGAAGAAAATCTTTCTAAAATTAAGAAAATCAAGCGAAAAGGCGGTGGATATAAATATGGCCGTAAGTAAAGTGATAAAAATAGCTGGTATCCATGTAAAGTAATACGTAGCATTGTTAGTGTTTTCCTTTACTGAATTCCGTTTGCGTAAGCACTCTTTCCGAATGTCGATGAGAAGAAGTGGCTTTCCATGCTGGTAAAAAAAACACTATAGGGGCGATATTGCTCATCGCACCACTATTGCGAATCAAGTCTAGTGTGTATTTGTATTTATCTGTAGTTTGAAAAACATATATTCTTGCAGATAATGCCACGCTTTTAAAATATAGAATGCTTTGCAAAACTTGTTTTAAAGGGCGTTTATGGTTACAGCAATGCTGTAACCCGCAGCGTAGCGTGCGTAAAATAGAAAATACATAGAATTTCTATAAAACAAATTCAGGCTCTTCTAAGCCCTCGCAAGCACCTTAATATTTTCTACAACGTTATTTTTTGCGCGAGCCTTTTTCAGGAAATCTTGGCAATCATTAGATATACCTGCACGTCTTTTCATATCAGCAAAATCACCATGCCCTGCATTCATGTGCCCTTGCTCTGTTGATGCAGCCCTGAAATACAGCATTAAAAACACACGAATAGCCGCCGTTAATGACGTTGCTATATTTTTACGCACAAAAACAAGCGCACAAATATCATGCAAAGAGCATTTCTCTCTTTCCGCTATATCATTAAGAGCAACCCACATCTCTGGCTCTAAACGTATAGATGTCCTGCGACCTAAAATTGTTATGTTTCTACTTACTAAAGAACTTTGCGCACGACCAGCTGTCGCACATTTAACATTATCACTCATGACCTTATTTTTTCCCCACACAGCAAAAATAAAAAAGATATTAACTATTTAACTATTTAGGATTGTAACGCAGGTAAAATTATTTTGCAATCTTAAGATTTTATTTTTTTTATTTTTCAACCAGAAGTGAAAGGGCGTGAATAATGCTTAGCTCATATTTAAGGACATCATACACTAATTTATGACTTTGGACACGATTCATACCATTGAATTCAGCGGTTTTTATAAACACGGAAAAATGGCTCTCGCCAGATCCATCATCACCTACATGTCCCTTATGTTTAGAGCTATCATTAACAACTTTTAGGTGAATAGGTGAGAAAGCCTCGTTAAGTTTATTTTCGATTCGCACCTGCATTGATGTCATTTTATTTTCACCTTAAATCAAAATTATGTTTTGCCTATAGAAACCTTGCGCAAAAGCATAGTTTTCTATAGATTTTTTATTTTACGCACGCTACGCTGCGGGTTACAGCAAAGTCGTAACTATATTACCTATATAATGGATAACATGCCTAGTATAATTTTAAAATATAAATCACCTGAATTTGTAGATACAAACGAAACACCGCAAAACGCCAATAGTTGTGAAATGCCTGGATGTATTAATGATGCTGAGCACAAAGCCCCGAAACACCGCGCACTAGATGAGTATTATAATTTCTGCTCCAACCATATTACAGAATATAATAAGGCGTGGGATTTCTTCTCTGGCATGTCCGAAACCGAAGTGCAAAACCATATGAGTAAGAGCCGATACGGTGATCGCCCAACATGGAAACGCGGCGCAGACGATCCTGAGGATAAATTATACAAAGCCGCAAGGGACTCATATCACTATGGTGAGCCGCCAAATAACAAAGAAGAACATAAAAAGCGCAAATTCAGCGGAGACATCAACACCCCCGAACACGAAGCTATGGCTCTTATGGGCTTAGAGCCACCCGTTACCCTAAATGAAATTAAAACCCGCTATAAAACATTGGCGAAAAAGCATCACCCTGACTTAAATAAAAGCGACCCAAACTCGGAAGAACTTTTCAAAAAGGTAAATATGGCGTATACAATCTTAAAGCTGGCTTTTAGTGAGTATCAAAATCTTCCTGACCCTAAGTGAATATAATGACAGAAATGCATAACCTAGATAAAAGTAAAGAAGATGAGCGCGGCGGTATGTCGTTCAGCATCACACAAATAAAAGCCAAAGAAGGGAAATACACCTCTATTCCCGATACAAAATACAATGTCCGAGAAACATTTGGCATTGATAGCGATTGGGAAGTTCCAGGTTTTAGCGAATCTACGGCAAATGTCCCCGATATTGACCCTACATATAAATTTGATCCCGATACGACGCTCGCCATACTTGCGGGATTTACGCATAATCGCCGCGTAATGATACAGGGCTATCACGGAACAGGTAAATCCACCCATATTGAACAAGTAGCCGCCCGCCTGAACTGGGCTTGTGTGCGTATTAACCTAGACAGCCATGTAAGCCGTATTGATCTAATCGGTAAAGATACCATCACCCTACAAGAAGGCAAGCAAATCACAAAATGGAAGGAAGGCTTACTTCCTTGGTCTATACAAAATCCTATTGCGCTTGTGTTTGATGAATATGACGCAGGCAGGCCAGATGTTATGTTCGTGATACAGCGCATTCTTGAGTCAGAAGGCAAGCTTACATTGCTTGACCAGAATATGGTTATCCGCCCGCACCCCGCTTTTCGCCTGTTCGCCACCAGCAATACCATTGGCCTTGGCGATACCACAGGGCTATATCACGGCACGCAGCAAATAAACCAAGGGCAAATGGATAGGTGGAACGTTGTTACTACGCTTAACTACCTCCCCCATGATAGAGAAGCCAGAATCGTTCTAGCTAAACTACCCGAGCTTGATACAGAGGAAGGCAAAGACACCATAAGCAAAATGGTAACTCTTGCCGATATGACAAGGATTGGCTTTGTAAATGGTGATTTATCAACATTAATGTCACCTAGAACAGTTATTGGCTGGGCTGAGAATATGCTTATATTTAATGATAGAGAGATGGCGTTCCGCCTTGCGTTTCTAAATAAATGCGACGAATCAGAACGCCCTATAATCGCAGAATATTACCAACGCTGCTTTGGCATAGACCTACCCGAAAGCGCGATTAAAAATATAGCTGTTCCATGATATAGAGTGGCTTGAATTAATAATCTAACACCGTCATTATAAACAATGTGGATAATCACTAGAATCGGGATTACAATCACCATCTCTGGTTTCTCTGCCATTAACAAAGACTCTAATGAATTCAGACGCTTCTTCTAAAACCTCACCACCTGCAACAACAGTTCTATCAAATACTTTACGAGATCTAAGGGCTGCTTCTTCAGTCGTATCAGCAGCAAAAATATTTACCTCTTCACCAAATTTTTCAGTAATACTTTCAGATGCTTTTCCGCCCAAGTCCTTACCTGCACTTATAACAAAACGAGAACCAGTATCAGCTCCAGCACTTATAACATCACTAACCACCTCCCCGCTTCCTTCCGCTGTTATACCTTTATCTACATCGTAAAACTTCAACGATGCACCATGTTTAAACTGCCTTACTTGATAACCGTAGTATTCTTCAGTTAAAGGATCATCAAATCCCTCAGGATTATCTTTTGCAGCCTCGTTAATACCAAGCGCAATTAAAGGAGTTGCCACGAAACTAACAACAAATAAGCCAAGCCCCCAACCACCAGAAAACATTGTTTTAAAAGCCATATCACCCTCATTATTTTATTTATTATGAATATCTTTATACCACCTATCTTACATTTTTGTCAAATAGTTACGCATAAAGGAATTAAATGGAAAAATTGAATGGGGAAATTAAATGACATGCGCAACAATCATCACATACGAGCGCACTCGACACTCTACATTATTGTTGCAAAAAAAATTCTTTAAGACAATAATAAGTTGTAATTGTGGTGGGAGAAAATGAGATTTCTATAGATATAAAAAAATTAATTGTAATATGTATTGCCACCACTTCATTCTGGACAGCGCAGGTCTATGCCGAAGATGCAAGTCAAACACCATCAGAAGTTTCAACAAAATCGGTAGGTGTAATTTCGCCATCCTATGTTCTAACACGCACTGGCTTATTGCGTGATGAGCTTGAATTAATCCGCTATGAGATGGGTAAGACAAAAAATATGCAGGCCGAAATTAAGGTTTCGAACGCCGCTCCGCACGAAGTATTTTTTCAAGCCCTTACACTGTTTCACAAGACAAATCGCTTAGCCTTCGAGCAGACAAAGACACTGGAAGAAGAGATCAAATTAAGCACGGCAGCCAACATTAAGCCTGAGCATGTGCTGAAAATGGTTAATGCTGCGCTTGACAGAGTTCTTATTGTAAAGAAAAAGCTTGACATTACAGAGGCAATTGAAGAAAAAACCTACGATAATACGATCACACCAACCGATGTGTTCCGCTCTATTGTGCAAGCTAATCGCCAGCTTAACCTAATGCTATCACAACAATTTGCGCCCAGTGATGTTTTTCAGCAGGTGTCTTTGTCTATCAATTATACTGCTCGTTTATTAGCGCGTTTTCCCGAAGCCACAAGGATACCTGATTATCCTGCTTATGAACGAGGTAAACACCCTAGCGATGTATATCAAAGATTGATTGATTGTTATGATTTAATTCAAAAAATTGCAAAAACTTCAGATCTGGATATGCTGAATTTAACGGTTGATACAGATAATCTAACAGAAAAAGTACCTAGTGATGTTTATGACATTGCTTCTCTTATTGTTTCCGAGCTTGCCTATATTCATTCTAACCTTGATAATGCTCAGCCGCCCGCTGGTGTCTATTATCCAGGTAATAAATTTCCTTCTCATGTTTTTCAACGTGCTGGCATTTTGGAGCGGCAATTAACTGGACTTCTTAGGCAAGTAGAAAGCAACCCGAAATGGCTTAAATAAATGTCAAAATTCAATCAAGCCCATGATAGTGAAAATATAAGTGATATTGAAGTAGAGCTTAGAAATAGGCTCATGAAATCACATATGTTGATTGCAGGAATTGGTATTGCTATTCTAATTATTGCTCTTGTTGCTATAATCTCATTGCGCAATATTTCTATTCATCTTGCCGCAGAAGCCACGCCAACAGTTGAAACTACCCTTAAAACGTCAAAAGCGGTGCAACAATCGCTAGCCTTTTTGCGCGGGTGGGTCGCCATAGGAGATCCTGCTATGCGGCAAAGACGCAGCGCGGGGTGGAAAAACGATATTTGGCCAGAATTTTCCAAATTATCCATATTGAGGGAACGCTCAATGAATTCGCAAGAAAAAATACATTTTGCGAATTTAAAAAATGCATTAATTACTTTGGAGGAATGGCAATGGTATATTGAAGATGTCGCCCAAACACCAGGAAATCAACCAGCAAGGTCGTTTTTGTACCAGCATGTTCAACCCACAGCAAATGAAATAATTGCTATACTTGAGTCTTTAACGACTATAGAAATAACACTTACAAGCGGAGAAAAACGTAAGGAATTATTTGCAAATATTGCCAATTTGAGAGTATCGTTTATCAGCTCTTACGCTGTTTTGAATAATTTTTTAGAAGAGGCCAACCTATCTGAAGAGCAGGCTTTTAACTCTCTTATAAAAACTGCTACGAAAAATATAAACTGGATTAATAGCTACCCTAAGCTATTAACCCCAGAGCAATATGACTTAACAATGCTTATAGAAAAAGAATGGGATGCCTATAAATATTTGGCTCAAAAAACCATAGAAATGCGAAAAAGAAAAGACTGGAATATTTCCAGAAATATGCTGTCTGAATATGCTTTTCCACAGGTCAAAATAATAGAGTCAATCATTGCTATATTAGAAAAACAATATAACGAAGAAATGAGTGCCAACGCCGCCAAGGTCAAAAAAACCAGTAATCTTACGATTATAGCTTTTATCATGATGCTTGCAGGCCTGCTTATCAGTGCAACTAGACTCTCAAGGAAAGGCGCGGGGCAGATTATAAAGCCTGTCTTAGCTCTAGTTTTTGCTAGTCATAGCCTAGCTCAGGGTAAGATTGACCAAAATATTCCAGAAAGTAAAAATGATAGCTTAGCCAATGCTCTTGCTAAATCATTCAATATTATGCGGGTGTCTCTACAAGAAAAGCAAGAAGCACTAGAAGACAGTATTATTGTTGCGAATGAAGCCAATCAGGCCAAGAGTGCTTTTCTAGCAACTATGAGCCATGAAATCAGGACACCGCTTAACGGCGTGGTCGGTATGTCTGAATTACTACTTAACACTAGCATGACGGACAAACAAAAAAGATACGCTAGCACGATCAATAACTCTGCGGATGTATTACTGGGAATCATCGGTGATATCCTTGATTTTTCAAAAATAGAAGCTGGAGAAATGGAAATTAATCCAGTAGCAATAAATCTCTATAGAGCTGTCAAGGAAATGATGAGCGTCATGACTGGAACTGCCGAAGAAAATAATGTTGAATTTATATTTAAATATGATCCAAACATTCCGCCTTTTGTCATGCTTGACCCTGTTCGTATTAAACAAATGATTTTAAATATAGCTGGTAACGCCATAAAATTTACAGAAAATGGCTATGTAATTATTAGTGTATATACTAAAAAATGTGACAAACATGGAAATACAATCCTACGCTTTGAAATTGAAGATAACGGTATCGGCATCACAAAAGATAAACAAGATAAAATTTTTGACAATTTCACACAAGCAGACAATTCAACAACCCGTCAATATGGTGGTACAGGACTTGGGCTTGCTATTTGTAAAAAACTTATTGAATTGATGGATGGTAAAATCGGTGTAGAAAGTGATATTGGCAGTGGCTCAACATTCTGGTTTGAAATACCCGTGCGCGAAGGCCACTCTGAGGAAGAAGCAGACAACTCACCTATCAGCCAGTTAGCATCACCAATAGAAGAAACAATCAAAAAACAACATGTCCTGATTGTAGATGATTTCGCACCAAACAGAGAGGTTTTAGAAGGTTATCTGACAAGTTGGGGAATAAAATGCAAATCTGTATCTTCAGGGAAAAAGGCATTAACAGAGCTTGAGCGTGCGCATAAAAACGGCACATCTTATACACTTGGCTTGATAGATTATATGATGCCTAGAATGGATGGCAAAGAGCTGGCAAAAGAAATTCAATCGCGCCCGCACTTAAAGGATATCTCTTTGGCTATGATTACTGCCGCTTATAAAATCAAAGATGCTAATCACGCGCTTGAAATGGGCTTTAAGGCCTGCGTCCTTAAGCCAATTTACGCCTCTGAATTGATGGATTCCATGCTTGAAATTATACTTGATGAGGATCAAAAGAAGGAAATAAAACCCAAACCACAGCAAGACGAAGCTCTATCCGACATCGTAACATTACAAAATGGCCGAAAGCCGAAAATTTTGGTTGCCGAAGATTGTCTCATAAACCAAATGTTAGCCAAAGAAATTCTTAGTGGGCTCGGCTATGAGGTTGAAATTGCGGCCAACGGCTTAATTGCTTTTGAGCTATACCAACATGGCTCATATGACATTATTCTGATGGATTGTATGATGCCCGAAATGGATGGCTACGGGGCTACGCAGATGATACGGGAATATGAAAGCGACAATAATAGCCCCCGTATTCCAATCATTGCTATGACGGCTAATGCGCTAGATGGTGACAAAGAAAAATGTCTTAACGCTGGTATGGATGACTATATCGCTAAACCTGCGCGGCGCGAAGACATTAAAATAGCTTTAAACAGATATCTAGCATCGAAAACTATTTCACAGAAATAAAACAACCCAAGGACTAACATATGCAAAGCACAAATAAAGACGCAGCCATATTTGATCAAAATATTATAAAACAACTAGAGGAGTCTATCAGTAAAAGCTCTGTTCCTAAGTTTTTGCATCTATTTGTAGAAGACTCATCCCTAAAGCAAGATGAAATAGAGCAAGCTCTTTTTGATAGTGATTTTGAAACCCTTGAGCGCATTAACCATACATTAGCCAGCAGTGCAATAACATTTGGCGCAGTGCGCTTGCATAATCTTTGCCGAGCTGTAGAATTTAATTACAAAGAAGGGCAATATGAACAAGCTGCCATTGCTCTAAAAGATTTACCCTCACTCATTAAAGTAAGCAATGAAGCTATAAATACATATCTTGAGTCTAACTATAAGTAGATGAGAATTATTCCATATGCCCCAAATTTTAATTATTGAAGATGATAAAAACATGGCTGCCTTGTTCGAGGAATTCCTCAAAGACGAGCCTTATAAAATCACAACAGCTCCAAACGGACAAAGAGCTTTAGATACACTAAAAAGCACGTCATTTGATGCTGTCATGCTTGACCTTAAACTGCCCGATATGGAAGGATTTGATATCTTAAAATATATCAGTGAAAAATCTATGGACTGCGCGGTTATTGTAATTACTAGCCAAGGATCTATGGGAACAGCCATTGAAGCCATGAAGCTTGACGCACGTGATTTCTTGGTAAAGCCTATAAGTAAAGAACGTTTAATAGTCACACTAAAAAATGCATTAGAGAATCAAGAGCTGCAACATGTTGTTGAAACTTATAAAAATAAAATAGATCGCCATGATTATTGCGGATTTATCGGCTCATCTTTAGCCATGCAAGAGATATACCGCATTATTGATTCTGCCTCATCCAGTAAAGCAACCGTATTCATTACAGGTGAAAGTGGAACAGGAAAAGAAGTTTGCGCACAAGCCATTCATAAAAAAAGCAGCCGTAAAAACAAGCATTTCTGCGCAATAAATTGTGCAGCCATACCACGTAATCTAATGGAATCCGAGATTTTTGGCCATGTTAAGGGGGCTTTCACAGGCGCAAATATTGATCGTGATGGCGCAGCAGCAAGAGCCGATGGCGGCACTCTTTTCCTTGATGAAATCGGGGAAATGGATTTAGATTTACAAACCAAGCTTCTACGCTTTGTGCAAACAAATACATTTATGAAAGTCGGGGCAAGCAAAGAAATCAGTGTTGATGTGCGAATAATTTGCGCCACTAACCGAGATCCTATGGAAGAAATTCATGCTGGGCGTTTTCGTGAAGATCTCTACTACCGCTTGCATGTCCTGCCGATACATATGCCACCATTGCGTGAACGTGATGACGATATAATTCAAATATCTAAATTCTTCCTAAAAACCTACGCCAATGAAGAAAATAAAATTTTTGAGCGATTTGATGAAGATGTTCAATCAATATTTACCGCTTATAACTGGCCGGGAAATGTGCGCCAACTTCAAAATGTTGTACGCAATATTGTTGTTTTAAATAATGAGAAAAATGTTTCTTTGGGCTTATTGCCTGCGTTGCTTAATAATATTGATCCATCACGCATTCCTACAAAAAAAATAAAAACACCCCCCTATATTGCTCAGCCGCTCACATCTATATTAGGTGATACACCTGAAACATTGGCTCGCATGGATGACTTAGAAAAGATTATCATTGAAAATGCCATTCAAGTTTGTGACAAAAATATTCCCAAAGCAGCCCATTATTTAGGGGTAAGCGCGGCAACTATATATCGTAAAAAAGCCGCATGGAAAAAAGAAAGCCAAACAAACACTACTTAGCAAAATATCCTATAATACGATTATTCAATTTATTAAAATCAATTGGCTTAGTCATATAACCATCAACACCAGCGGCGCAGGCCGTTTCAAAATCCTCACCTGAACGTTTAGCTGTAAGCATAAACACGGGCAAATCCTTAGTTTTCTTATCTTTTCGCAAGCGAAGTAAAAATTGCAAGCCTGATAATTTTGGCATAGACCAATCCAAAATAATCATATCAAGCTTAATTTTTCTCGCTTGTTTTAGAGCTTTTAATGGGTTTTCGAAATAATGTACATCAAAACCACTCTTTTCATCTAAATAACGACAGACCAAACCACCAATCAGTGGATCATCATCAACTACCATAATATTATATTTACCATCCATTGCATATTCTCCTTTATGTAAAGGTATATGCAATATGCAGGCCAAAATATTATGGCTGTAACTCATTGTAATATAACGAGTTGCATATAAACCAGTATCACCCCACTCTTAAATTGAGAGTAATATTGCGAGAGCCATAATGTATCAAAGCTTAATAAGCAGATAATTAACCAAACTTACCGCCTATGTAATCTTTTGTCCGTTGATTCTCGGGATTATTAAATATTGTCTTAGTATCCCCAGATTCAATAATACGCCCCATATGGAAGAAAGCCGTATAATCTGATACACGCTCTGCTTGTTGCATGGAATGGGTAATAATCACAATTGTATATCGTTGCTCAAGCTCGGCAATAAGCTCTTCTATACGCGCGGTTGCAATTGGGTCAAGCGCAGAACATGGCTCATCCATCAAAATAACTTCTGGCTTAGTCGCAATCGCGCGCGCAATACATAGGCGTTGCTGCTGCCCACCAGACAAGGATGTTCCCAACGCGGAAAGCCTATCTGACACCTCATCCCAAAGCCCAACACGTTTTAGCGTTTTTTCAACCAATGCCTCTAACTCACCTCGGCTAGAGGTTAGCTTATGAATTTTAGGGCCATATGCAACATTTTCAAAAATAGATTTAGGAAACGGATTTGGCTTTTGAAAGACCATGCCTACTTTTTGGCGAAGCAAAATTGTATCAACATTATCCTTATATATGTTAAAGCCATCCAGCCTGACTTTTCCTGTAGTGCGGCACCCATCAACATAATCATTCATTCGGTTAAGACATCGCATAAAGGTTGATTTACCACAACCAGACGGACCAATAAGGGCAGTAACACGGTTGTTAAGAATATCTAGATTTACATCAAACAATGCTTGCTCATCATTATAAAAAACACTCAAAGACTCTGCTTTCATGCGGATATCATCTTTAAGGTCAGTATTTGTTTCTAAAGTTTTTTGCTTTATATTCATATCTTATTCACCATTTTATTTCATAACGTCGGCGAATATAAACCGCCAACAAATTAATTAGCACCATAACCCCGAGCAAAACCATAATAGCCGCAGCTGTTTTTTCTACAAAGCCAAGCTCTGGATTATTCGCCCATAAGTAAACTTGAACAGGCAGCGTTGTTGCAGGATCTGAAAAGCTTTTCGGAACATCAGCAATAAATGCCACCATACCAATCATCAGTAAAGGCGCAGTCTCACCAAAAGCGCGGGCAACCCCTAAGATTACACCAGTCATAATTCCAGGAAGCGCATAAATCAATATATGATGAAATACAACTTGTGTCGGCGTTGCGCCCAATGCAGCGGCGGCAAAACGAATAGAAGATGGCACAGTTTGCAAAGCATTGCGCGTGGAAATAACGATAACTGGCAAGATTAGAAGAGCAAGCACCATCCCCCCGACAAGAGAAGATGAGCGCGGCACGCCAAAGAAATTCAAATAAATAGAAAGCCCTAATAACCCAAATATAATAGATGGAACGGCGGCAAGGTTATTAATATTAATTTCAATAAAATCGGTAAACCAGTTCTTAGGGGCAAATTCTTCTAAGTAAATAGCAGTAGCAACGCCCAAAGGAAAAGCCATAAGAACGCAAATAAGGATAGTCATAAAAGACCCTATTACGCTGACCAAGACACCGGCCTGCTCTGCCTCTCTTGAATCACCATTAGTAAAAAAAGCAAAATTAAAAGCTGTGCGCATACGTTTTGATTGCGACAATAATGTTATCCATGCAGATTGAACTACGTTTATATTACCTATCCGTTTTGATTCTTCTAACAAACGTTGTTTATAAAAAATACTTACTGCGCTGGATGCAAGAACCCATATATCTTTTTTTGTTCCAATTAATTCAGGGTTTTTCTCAATAATCTTTTTAAGCTCATAAGGAGCATTACGGCTTACCAATACGAATAATAAACGCTTCTCTTTTCGTGTATTAACATCAGGGAAAACATCAAGAAGAGCATTTTGTATAATTGTTCTATATGCCTTTTTTTCAATAAGATCAGCCTGAAATGTTATAGGAAGCTCAATTTGCGTCTCTATAAAAGCCGAGCGGCCACTTGAAAAAATATTCCAAGCAAGACTAATTAAAAATAAAGATGATATAACAATAGCTATAAATCCAACGAACCTAAAGCGACGTTCTGCCGCTTTTCGCTTTCTAAGCCATGTGTGCTTAGGCTTTTTACTATATGATTTATAGATAAAGGGGCTTTTCTTTTTCTTGATACGTTGCATGGTTATGCGTCGTCGTCTTTCAAATAACTTAATCATAGCGCTCCCTATATCTCTTAACGATAATTAAGGCCACAATATTTAAAATCAGCGTCATAACAAACAGCGAGAATCCAAGTGCAAAAGCAGCGCGGGTTTTATCACTATCAAATTCATGATCCCCAACAAGAAGCATCATAATTTGCACGGTTGCTGTTGTTACTGATTCCAATGGGTTAATAGTAAGGTTTGCCGCCATCCCTGCCGCCATTACAACAACCATTGTCTCTCCTACACCTCTTGAAACCCCAAGAAGAAGCGCACTAACTATACCAGGCAAAGCCGTTGGCAGTATTACTTTTTTAACCGTTTCGGATTCCGTTGCCCCTATAGCAAGAGAGCCAAAACTTAAATCTTTAGGCACAGCGCTGATAACATCTTCCGATATAGACATGACATAGGGTGTAATCATTATGCCCATTACCACTCCAGCAGTTAATGCACTTTCAGAGACAATAGATAATCCAATCATTTCACCACCAGCGCGCAAAAATGGCGCTACCGTAATAACAGCGAAATATCCGTAAACAACAGAAGGAACGCCAGCTAAAATTTCTAAAATAGGCTTTGCCCATGAACGGAATTTAGGACTTGCGTACACAGAAAGATAAATCGCAGAATATAAACCAAGTGGAGCTGCAACGGCCATAGCAATTAACGTAACTAAGAATGTGCCCAGAAAAACAGGTACTGCGCCAAAAGTCCCCGAACTTCCCGTCTGACCAACATGTGAGGCAGTTTGAGGGCTCCATTCAGTACCAAAAAAGAAATCTAACATAGAAACATTAGAGAAAAAATTCACGGTTTCCGATAAAACAGATAAAATGACAAGCACAGTTACCATAACCGACAGCATAGTGCAGGCTAGTAAGCTTGACCTAATCAATCGTTCAAATCTTGCCATTAATTTTTTACCATTTATTTTTGCTAAACATAGTTATAAGGAATAGCCGCTCAATGTAAAGCAGCTATTCAATTGTCTATTATTTATTTTGTAACACTTTGATCAACAAGGGATTTTACACGTCTCTGCATTATGGTGAGTTCGTTTATGGGTAGAGGAATAAGTCCTTTTTCAGAAAGGTACCCATACTCACCAGCGGCTTCATCACTAACCAATTCAGAAATAAACTGCTGTAGGCCAGATGTTTTACCTATATTATCATCCTTAACATACGCATAGAGAGAGCGTGATATTCCGTAAGAGCCATCAGAAATATTATCAAATGTTGGCTCTGTACCAGAAATAATACTGCCCTGAACTATATCGCCGTTTTGTTCCAGAAAACTAAACCCAAAAATACCAAGTGCCTTAGGATTGCTTTGTAATTTCTGCACGATTAAATTATCGTTTTCTCCAGCTTCAATATAATGTCCGTCCTCGCGAAGCAAATGACACACTTTCTTGCGTATTTTCTTGTCCGCAAACGCCGCTTTGAATTCAGGTAAATCCTTACAGTTTGGCTCCATAACCAGCTCTACAAATGCGTCGCGTGTTCCTGATGTCGACGGCGGGCCGTAAACTTCAATTTTTACATTTGGAAGCGATGGATCAATGTCACTCCAATTTTTATTTGGATTATTTATCAGCTTACCTTCAGATGGTATTTGCTTGGCCAGAGCTAAAAATAGCTGTTCCTTAGTTAGACTATAACGATCTATTTCCTTTGTATTTGCCAAAACAATTCCATCAAAACCTATTTTTATTTCTGTAATGTCCTTTACACCATTTTTGGCGCACAGCTCTTCCTCACCTTTTTTAATTGCTCGTGAAGCATTCGATATATCAGGGTACATCTCGCCAAGGCCAGAGCAGAACAGCTTAAATCCACCACCTGTTCCAGTTGCTTCAACAATTGGAGTCTTAAAATCTGTGCTATTACCAAATTCTTCTGCGGCAACAGTAATAAATGGGTAGACCGTTGAAGAGCCCACAATTTTAATTTGTTCTCCACCAGCATGTGCTTGCACTGGCAATATAAATGCAGCGCACACTGCTAGTAATGGTAAAGTTTTTTTCATAGTATTTTCCTTTAATTTAAAATTATAAATGGTTTAAATATGCAAATTTTAATTTTAGGTACAAAAAAAACGGTTTAAAAAACCGCTGGCATTTAAGCGAGTTTCTTGAGAAGAAGTTTCAAAATCTACAAGTGCATAATGCCTATCCATAAGTTCAGACTTATAGACACATCAAATTTCAAGTCAAGAGCTTTTTATAAAATCTATCAGCGAATTACGTGACACTTACAATTGCAAACACAGTGAAGCAATCTATAACCCCACTGGGATTGCCACGTAGCTACAGCTCCTCGCAATGACGATTAGTGTCTTAATTTTAAACTGGAATTACTATATCATTGAAATATATCGCGTTTGTTCACCATATGTTTCACGTGAAACATATGGTATTATTAGATTGTGGATTTTTTTAACAAGTTTTACGTAAGATTTCTATATTTATTGTTCAGATCAGTTTTGCCAAAATTATATTTTTTATCTCATCACAGAGTTGCTCAACCCCCTGCCCAGCGTTCAAGATATAGCAACGCCCCTCATTTTTACGAGCAATCTCTAAGAAACCTTCACGAAGCTTTT